>Ga0070712_100000205_pt1 | contig 33282 bp, 24 predicted proteins | sample LARL81metaG_FD_71396 | JGI IMG/M metagenome (GOLD analysis project Ga0070712, IMG submission 71396) | Corn, switchgrass and miscanthus rhizosphere microbial communities from Kellogg Biological Station, Michigan, USA - LAR L8-1 metaG | ecosystem: Host-associated > Plants > Roots > Rhizosphere ...
AAACCGGCTGGCATGGGTATGGGATTGTCGATCTGTCGTTCGATAATCGAAGCGCACGGTGGACGATTGTGGGCGAGTGCGAATGCACCCCGAGGCGCGGTCTTTCAGTTCACCCTGCATCAAGATGCTGCGTCTTGAACCGGCGCCCTCAATCGTTCCAGGACGTCAGCGGTATCCGCGAAATGCCGCGGTACCGCGTGGTTTTGAGGGTCTTCGCACGTTGGCCAATAGAGACGGCACTGGCTGGTGGGGGGGAGAGGACTCGAACTCGCAAATGTCAGTTTAATTGAATGTTGGCCGAACCCCTTGGTTCGCCACAACATTTTTTGTACCACATACTTCAACCCAGGCACGACGGACAGCACTGAGCTGGGTAGCTTCGGCTTATCACCTGAAGCGTACGGGGCAATGCGACGGGCGAGCAGAGCAATTAAATCGGGCGTTGCGCCACGCTAGTCGCCGCCCAGGATGGCAGGCCGCGAGGCTTTTCCAGACCATACTTGTCCCAGACGTACTGGTTGCAGTGTCGTCGACTCAGGGCTTGGTCTGACGAACGCGTACTTGAGAACGCCTGCGTCCGTGCCTCCAGGCGCAACCCCACTCACCAGCAGATTAGCACCGGTGGGATGGTGGCCGCCTATCTTCCGTCCGCAATCATTTCAATTGTGCTGGCATTCGCGCGGATCGAACATTCGGTCATTCGCGCAAGCCAGGACCTGGGCGCAGGCTTCCGGACGATGTTCTCAACCATCGTCCTGCCGCTCGTCATTCCGGGAATCGTGGCGGGCTTTCTGTTCGTATTCGTCGTTGCCGTCGGCACATCGATGGAGATGCAGTTTGCGAGAGGCAGATCACGAGGAGCCGTCGCGTTTGCAAGATGAGTGCGGGCAAAGGGTGGGAGGAACCATGAACGATAAAGACCCTGAACAGGGGACGAGACACAGGCGCGGGTAGGTCAGCGCTGTAGCCACCGTTGCCACCTTCGCAGCGCTGGTGATCGTTGTAGCTGTAGTCGCATTCACGCACAGGAACTCGGGCGAGGGGGGTCCTCACCATTGAGGGGGTCGGCGGAACCTTCAGGATTCGGAACTTTTGTTTCAGCTTGGCGTTGTGAGATTATCCTCCTCGACTCCCGAGAAAAATCTCATGTGGGCAGGCCAAGTTGCACTTGCTGCGACCGTTTTCCTCGCCTACCCCGGGCCGGGCGCCGCTGGATCATCCCCGCTCACCCCCGCGCTGTCAGGGGCTTCTCTGGACTCGCATCGGGATATCGAAACCGTCCGATGGCGTCATCGCCACCGTCGCGATGATGATGATTCGGATGATCGCCGTCCCGCGGGCGCCAATCGCCTCGAGACGACGGATGTCTGGAATAGTAATGGTGCAATTCGGTCCATCAATACCGAAGTCGTTCGGCCCGATCCTCGCCGTCGTCGCGGATGGGTAGACCCGCCCCCGCTCAAATAGAGGGCTGCATGGCCACGACACCTCGGCTCGGCTGGGAATCTCGCCATGATTGGCTCTTTGTTGGCTCGACCAGTCATTGTCTCCCGAGCGATGAAAGCGTCCCGAGACCGAATAGGTCGAGACAGCATTGGTTCTCAAGAGCGCTGCTGCGGAAAATCCAGGACCGCTCAGGCAAGATGCTATGCCGCGCTCGCGTCAGCAGCAGTGAGGCTGCTTCATTGCTGATTCAGGAAGTTAGGAAGCATCGTTTCGCAAATCGGTCCTGGGCGGCACTTCGCCGGATCGATCTGGCGCGAGCTGGCGATCAAATTCGAAACAGTTGGCGCTGGGCGCGCGCGCAAGCGCGGCCCCTGCGGCTTGTCCATGCGCTCGCGGCCATATTCGCTTTGGTCATCATTCTTCCGCTCGGATATCTTGTCTATTGCATTGCCACATTGCCGTCTGATGGCGGATTGGTCATTGAAACGACCCCAAGCAAGCTTGTCGTTGAGGCGGACGGTGGGCAAGTCTTCGCTACACGCGGGGTGTTCAAGGGCGAGAAGCTGTCCGCCCAAGACGTGCCCGTCAATCTCTCATGCGCCATCATCGCCATCGAAGACCGTCATTTTTATGAGCATGGCGGCTTTTATCTACCTTCGCTGCTACGCGCTGCGTATCGAAACTTTGTCTCGGGAAGCACACGCGAGGGGGGAAGCACCATTACTCAGCAGCTTGCTCGCATGACCTACCTTTCGCAGGACCGCACGATCAAACGGAAGGTGCAGGAAGCAATCGTTACAATTTGGCTTGAACGGCAGCTCGCCAAGGAGGAGATTCTCACCCGCTATTTGAATACTGCCTATTTCGGAGCGGGCGTGTATGGAGTGGACGCGGCGACTAAACGCTACTTCGGCAAGACTGCAAAGGAACTGTCACTCAGTGAAGCGGCGATGCTCGCTGGCCTCGTGCGGGCACCCTCGACGCTCGCCCCGAACCGTAATCTCGATGGAGCGCAGCAGCGCGCAGGTCTGGTGCTCGACGCCATGGTCGAGACCGGCGCCATTTCGCGCGAGCAAGCCGATGCCGCGCGCCAGCAGCCTGCCACGTTGCGGGTGCCGCCCGACAATCCGCCGGGAACCAACTATTTCGTGGATATGCTGGCGGGTGATGTGAAACGTCTCATCGGCCTCATGTCCGCGGATTTGACGCTGCGCACCACCTTAGACCTTAACCTGCAGAGCATTGCCGAAGGCGTCGTCGCACGCCGGCTCAAGGCGGAAGGACACAGCAAGAAAGTCGGTCAAGCTGCCCTTGTGGCAATGACGCCAGACGGGGCAATCCTCGCGATGGTGGGAGGCCGCGATTATAACGACAGTCAGTTCAATCGAGCCACGCAAGCAAAACGGCAGCCGGGGTCGCTGTTCAAGCTGTTTGTCTTCCTCGCCGCTCTGGAGAAGGGGCTCAGTCCTCAATCAACCATGGTCGACCAACCGATTCAAATCGGCAACTGGGAGCCGAACAATTATGGCGGTCGGTTCCGCGGCGAGGTGACACTACGTACCGCCTTCGCAAATTCCATAAATTCGGTTGCAGTACAGCTTGCGGACAAGATCGGTATTCCCAATGTTATCGAGACGGCGCGCAGACTCGGTATTCAATCCGAATTGCCTGCCGTGCCCAGTCTTGCGCTGGGCTCCGCCGAGGTGACCCTGATGGAGATGACCCGCGCCTTTGCTGCCATCGCTGCCAACGCCGAAAATATTGAGCCCTATGCTGTCGGCTCCATTCAGAAGGGGGATCAAGTTCTATTCGCGCGCCAAAAACCAGTGCTCACGACCGCGAGCAATCAAGCGGCGCGGGCCGCCATCCGTGATCTTCTTACGAGCGTCGTTCGTGAGGGGACGGGCAAGGCGGCCAGGATCGGCGTCCCGGCTGCGGGAAAGACAGGCACGACACAGGAGAACAAGGATGCGTGGTTCATAGGCTTCACGCCTGACATCGTGGTCGGAGTTTGGGTCGGAAACGACGACAACAGCCCGACCAGGAATGTCACCGGGGGCGATATCCCAGCTCGCATTTGGAATGAGTTCGTCACCCAGTCCATCCCCGCTCGGGCAAAGTCCGCGCGCGCTCAACCAATTGTGTTGGCGGCTGCAACACCGGAGGCGGCAAGATCTTTGCCAAGTGCTGCTGCCATTCGTGGCAGGCCAGTTGTGCAGACCACCGGAACGCTCGAAGTGCAGGGACACCCGATTCGTTTGTACGGAGTGGAGGGTGTCCGCGGCCGTGGTGCGCGCGAGTTCAAACGATATCTAGGACGCCGAGAAGTCGCATGCGAGCCGATCGGCAGCAGCAATGAATACCGTTGTCGCGTTGACGATCAGGATCTGTCACGTGTGGTGCTGTTCAACGGCGGCGGTCGGGCAGTGCCGAATGCAACGCCGGATTTGCAGGCACTGGAACAGCAGGCGCGATCAGCGCGCGTCGGCGTCTGGGGGGGAAGGGGTGGAAGGGATGATGACGATGATGATTAAACACATGGTGGCCTGGTAAGGCGCCGCAGATTGGCCCGACGAGACACTCCGGATTTCGTACCACATACTTACCCAGGAACGACGGACAGCACTGAGCTGGGTAGCTTCGGCTTATCACCTGATGCGTACGCGGCAATGCGACGGGCTAGCAGAGCAATTAAATCGGGCGTTGCGCCACGCTAGTCGCCGCCCAGGATGGCAGGCCGCGAGGCTTTTCCAGACCATACTCGTCCAAGACGTACTGGTTGCAGTGTCGTCGACTCAGGGCTTGGTCTGACGAACTCGTACTTGAGAACACTTGCGTCCGTGCCTCCAGGCGCAACCCCGCTCACCAGCAGATTAGCACCAGTGGTCGTGCTGGTGGTGGCGACCCGTGTGCCGGCAGATCCTCCGAATGGCTCGAAGGTGGCGATCTCACGGAAGTGAGCGCTGTGGTCGTGGTGTAGGGGGCTCTGCAGATACAATGGTGGGCCCCCGTCCAGTGCAGAGCCGCTCGAAAAGATCTTTACCGAACCGCTGTCCGCGAGCTGGCTGACGATAATGCGCTTGGCACCACCGAGCGAGCCGGCCAGCCAGCCCGCCGCGAGGGAAACGCCGCCCCGATAGTCCTTGCCGAACGGAATGAACGAGGTGGTGTTCACGGGTTGGTCGGTCCTTGCCACTTGCATGTCACTCTGATCAGCCTTGCGGATGGGCTCCAACAGCGGGAACGCGAACACCTTCACCTCGGTCGGGCTGCTGGGACCCGGAGCGGTGACAATGCTCTCGCGGCCCGTCGAAAAATCCACGAAACCGGTGGCGATGCTTACCCCAGACCGGTCGTCGCCATACGGTTTGAAGCTCGAGAAGACCGCTGGCACGGCGCCCCGCGCAGACGACAGCTGGGATTGATATACCTTTACTTCACTTGGGACGTCGGGACCTGATCCCACGATGATGTTGTCGGACGTCGTCCCATCGATCTGTGCAACGGCCACGCTGACACCGCCACGCGCGACGGAATCGAAGGCCTGGAAGCGCGCCAGCTCCGTCCCGAAGGCGCCTTTGCCACGGATGGCCGCACCGGCGTAGGCCACAACTTCGGGCGTATGGTCCTTCCCAGCGCCGACGATCAGGTCAAGAATGCCATCACCATCAACATCCCCCATCGCTACATTGACGCTGCCTTCAAAACCGGGAAACGGGATGACGGTAGCGACAAACCGGTCGCCGTTGCCGTCGTACAGACGGACCTCCGCAGGTTTACCGGGGGCGCCTGAAACGGCCACCGCATAAACGGAGACGGCCGGTATGACGTTAACGAGCGCCATCAGCCCGTTGTCTTCGTGATTGAGGCGATGGCAATGCATCACGTAAAGCCCGGTGTATTCATCGAACCGGGTGCGGATCGCAAGGATGCCAGGTTGGATCACGCTCTCGTCACCATGCATGGTCGGTGCCGGTGCATTGGCATTGTCGATCGAAAACTTGTCGGGGCCGGTGCGCAGACCCGTCGTGGGATCAAAGTACTCGGTCACCTGAAAGTCGTTGACGTGGACGTGGATCGGATGCTCGTCGTTGTTGTGGTTGACGAACCTCCACTCCTCGACCGAGTTGAGCCGCGGCTGGATCAGCGGCACGTTCGGAAATGTGCCGCCGTCGAATGCATACACGAACGCTTTCGGGTCTTCGGTGCTCGCCATGTTGTTGAGAAATCCGCCGGATATCAGGATCTGCCGCTTGACGTCCGGCGTGGTGTTGGCAAGGTCGACAAAGGACGTGTAGCCACCAAGCGACTGACCTTCGATGAAGGGGGTCGTTACGCCTCCTCCTTCCGAGGGGACGGCTCTGGCTAGCACCTGGGTCGGGAAGACGAAGAACCCGTCGGCATAGCTGACTGCCGAGGGCAGGACGCTCAGGCTCCCCAGCACGGCTGGAGGATTGTCCGTTCCATTGTTGGTGTAGAGCACGCCCGGTTCGGTGATCGTCTTTGCGCCGCCTCCGCGCTCTGGCATTTCAAGAACGAGATCACCTTCGGCTGGTATCGTCACTGCAATCGCGAACCGGCTCGCCGGTGGAATCAGTAGCCGGGTGCCGTTGTCGGTCGGCGGATACTGGACCCTGGTATAGGGATTTCCATCCTGGCCAACGATGGCGATCTGCGGATGCCGCCCACTTGCGGTTTCCGTGAGCTGGACGTTCATGTAGGCAAAGTCGCTCACATTCGCGAGCACCCAGATCTCGGTCTGGCCAGCCTTGCTTTTGATGACCGGCTGAAACTGACCGTTGACAGTGAATTGCACATCCCGCCGGTAATCCGGCAGCGTTGGGTCGGCCGGCACATCGCTGTCCGCTTTGCCGCCCGCCGCAGTGAATTGCTGCAGATTGCTGGGGATGAACTGGAGGCTCCCGCGGCGATTGTGAATTGAAAGCGGGCCCGCGTACCAGACTGTAAAATATTTCGTTCCCGGCTTCGATTGGTTGAAGTTAACCGGCGCGAGCAATGGACGGTAGGTGCCGTTCGCGAGCTCGCCGGCCTGGGGCGGCGTTATCGTGCTGACCCACTGGGGCCAGCTCAGATTGTTGAGTTGCGCCGAACCGCCGCCCCGGTCAAACACGAAGTTGTACTGAAGCGCCATGTTCCGGATGGGAATGCTTTTCTCCGTGACGAGCGGCAGGTTGCCGTCCGTTCGTCCGATCGCAAGCAGACCGACAAGACCCGTATAGACCTGCGCCGAAGTGAGCCCATGAAGATGACTGTGATACCAGTACGCTCCCTGCGGCATGTTCCTGGGAATGTCGTAAGTGTAGGTGTTGGACATCACTGGAGGGATGTGCAGCAACACGTTGTCGGCATTTCCCCTCGGGCTGATATGAGCTCCGTGGGTGTGGAGATTGATCGGTGAGGAGGTCATCTGCTCCGGGTAGATCGGGACGGACTGACCCTTTGGCGTGTACTGCGGACTGAAGTAATCCCGGATGGTCAGGCTGCTGAGGCCGTTCTCGAAATGGATGATCAGCGTTTCGCCGGGAAACACGTGTAGGGTGGGCGCCGGATAGAGATTGCCGCCCGACATCTGCCCGTTCGACGCCGTGCCGCGGATCACCTCATAGTCGAAAAGCAAAAAGTTCTGGACAGGCGTGGCCACCGTATCGAGCGTGGCTTGGCTCTGCCGCGCAGTGAGCCGAACTTCGAGGACGCCTTCCTTGCTCGCCAGCGTTACCGGCTCTCGGAACTCTGCTGCGGGCGCTGCTCTTGTCTCGGCAGTCTGCGCCCAGGCAGGCACGTTGTGATAGTCAACGGCCACCAGGAAAGCGAGGGCACCGATTGTAATCAAGCTAAATCGGCGACCTGCATCGAGAGCGTCCTGGAATGAGAGCTTGTGCATGCAGAGAATCCTAAGCCTCGCGAGGTTGTTTTTTTAGGGTAAGCAGAAACGGAACCTGCTGCAGCGCGTGACGTGCAGCAATTGCTGGCTGGAAGCGGCGCCGATTCGCTCAAGTTAATGGGCGCTAAGACCGGCAGCAAGCCATTCAGCGGGCCGCCATCGGCGCACATCCGGTCGCGTGGAGATCAATCGCTGCCTACGGGTCGGCTGTTGTCGTAGTAACAGTTGTGCGTGGTCAGGAATGCTCCTCGACGTAACATGGTTGCAAGTACACCAAAGTAGCTCAATCCATTAACCATTGAGGAAGGGCCTTCCAATGCTGGCACGTTGTCTTTTTTCCTGTGGTCTCATTCTGTTTTCCATGGCTACTGTAGCTCAGTCGGCATCGCCCAACGGGGTAAGAACTCTTGATCCGCCGGGCGCAGTTATCACGGGGGGCGACACCTGGAGCGTTGGCGCGCGAGCGGGCGACTTTATCTTTGTTGCGGGTATGCAGGGGGTCGATCCGGTTACCAAGAAACTGGTCGATGGTGACGAAGCTCGTATTCGTCAAGCTTTCTTGAATCTGAAACTCATCGCGCAATCCGAGGGCGCGACACTGCAGGATTGCGTTCGCATCACGGTCTACGTATCCGATCTACAACGGCTCGCGCCGCTCGTGAGCAAGGTTCAGGCAGAACTTTGGGGCAACCCGCCTTACCCACCGCGTACCATGTTGGAGGTCCGGCGTCTATTCGACGACGATATCATCGAGATCGACAGTATCTTCTATTCCCCAGCGAAGAACTGAATTGTGTGGAGCGGATGGAGCTTTACATGAAGGGTTACCGGCGCCAGGACCAATCGCGCCGGTCCCGGTCCACGGCTCGTGTTTGGGGTGAGGTGTCGAGGCTCATCTCATGTCGTCGGCGCGCTGCGAACCGTCGTCCGGTCCACCTGCATTGGAAGTTCGCGACTCGGAAGCCAATTCCCTGACCTTGGCTCGGATCGGGCCGAACGGACCCAATTTGTGCTGCTCTGCGGGAAATTCGTCCGCATATGGGCCGTATGGACTGTCGATCGGCTTTTGCAGACGGATCGGATAATCCTTCTCAAGCTCCGCCTTCCGCGGCCGATTCTGGCTCACAATGAATCCTGCAACGTCATAGGCCTGGTCGTCCGTCAGCAAAGGAGAGTCGAACCGCGTGCCAAGTGGCATATTGTGCAAAGCGTAACCTGCGGCGGTCAGAACGCGGCTCATTCCAGCACCGTTGTTGTAGCTGTCGGCCCCCCAGAGCGGCGGAAACTGATAGCCGAGACCGTTTTGCGCGCGCTGCCCTGAGCCATCTGCACCGTGGCATGCCGCGCAAACTTTTGCATAGATTTCCCCGCCGCGCCCGGGATCAGCGGCACGATCGGGTTCTTTGATACGCAGCGTGCCGGCACCCTTGAGCATTGCACCGTCGGGAATGCCGGTCGAAAGCCAACGCATATAGGAGGAAAAGGCTTTCATCTCGCGGCTCTCAAGCGGCAGTGCGCGCCCATTCATACTGCGCTCCATGCAGCCGTTGATCCGCTCTTCGAGTGTGTCTACAGCACCCTCGCGCCCGCGGTATTGTGGAAATTGACCCCAAACGCCGATCATTGGCATAGCATAGGGCTGGGTGCCGGCCTGCAAATGGCAGTTTTGGCAGGCGAGATTATTGCCGGCAAAACGTTTACCCGCGTCCGATACGGCTGGACCGATCTCGTTGGCCGTATCGGTGAACAGCGCATGTCCGTACTTGACAAGCTCGCCAAAGGGATCGTCACCGACCGTAGCAATATCCGGTGGCGTCCATTGCGTCAGATCAATGGTCAGTAGTTCTGCTGCCGGGAGCTGATTGATCCATATCCATAGACACGCAAAAGCCGTACCAACGTTGCGCAACATGACTCTCATGCACCTTCTTATGTCGCTTGATCGCCTCTTCTAGTATCGTGCGCGGGGCAGGAGTCGAGGCGACGCGGCCGGCCAGCAAGTGAGGCCCACCACAAGAAGAGCCCAGGCCTACCAGGGGGAACCATTCGAGGGAACCACTAGTCCTGAGGTGCGTTGTCGTGGCGATCCCGCCCTGATGCCTCAAGCAGGCCCTCTCAGAGCGGTCGAAACCGAGCCCGGTGAGCAAGTGGTAGCCGGGCTCAGTTCTTTTGGGCTGCTCCGAGCGTGCACGCCAAGCAGCACCATCGCGACGGCTCCAAGCTGGACCGCGACGGCGGCCGCCAGCGCCGCTGGAGCCAAGATCCGGCATGCACCAGCCATTCAACGCCTGGCGGGCAACTTCCGCTCCAGCGTTTCGCGATCCACTCCACGAACATGCCAGCGCATGGTCGAGCAAGCTGCCGGTCGCCGATCTGAAATCATTCTAGGGCGCGCTCGGATGCGCCTGCTGGGCGGTGTAATATGCGTGGATGACTGCCAGCGCCGCACAGAGGGCACCTTCGGGACAGCCGGCCTCTTCTCCATGGAGCCCGTTCCGTTACGCGCCATTCTCGGTCGTGTGGACTGCGACGGTCATCGCGAACATCGGCACCTGGATGTACAACGCGGCATCCGGGTGGCTGATGACCAGTCTCAATCCGGAGCCGCTGATCGTCTCGCTCGTTCAGGTGGCCACGACTCTGCCGATTTTCATGTTCGCGGTGCCGGCCGGCGCCCTCGCGGACATCGTGGACAAGCGCAGATTTCTCATCATCGGCGAGGTGGCGGTAACAGCCGTCTCCGCGGTATTTGCAGCGATCGTCGCGCTGGGCGCGACAACGCCGGGCAACTTGCTGCTGTTTACTTTTCTGATCGGCGCGGTCGCCGCAATGACCGCTCCCGCCTGGCAATCGATCGTTCCGCAACTCGTGCCCAAGCAGGAGCTGCCTCCTGCCGTCGCGGCAAACAGTGTCGGCTTCAATGTCAGCCGCGCTGTTGGCCCGGCGCTGGGGGGCGTGATCGTCGCCGTCGCAGGCATAGCCGCGCCGTTCTGGATCAATGCCATCAGCAATCTCACCGTCATCGGTGCGCTCCTGTGGTGGCATCCGCCCTCGGAGCGAAGGCGGCATCTTCCGGTGGAGCGTTTCGGCAGCGCTATTCGCACCGGCTTTCGCCACGCGAGAAACAATCCGCACCTGCGAGCAACTTTGATCCGAAGCGCGGCTTTCTTTCTGTTTGGCAGCGCGTATTGGGCGTTGCTTCCCCTTGTTGCGCGCGAACAGATCGCCGGCGGGCCTGACCTCTACGGATATCTGCTCGGTGCTATCGGAGCGGGCGCAGTAGGCGGGGCTTTCGCATTGCCGTGGCTCAGGCGAAGGCTCGGACCCGACCGCCTGATGGCTGCGGGAACGATCGGGACGGGGCTCGCAATGGCGCTCTTCGGGATTGCGCGCGACCCTGCCGCCGGGCTCGAGGCAAGCGTTATTGCCGGAGTGTGCTGGATTGCGGTGCTGGCGAGCCTCAATGTCTCCGCCCAGGTCGCACTGCCCGAATGGGTGCGCGGCCGCGGGCTTGCAATCTTCATGACGGTTTTCTTCGGAACCCTTACCCTCGGCAGCGTCATTTGGGGACAAGTCGCAGGGATGCTCGGCCTGCCGGCGGCGCATTTCATGGCCGCCGCCGGGGCGCTCGTCGCGATTCCGCTGACATGGCGCTGGAAGTTGCAGACCGGCGCGGGGATCGACTTGACGCCATCCCTGCATTGGCCGGCACCGCTCGTTACCGATGAGATCGGGCACGATCGCGGCCCAGTGCTGGTCACGGTCGAATACCTGATCGATCCGCGCAGCCGGGAAGCGTTTCTTGGCGCGCTCGAAAAGCTTGGTCAGGAGCGCCGGCGCGATGGCGCCTATGCCTGGGGTGTATTCGAGGATGCCGCCGAGGAGGGACGCATGGTCGAGACCTTTCTCGTGGAATCCTGGCTGGAGCACCTGCGCCAACATGACCGCGTGACCAATTCAGATCGCCTGCTGCAGGAGGTGGTGCACCGCTTCAACATCGAAGGCGCGCCCAAGGTGACACACTTTATTGCCGCCGAGCGCGCCCGCGATGAAGCTCAACCGTAAGCCCCGTATCGGGGAGATCGTCACTGACGAGGGGGTCCCGACATGATAGAGATTCGAGACGGACAATTTGAACCGGCCAAATTACGACCGCCGCCCGGATGCTTGAACAGAAGGTTGCAAATCTCGCGCTGCAGGGCGGCGGCACCCATGGCGCCTTCACCTGGGGGGTTCTGCAACGTCTGCTCGAGGAGCCCCGGTTTCAGATAGATGGGGTGAGCGCGACCAGCGCCGGCGCAATGAACGCCGTCATTCTTGCGCACGGGCTCACGCTCGGTAGACGGGACGGCGCGATGAGCGCCCTCGCGAGCTTCTGGCAAGGGGTGGCGAGCCTTGCCCGGAAAAGCTTTCTGCAACCGTCCTGGTATGACCGGATCACCGGTAACGAAGGGCTCGAGCACTCCCCGAGCTACATGTTCTTCGACATGCTCTCACGGGTGTTCTCGCCTTATCAGATCAATCCGTTCAACTACAATCCGTTGCGCGCGCTGCTAGAGGAGATGGTCGATTTCGAGCGCCTGCGTCGCGAATGCGCCGTCAAGCTGTTCCTGTGCGCCACCAATGTGCGCACCGGCAAGGTGCGCGTCTTCACCAACGAGGAAATCAGCGTGACCCACGTGCTCGCCTCGGCCTGCCTGCCGTTTCTGTCCCAGGCAGTGGAGATCGACGGAGAGTATTTCTGGGATGGCGGCTATATGGGCAATCCTGCGCTCTTTCCGCTGATCTACGATTGTCAGTCGCGCGACATTGTCGTTGTTCATGTCAACCCGACGGAACGGCCCGAAATCCCGAAGACGGCGCCGGAGATCATAAACCGTGTCAATGAGATCAGCTTCAATTCCTCTCTCTTTCGGGAGATGCGGGCCATCGCGTTCGTCACCAAGCTCATCGACGAGGGCAGGATCAACGACTGCAGCCTCCGGCGCATGCACATTCACGCCATCGACGCCGATGACGTGATGCAGAAGCTTGGAGCGACAAGCAAGCTCAATGCTGATAGCGATTTTCTGCTCCGGCTGCACCAGGTCGGATACAGCCGTGCCGATCAGTGGCTGCAATCGCATCTGGAAATGATCGGCGTGAAATCGACCATCGACATTCGAGCGAAGTACTTGTGAGCGTCAAAGCTGCAAGAGGCGATGAGCTTTGCCAGCGTGCTGCATCGCCAAATCCTGCTTGCCAATCTCGCTGCTCTGCTCTAAGAACAGAGAGAGAACGCGGGCGCAGGAATCGACAGGAGAAAGTCAGGGAGCGACCTCTGAGGGACATACCAGAGGTTTTATACATACAGCATATACAACCATTTTCGACATTTTGCACAAACGCACAAACGAAGCCAACCGAGAAAAGCTAGTAAAAACAATGTAACAAGATGAACACCACAACTATACAAACGTATAAGCTTCCTTTTCTACTTATGGTAGTTCCGCCCTCTGCGGCCGCCCAAACCCTTGAGCGGGCCTCGTGCCTGCTAGTCCGAGGCCGCTATCTTGTTCTCCTTGATCACGGCCGCCCAGCGCGCGATCTCATCTTCGATGAACGTACCGAAGGCCTGCGGGGTGGAGAGCCGGTAGATCACCCCCTGCTCTGACAAGCCCTGCTGGACCACGGGCTCTCGTAGCGCTTTCGCCATCGTCTCGTTCATGCGGGAGATGATCTCCGCCGGCGTCCTCGCCGGCGCAAGCATCCCCCACCAGGAATCGGCGTCAACGCCGGTCATACCGACCTCGCTCAATGTCAGCGTGTCCGGCAGGCGCGGATAGCGCTGGGCGGATGTGACGACAAGCGGGCGTAGCGCCCCGCCCCCAATATACGGCGAGAGAAGCGCAATCGAAGCGATGGCGAGCGGAACGTGCCCGGCAATCGCGTCGGTCGCGAGCGGCCCGCCGCCCTTGTACGGAATGTGCGTCATGGTCACGTGGAGCTTGTTCGCGACCCGGGTCATCGCGAGGTGAGCGAGACTGCCCGATCCAACCGAGCCGTAGGTCACCGAGCCAGCTGCTTTCTTAGCGGCGGTGATCACGTCGTCAAAGCTCTTGAACGTGCTTGCGGGATGCGCGGTGACGACCATGGGCGAAGTCCCGATCAGCATCACGGGCGCGAGATCTTTCACGGTGTCGAAGGGCAGGCTCGGGAGCAGGCTGGGGTTAGCGCCGTGGGTGTCGAACACGAGCACGAACGTTGTGCCGTCCGGGGCTGCCGTGACCGCGGCCTGTGTCCCGATCGAGCCGGATGCCCCGGCCCGGTTCTCGATCACGATCGTTGTCTTCAAGTCCGCCTGCAGCAAGGGCTGAATGCGCCGCGCAATCTGATCGGTCGTGCCGCCGGGCGGAAACGGCACGATGATGCGGATCGGATTGGCGGTCCAGCTCTGGGCGCGCGCGCTGCCCGCGGTCCCGAGCGGTCCCTCGAGACATAGTATCAGGATCGCGAGCGCGAAGACTCTGCGCATGCCTCTTCCCCTATCGTCGCCGGCCCCGCGCACCGCGAAGTCTGGTGCTTTTCATTGCGCCGCTCTCAGTCCGTCCATTTCGAGCGCCCCGGACTTGATCCTCGGAATGAGCTCCCGGCCAAACTCGATCGCATCGTTGAGCGGATCAAAGCCGCGGATCAGAAACGAATCCACGCCGAGGCGGTAGTATTCCAGCATCGCGTTGGCCACCTGTTCCGGCGTGCCGACGAGACATGATGTGTTGCCCAGCGCGCCCGTTGCGCGCGCAATCGGCATCCACAGCCGCTCGTCATGAACATCGGCTTCCAGCGCAAAGCTCATGAGACGCTTGCCGGCATTGTCGACCGGCCCGGTTGCTTCTTCCTGCCGGCTCCACCCCTTCTTCCCTGTCATCGCCGCGAGGATGCGGTTTGCCTTGTCCCATGCCGCGCCTTCGGTGGCGGCAATGATCGGGCGGAGCGAAACGTTGAACCCTGGCTTGCGCCCGAAAGCCGCTGCCTGCCCACGGAACGCTGCGATGCGCTCGCGGGTGGAGGCGAGCGGCTCGCCGTAGATGGCATAGACGTCGCACCATTTCGCGCCCATGGCGAGCGCGCCGGCCGAGGCGCCGCCGAAGAAAAGCAGGGGATGCGGCTTTTGCAGCGGGCGGACATCCGAGCTCGCGCCCTGCACGGAATAGAACTCGCCGGTGAAATCGAACGGCCGCTCGTTCGACCAGGCGAGCTGCATCAGCTCAAGATACTCGGCCGCGCGCCGATAGCGCTCCGCCTTCAGGCTGAAGTCGCCGTCCCCGTGCTGCTCGTCATCGGTCTTGCCGGTGATGATGTGCACGGCAAGCCGCCCGCCGGTGAGATGATCGAACGTTGCAATCTTGCGCGCCATCAGCGTCGGTGCCACGAAGCCTGGCCTGTGTGCCACCAGAAACCCCAGCCGCTTCGTCTGCATGGCCGCATAAAGCGCCACCAGGAAGCCTTCCGCTGAGGAGGACGAATAGCCAACGAGCGCCAGATCAAAACCGACCTCATCATGCGCGCGGGCAAAGGCGGTCAAATAGTTCGGCGAAAGCCCGCCTTCGATGACGTGCAGTGTGGCATCGCTGCTCGGCGGCGTGACGCCGATCATTCCGATGATCCGGACAGGCACGGGCTCAACACCTCTGCACTGGCGCAGCCTATGGCGCTACTCGACACAACCCGGCGCATGGCGATATGTCAATGGAGAGAGACAATTGAATGAGGCGCGACAGGGATGACTGCACTCAAGGTTGGACTGGTCGGCTTCCTGATTGCGACCACGGTCACTGGGGCCTCTGCAGGACCGAATTACCTCGTTTGGAGCATTGCGCACGAGCGCATGGTGGCAGGATGGAGATGCGCGGAGCCGCGATGCGGCTGGACGGTGGGCGGCTACACCTGCTCGCCTCGTATGGCGATGCGAAGCTCGCACCATTACAGAGCTAAAAACTGAAGCGTCATGCCCGCAACCGAGGCCCGCGTGGGCCTCATTTCCGATACCCATGGGCTGCTTCGGCCTGAGGCGGTAGCCGAGCTTGTGGGCTCGGACATCATCATCCATGCAGGAGACATCGGCAAACCTGAGATAGTCCGCAGGCTTGCGGAAATTGCGCCCACCTTTGCGGTGCGCGGCAACATCGACGACGGGGACTGGGTCGCGGCGTTTCCGCCGACGCAGCTGGTCGAAGTCGAAACGCTCCGGTTCTTTGTCCTGCACGACGTAACGCAGCTCGACCTTGATCCGGCCAAAGCGGGATTCGCGGCAGTGGTGTTCGGGCACTCCCATAAGCCTGCGATCGAGACCCGGGCGGGAGTGCTGTTCTTCAATCCGGGAAGTGCGGGGCCTCGCCGTTTCACGCTGCCGGTGACGGTCGGGCGAGCCCATGTCTCAGGCCTGCACATCCGTCCGGAAATCGTTCACCTCGCGGTGTGAGGCGGATTGAGCTCGTCATGGCCGCATGACCGTGACAAGCAGCACCGGCTGCATCATTTCGGCTGCCACTGCCGTGCGAGCCGCTGTGCTTCCGCGATCTGCGCGGGCGTCATCTGCAGCGCCACCGCCTCCCGGCTGCTGATCGCCAGGTTGCGGTCTCGAGTGTCCGAAGAAGGAAAGCGCGCGGCTGCGAGATTGAACCACATGTGAGCGGCCACAAGGTCGCGCTGCCCACCACCATCGCCGTCTGCGTACGAGAGACCGAGGTTGTATTGGGCCTGCGGGTTACCCTGTTCGGCGGCTGATCGATAAAAGTGGACAGCCTTCGCGTGGTCCTGCGGCATGCCTTGGCCCTCGCTGTACATGACGCCGAGATTGAACTGGGCGGTCGCGTTTCCGTGCTCGGCCGCAACGCGAAACCATTTCGCCGCCTCGGTCTCATTTCGCGGAACGTCCTTGCTCCCGCGATAGTAGAGCAGCCCGAGCGTAGTCTGTGCCCGCGGATCGCCCTGTTCCGCCAGGGGAAGCAACCCGCGCAAAGCTGATTTGTAATTGCCCTTGTCGTAGGCGGCATAGGCGGCCTCGACAGGCGAGCCGGTCAAGCCCAAAGGCGCAATGGCGCTGACCATTCCATGCTTGATGGGCTCGCGGTAGACGCCCAGCACAAATCCCAGGACCAGCATACCCACAGCGACGGCAGACATGAGACCGCGCCCCCGGCGCTGCCAGAACGTGGCAACCTCCTTGCAGCTGGCAAGCGCCATCTGCAGCCGCGTGAGCTCCCGCTCCAGCTTAACCTCTTGCGATCGGCCTTTGCCGATTCCAATTCGCCGCAAGAATGACATGCAGATCCCGTGCATTCCTCGCCGTTCACGCTCATTAGGTAGCCATCTCCGCGGCTTGAAGCAATGTCGCGGGCTGCGGAGCTTGCCGCCCGCACATCGTAGAGGGCGAATTGCCTCGCCCCCTTGCGGCATGCGGTGCTGTGGTTGGAGGGCGACGCATGCGTCGCCCCTACGGAGCTTCTGGCTACCGCTAGGGCTTATTCCGATCCCGCAAGCCCCGCGTGTCGCACCACATCGCCCCAGCGCGCAACCTCCGCCTTGACGTAGCGGGTCAAATCTGCCGGTAACGGGGAGTTGATGGGAGTAACGCCAAGTTCAATAAATTGTTGTCGTACCCCGGCACTGGCAACGACGGCTTCCGTTTCGGCATAAAGCTTATCCACGATCCGGCTTGGCGTGTGAGCCGGCGCGACCAGCATCAACCACGCGACTGCATCAAAACCCGGCACCCCCGCCTCCGCGATCGGCGGCACGTCCGGAATGGTGACAAAACGTGTTGCCGAGGAAATACCGAGTGCAAGCACTTTCCCCTCTTTGATGAGCGGCACTGCCGGTGCGAGATCGCAAAAGATGATCGGCACATGCCCGGCGACCAGATCGTTGATCGCCTGCGCAGTGCCCTTGTAGGGGACATGGGTCATCTCGATCCCGGTCATCATTTTCAGCAATTCGGTGTAGAGGTGCGGCGGGCCGCCGACCCCGCTCGAACCGAACGAAAGTTGCCCAGGGCGCTCCTTGGCCAACGTGATCAATTGAGCGAGCGAGCTGACCCCCAGCGAGGGATGAACGATCAGCACGAACGGAACGCTGGCGATCAGCGCAATCGGCGCGAAATCGGTCGCGGGATCATAGGGCAGCTTCTTGTGCAGCGTGACCTGAATCGCAAGCTGCGTGCTGGTGCCGAGAAACAGCGTATATCCGTCAGGCGAGCTCTTTGCGACCGAGCTGGCCGCTATGACTCCGCCCGCGCCCAGCCGGTTCTCGACCACGAATGATTGGCCCAGGCGATCGCCCAGCTTCTGCGCCAGGACGCGCGCCACCAGATCGGCGCCACCCCCCGCGGCGTAAGGAGCCACGACCGTGACCGGACGCGCCGGGTAGTCCTGCGCATTGGCCTCTGATTGAAGCCCGCTCCACACCGCAACAACAGCCACGCTGAATGGTGCTAGCCGGTGCATGGGCGTGTCCCTGTCCTTCTGTTCACGAGACGCTGGCCCGCTGTTCACGAGACGCTGGCCCGCGGCATAACTGCGCACCTGCGGCAGAGCAACATCTGGGAAACCGGAATACGCCATATCACAGCGCAAACATCTGCCCCAGATTGGCGGCGCAGGCGCGCCGGTAGATCTGGCTGGCCACGATCACGTCGGTGCTGGCGATGCCGCAGATCGCAACGAAGCTCCGCTCGGTCGGCCCTGATCCGGCAGCAGACCCGGCCAGCAGCGCTTGCAGCGCTACGCTCGATTTGATGGCCCCAAGGGCGTTCGGCCTTTTGCTCTGCAAGCGACTCCTGAAATTGGCCGGATCGTCCGACACGACGCGCGACACGACGCTGAGGACCTCATCACGCCATGAATTGAGGATGTCGAGCGGGATGAATACGGAGCCGGGTGAGAGCCATTCCGCGCGCACCGGTCTCTCCGCGGTGGGCGGAATCGACGAGACGACGACGTCCACCGCTTCGATGGCCGAACGCACATCGAGCGCCGCGGCGAGCGGGGCTGAGCTCTCGCTCTGCATCTCGGCGCAGAACGACTCGCGCGACCCGGGCGTTCGTGAGGCGACAAATACGCGTTCGATCGTGGGAAATGCGCAAAGCATCATTCGTAAGGTCCAGCGCGCCAGCCGGCCACATCCAATCAACCCAAGGCTCCTTGGAGGTGCCGCAAGAATATGCCTGGCCGCGACAGTGGCGCAGGCGGCGGTGCGCACGAAGGTGACATGCATTCCTTCCATGATGCACAGGGGCAGCCCGCTGTCTGCATCGTTCAGGATGATGATCCCGCTGTAATCGGCAAGGCCGCGTTGCGCATTGCCGGGGAAATAGGACACCCATTTCATGCCGAGCGCATGCGCGTCCTCGATCCAGGCCGGCATGGCATGCAGGAGGTTATCCGGCTCGAGCGGATGCACGCCGATTTTCATCGGCACCTCCACGCCGCCCTGCGCGTCAAGCAGATAGACCTGCTCGATGAGCGCCATGGTCTCGGCGAGGGACAACCCGACTGCCCGCACATCGCGTTCGCTCAGCAATCGAATTGGGGGATCCGCGCGCATGCGGGCTCCTTATAAGTCCCTTGTAGCCCGGATGTCGCCTAAAGCGACGTCCGGGAAAATCACCCCTGGATTTCACCACAGCGCGTGGAAACGGCGAGTAAACGTGCTTGTTATGGCTCGATCCTGGCTACGGAGGAGAAGCCAATGACCCTCATATGGGAGCCGATGTTGAGCAAGGAGGCGCAGCGGTGGCGCGCAGTGGCAGAGCGCGTGACGCGCGAGCAGTTCGCGCCGCTTGCGGAAGAGATCGATCGCAAGCAACGCTATCCGCGCGAAAACGTGCGGGCGCTGGTCGAGCTTGGTCTCGCGGGCTTGTTCATCCCCAAGGAGTATGGCGGACAGGGCGCCGATCTCTTCACGACCGCGACGGTAGTCGAGGCGATTGCGACGGGCTGCGCCTCCACCGGCGCCATCCTGTGCACCTATCAGCTCGGCGCGTTTCCGATCCTCCTCGCCGGGCGAGCCGATCAGAAGCGGCGCTACCTCGCCGACATGACCAAGGGCGTCGCAACGAGCTTTGCCCTATCCGAGCGCGCCGCCGGCTCGGATGCCGCGGCGATCGAGACGAGCGCCACCCGCGAGGGCGACGGCTGGCGCCTGCGCGGCGAGAAGTACTGGATCGGCAACGGCGGGGCGTCGCGCCATTACGTGGTGTTTGCGAAGACGGATGAGGGCGCGGGTGGACGCGGCATCTCGGCCTTCATGGTCGCCAGTGAGGAGCCCGGCGTCGTCATCGATGAGCTCGCCGACAAGATGGGACTGCGCGGCACGCAGACGTCCAATCTCAAGCTCGATCTCGTGGTGCCGGAGAGCGCGCGGCTGGGCGAGCCCAACCGCGCCCTGCGGCTTGCCTTTGCCACGCTCGATGTGGGGCGGGTGCTGGTCGCTGCGCAATCGCTCGGTCTCGCGCTCGCCGCCTATCGCGAGGCGTCCCGGCGCGCGGTCGAACGCCGCGCGTTCGGGCAACCGATCATTGAGAATCAAGCCATCGGCTTTCGGCTCGCCGACATGTCGGTCGAGATTTCGGCGGCGCGCATGATGCTCTACGAGGCTGCCAAGGCTTACGACGATGGCCGCGAGGTCGCCACCCTCGGCGCGATGGCCAAGCTCTACGCATCGGAAGTGGCGCACCGCGCCGCCGACGGCGCAGTCCAGATCTGGGGCGGCGCAGGCTATTGCAAGCCGAGCCTGGTGGAGCGTCTCTACCGCGATCAGCGCGTGCTGGAGATCTACGAGGGCACGTCGGAGATCCAGCGGCTCGTGCTTGCGCGTGCCGTGCGCAAGGAGGCCGAGGCGCTCCTGACGAGCGTCGTCATGTAGGGGCGGGTTTCAAACCCGCCCCTAGCGTCCTCCTTTACTCCGCGGCGGCGCGGGCGGGGCTGGTGTGGGCGGAGATGAGATAATCGACCGCGGCCTGCACGCCCCCCTTGCGATGGGGAATGCCCGCGACCGCAAGCGCCATCTCGGTCGTCGCCAAGGCCCCCATCAGCATCCCGTCGTTGAGATCGCCGAGATGGCCAATGCGGAAATACTTGCCCGCATAAGGTCCGAAGCTCGATCCGTAGGAGATGTTGAATGTCTCCAGCGCGAGGCCGCGGAACGCGTCCGCATCGTGGCCGGCAGGGAGCAGCACCGCAGTGACCGTCGGCGAATAGAAGCTGGCATCGCGGCACAGGATCTCCAGCCCCCAGGCGCGCACGGCGGTGCGCGTTGCTTCCGCGAGCCGCGCGTGGCGCGCAAACACGTTGTCGAGTCCTTCCTCGTGCAGCATGGCGATGCCTTCGGCGAGCCCATGCAGCATCTGCGTCGCCGGGGTGTAGGGGAAGAAGCCGATTTTGTTCATGTGCAGCATGTCGTCCCAGCTCCAGAACGACTTGGGCAGGCGCGCGCTCTTCGCCGCTGCGAGCGCCTTGTCGCTGATGGCATTGAACGACATCCCGGGCGGCAGCATCAGCCCCTTCTGCGCTCCACCGATGGTGACGTCGACGCCCCATTCGTCGTGGCGATAGTCGGTCGAGGCGAGCGAGGAGATGGTATCGACGAAGAAGAGCGCGGGATGCCCGGCGGCATCAATCGCTTTGCGGATCGCCGGCACCGGCGAAAGGCAGCCGGTGGAAGTCTCGTTGTGCAGCACGCATACCGCCTTGATCTCGCGGTTCTTGTCCTTGCGCAGATGCTCTTCGATCGTTGCGGGCTCCGCGCCGATGCGCCAGTCGGTCTTGATGAACTCGGGTTTCAACCCGAGCTTCTCGGCCATGCTCTTCCACAGCGTCGCAAACTGGCCGGTCTCCACCATCAGCACGCGGTCGCCGGGGGAGAGCGTATTCACGAGCGCCCCCTCCCACGCGCCGGTGCCGGTTGCGGTGTAGATGATCACCGGCTTGCCGGTCTTGAAGATGGTCTTGATGCCGTCGAGGCAGCGCCGGGCGAGCTGCGCGAACTCCGGGCCGCGGTGGTCGATGATCGGCGTATCCATCGCGCGCAGCACCCGGTCAGGGAGCGGGGTCGGCCCGGGGATGTGCAGGAAATGGCGGCCCACCGGGCGCGAGGAATTCTTGGTCATCGGCAAGCCCTTGCAACTATTGCTGGAGCGAACGCGGTAGCAGACTACAACAGATGGGGCCGCGGCGCGCGGCGATCAAGGACGAACGGGGCAGGCAGTCAAGGCCTTGCGCACGGGGCTTCGTAGCGTGGGCAAATCGCCTTCACCGGCCTCGCCGAATGCGCAGGTCCGACGCGATTTGCCCATGCGGTCGGCCGTGCAGGTAGCGCGCGCGTGGGCACGGAGCGCGAGGCTTTGTCACGCCCGGAGATATTGGAAGGGCGCGCCTTTGCCCACCCTACAGAGTGGATCCGTGCTAACACCATCGCATGGCTAGCACGGTTGCGCCGGGGCTGGAGCAGCGGCTCAAAAGCCGGCTTCTTGGCGACGTCAAGTTCGATGCGTTCACGCGCGGGCGCTACGCGACCGACGCCTCGCATTATCAGATAATGCCAGTGGGCATCGTTGCCCCACGCTCCATCAAGGAAGCGGAGCACGCGCTCCTTCTCGCGCGCGACGAAGGGGTGAGCGTACTCCCGCGCGGCGCCGGTACCTCGCAGGCCGGGCAGGCCGTCAATAGCTCGCTCGTCATCGACTGCTCGAAATACCTCGATCACATCGTTGAGCTCGACGTGACGGGGCGCCGTTGCATCGTCGAGCCGGGCATCGTGCTCGACGAGCTCAACCGCCGGCTCAGGCCCCACGGACTGTGGTTCCCCGTCGACATCTCGACCTCCTCGCGCGCCACCATCGGCGGCATGGTCGCCAACAATTCCTGCGGGGCGCGCTCGCTCCGCTACGGCAATACCCGTGAGAACGTGCATGCGATCGATGCGGTCCTCGCCAACGGAAAGTCGGCGCATTTCGGGCCAGCGGCTCCCGATCTCTCCGATGTTCCGATCAGCTCGCCGCTAGTGCCGATCGCGCGCGCGTTGCGCGCCTTGGCCGCGCAGGAGGCGGGGGAGATCGAGGCGCGCTTTCCCAAGGTGCAGCGCCGGGTCGGCGGCTACAATCTCGACGCGCTCGCGCCCGGGCGCAATGAGCTTAACCTCGCGCACATCCTCGTGGGATCGGAAGGCACCCTCGCCTTCTCCACCCAGATCGAGCTCAAGCTCGCGCCGCTCCTCGGCCGCCGTGCCGTCGGCGCCTGCCATTTCGGCGATTTCGCGCAGGCCATGGATACGGCGCAGCACATCGTGAAGCTCGGTCCGATCGCGGTCGAGCTCATGGACCGCACCCTGCTCGCGCTCGCGCGCGATATTGCCATGTTCCAGCCCACCATCGATGCGCTGGTGCACGGCGATCCCGAAGCCATCCTGTTCGTCGAGTTTGCGGAAGGAGATCCGAACGAAAGCTTTCGCCGGCTGCTGCGGCTGGGCGAGCTCATCGGCGATCTCGGTTTCGGCTGGGACAAGCGCGGGCCGAAATCGGGCGGGGTGATCGAGGTGCTCGATCCGCAGCTGCAGAGCGCCATCAGCGAGATGCGCACGGCGGGGCTCAACATCATGATGTCAATGAAGGAGGAGGGAAAGCCCGTCTCCTTCGTGGAGGACTGCGCGGTTCCGCTCGAGCACCTTGCGGAGTACACGACGCGTCTCACCGAGATCTTTGCCAAGCACGGCACCCGCGGCACCTGGTACGCGCATGCGTCGGTCGGCTGCCTGCACGTGCGGCCGGTGCTCAACCTGCGCCTCGACAAGGACATCAAGGCCATGCGCGCCATTGCCGAGGAGGCGTTCGCGCTGGTGCGCGCCTACAAGGGCTCGCATTCCGGCGAGCACGGCGATGGCATCGTGCGCTCGCAGTTTCACGAGCAGATGTTCGGCGCGCGGCTCGTGCGCGCTTTCGAGAAGGTGAAGGACCTGTTCGATCCCGGAGGCCTGTTCAATCCGGGCAAGATCGTGCGGGCGCCCAAGTTCGACGACCGCGCCTATTTCCGTTACGGCCCGGACTACCACGGCGAGCCTCTGCACACGCGCCTCGACTGGTCCGCCTATCCCGGGAGCGGCGGCGGTTTTCAGGGCGCGGTCGAGATGTGCAACAACAACGGCGCCTGCCGCGCGCTGGCGGGCGGCGTGATGTGCCCGAGCTATCGCGTGACCCGGGACGAGCGCGACCTCACCCGCGGCCGCGCCAATACGCTGCGCCTCGCCATCACCGGGCAGCTCGGGCCCGATGCACTCACGTCAGAAAAGATGGCGCAGACGCTCGACCTGTGCGTCTCCTGCAAGGCGTGCCGGCGCGAGTGCCCGACCGGCGTCGACATGGCGCGGATGAAGATCGAGGTGCAGGCCGCGCGCGCGGCAAAGCACGGCGTCTCGCTGCACGACCGGCTGGTCGGATATCTGCCGCGCTATGCGCCGTTGGCCGCGCGCTGGCCGCGGCTCGCCAATCTGCGCAACGATGCGCCCCGCCTGCGGCGATGGTCGGAGCGCTATGCAGGACTTAGCGCGCAGCGCGATCTGCCGCGCTGGCGCAAAGATGCATGGCGCGAGCATGCGCCCACGCTCGGCGCCAAAGAAGGACCGCCAGTCGCGTTCTTCGCGGACACCTTCAGCCGCTATTTCGAGCCGGAGAACATCGCGGCGGCGCTCGACGTCCTGGTCGCGACGGGTGCGAGCGTGCATCTGCCCAAGCCCGTGGGCGACGATCGCCGCCCGCTGTGCTGCGGGCGCACCTTCCTCGCGGTCGGCCTCGTTGACGAGGCCCGGCGCGAGGCGGAGCGCTGTGTCGCGGCGCTCGCGCCCTTGGTCGCGCGCGGCGTTCCCGTCATCGGCATCGAGCCGAGCTGCATGCTCGGCTTCCGCGATGAGATTCCTGCGCTGATCGGCGGCGAGGACGCACGCGCGTTGGCGGGCAGCACTTTGCTACTTGAAGAATATCTGGCACGTGCGGCGGCAAGCGGCACGCTCAAGCTGCCGCTCAAGCCTCTCGCCAGGCGCGCCCTGCTGCACGGCCATTGTCACCAGAAATCCTTCGGCGCCATGGGTGCGGTCGAAACAACCCTCAAGCTCGTCCCGGAGCTTGCGGTCGAGCCGATCGAGTCGAGCTGCTGCGGCATGGCCGGGAGCTTCGGCTACGGCGCCAAGACCATCGACGTGTCGCTCAAGATGGGCGAGCTCTCGCTGTTCCCGGCCGTGCGCAAGGCCGCGGACAACGATGTCATCGTGGCCGACGGCACCTCATGCCGGCAGCAGATCCGCGACGGTACCGGCCGCGACGCCCTCCACGTCGCGCGCGTGCTCGCCATAAGCCTGGGTCAGAATGCGACGGCATGAAGCCTTCGTAGGGGCGACATGCGTCGCCCGCTGGCAATAACGGTACATGCTGAGAGAGGGCGAGGCATGCCTCGCCCTACGCAACCAGGTAAGGTGTTTTCCTTCGTAGGGGCGACGCATGCGTCGCCCGCTGGCAATAAGGGTACGCGCTGAGAGAGGGCGAGGCATGCCTCGCCCTACGCAACCAGGTAAGGTGTTTTCCTTCGTAGGGGCGACGCATTGCGTCCCCCCTTGGGGCGAGGCATGCCTCGCCCCAACGAAAGCAGGTTCATGCCGCCCAAGCTCGCCCGCGCGCCGCTCCCAGACATCCGAATCCGCAAAGCCGAGCGCGGCGATCTCGATGCGCTGGTTGCGCTCGAAGAGCGCGCGTTCGCGACCGACCAGCTCTCGCGCCGTAGCCTCGTGCGCTTCATCGCCTCGCCGAGCGCCGAGGTCATCGTGGCGCAGGAAAAAAGCGACCTTACCGGGATCGCCATCGTGCTGTTCCGGCCGCGCGCGCTGGTGGCGCGCCTCTACTCCATTGCGGTGGCGCCCCATGCGGGCGGACGAGGCATTGGGCCAATGCTGCTCGATGCGGCCGAAAAGGCGGCGCTGGCGCGCGGCTGCACGCGCATGCGGCTCGAAGTGCACCACGCCAATCACGCGGCGATCTCGCGCTATCGCAAAAGCGGCTATCGCGAGTTTGGCCGCCATTGCTGTTACTACGAGGATGGAGCCGACGCGCTGCGCTTCGAGAAGCGGCTCATCCCGGATGCTGCGGCGTTGCGCAACGCGCCGCCCTATTTTCACCAGACCACGGATTTTACCTGCGGGGCGGCCTGCATCATGATGGCGCTCGCTTGGGCGGACCGCACGTTCAAGCCGGCGCCTGCCACTGAGATCGCGTTATGGCAGGAAGCAACTACTATCTTTTCCGGCTCCGGCCCCGGCGGTTGCGAGCCCTACGGAATGGCGGTCACGCTGCGACGCCATGGGCTGGCGCCGGAAATCCAGGTGAGTCGGCGCGGGCCATATTTTGTCGAAATGGTGAAATCGGCCGACCGGCGGCGCGTCATCGAGCTCGCGCAGGCCGAATTTCGACGAGAGGCGGGCACGCTCGGTATCCGCACCCATTTTTCTCCTGTGAACGAATCGGTTCTGATGCGGGCGTTCGACGCAGGCAACGTGGCCATCGTCCTCGTTTCGGGCTATCACATGATTCCGAGGGGGATGCCCCACTGGATATTCGCCTTCAGCCGCAGCGGACAGCATGTGCTTATGCACGATCCCGCGGCGATCAGAGATGAGAAAGGAATGGCGGCTGCTGCCGAGACCTATGCCGTCCCCTGGAGCGCTTTCCAGCGCGTCATCCATGTGGGGCGCGAGCGGCTGAGCGCAGCCATCGTCATCCGGAAAGGACAGGCATGACCGGCTGGGTCATTCTGGTCGACCAGCCCAAAGATCTTCCCAACGCCGATACGCCGCACAAGGTGATCACCACCAGCGAGTACCTTGCGCGCCCGCGGCTGTTCGACATGGGACGGCCGAAGCTCGTCAACCTGGCGCGCTCCTACGCCTACCAGTCGAAGGGCTACTACGCTTCGCTGCTCGCGGAGGCGCGCGGACACCGGGTGGTGCCGACGGTCGAGACCATGCTCGAGCTGCGCGAGGCCAAGCTCTACGAGCACGCGCTGCCGGAACTCGAGGATGAGCTCAACCGCTGTGCCCGGCGAGCGGACTTCCAGCCCGAGGGCGAGCTCAAGCTGCTGGTCTGCTTCGGGATCGCCCACGACACCCGTTTCGAATCGTTCGGACGCCTCCTGTTCGACTGGTTTCGCTGCCCGGCCCTTGAAGTGATGGTAGAGCCCGGCACGTGGCTGTCGATCGACCGCATCCGGCCCCGCAACATCACCCGCCTCGCCAATGGAGAGGCGACATTCCTGCGGGAATCGCTCCACCAGCATACCCGGCGCGAGTGGCGCGACCCGAAGGCCCGCACGCTCGCGAAATACGACTTGGCCGTGCTCTACGACCCTAATGAGAAGCTGCCGCCGTCCTCGCCGAACACGATCAAATACATGGCGCGCATCGCCGAGAAGCTCTCGATCGACGTGGAGCCGATCACGCGCAAGCAACTTCCGGAGCTGGCGGAATACGACGGGCTGTTCATTCGCGAGACCACCTCGATCGATAACCACACCTACCGCTTTGCGCGGCGCGCCTGGCAGGAAGGCATGCCGGTGATCGATGATCCGATCTCCATGATCCGCTGCACCAACAAGGTGTTCCTCATGGAGCTCCTCGGCCAACACCAGGTGGCGACCCCGACGACCGTGATGCTGGCCGACGTCGGCGACCTCACCCGTGCGGTGGACGAATTGAACCTGCCGCTGGTCGTGAAGATTCCCGACGGCTCGTTCTCCCGCGGGGTGCACAAGGTGCAGACGATCGAGGAATTTCGTCGGGTAGCCGACGAGCTGTTCGAGGAGACCGACCTTCTGCTTGCGCAGAAATTCACGCCGACCGAGTTCGATTGGCGCGTGGGCGTATTGGGCGGCGAGCCCTTGTTCGTGTGCCAATACCGCATGGCGCGCGGGCACTGGCAGATCGTCAAGCACCGGCCCGACGGCTCCTCGCGCGAAGGCGGCTTTCGCACCTTCGATTTGGACCAGGCCCCACCGGGGTTGATCGACATTGCGGTGCGCGCGGCGCGCCCGATCGGCGAAGGCTTTTACGGCATCGACATCAAAGAAAGCGACCGCGGTTTCGTTGTGATGGAGGTGAACGACAACCCGAACCTCGATCACGGTGTCGAGGATCAGGTCGGCAAGGACGAGATCTGGACGCGCCTGCTCAAATGGTACGTCGAACGCTTCGAGCAATAGGGCGTGTAGGGTGGGCAAACGCGCGCGCCGAGATCCCAATCAGATACCCGGTCTCGCACGCGTTTGCCCACGCGGCGAGAGGCCACGCGATCGAAGTCCCCGCGTGGGCAAAATCGCTCAGCACGCTTTTCACATGTTGAGGATTCTCAGGAGCGATTTTGCCCACCCTTCATGCGTTACTCTGATTTTCGCGCTTGCCCTCGTCTCTGCCAGCGCGGAAGCGCTCGACAAGGTCTCCTTCGGTACCAACTGGGTGGCGGAGGCCGAGCACGGCGGGTTCTATCAGGCTGTTGCGGACGGCACCTATCGCCAGTACGGGCTCGATGTCACCATCGTGCCCGGCGGCCCGAATGTGAACAATCGCATCCTGCTGCCCGTGGGTAAGCTCGACTTCTACATGAGCGCCAACTCGCTGCAGAGCTTCGATGCGGTCGCGCAGAATATTCCCACGCTCGCCGTCGCAGCCATCTTCCAGAAGGATCCGCAGGTGCTGATGGCGCATCCCGATCAGGGGATCGAGAAATTCGAGGATCTCAAGCAGCTCACGTTGTTTGTTTCCAAGGAGGGGCTCGCCAGCTATTTCCAGTGGCTCAAGGCCGATTTCGGATTCAGCGAAGCGAAGGTGAAGCCCTACACGTCGAACCCACAACCGTTCCTCGCGGACAAGCGCAGTGCCATGCAGGGCTACGTCACATCTGAGCCTTATGCGATCGAGAAGCACGCGGGATTTACGCCAAAGATCTTTCTGCTCGCCGACCAAGGCTTCGACAGCTACTCGACCCTGATCGAGACCCGCACGGGCCTAGTTGCGAACAAGCCCGACCTGGTACAGCGCTTCGTCGATGCCTCCATCATCGGCTGGACGCGCTATCTCTACGGGGACAACGCTGCCGCAAACGCGCTGATCAAGCGACAGAATCCCGAGATGACCGACGAGCTGTTGAATTATTCCATCGCCAAGATGAAGGAATACGGCATCGTCGATTCGGGCGACGCCGGAACGCTTGGCATCGGCGCCACGACCGCAGCGCGCATGAACAGCTTCTTCTCCAAGATGGTGCGCGCCGGGGTGGTCAAGCCGTCGATCGATGTCGGCAAGGCGTATACGCTGTCATTCGTGAACCGCAAGGTCGGCCTCGACCTGCGCGGAAAATAACCGCGCCTGGATTTGTAGGGTGGGCAAAGGCGCGCGCTACATCTCTCCACTCGCTTCGGCCTTTTGCGCGCCTTTGCCCACGCGGGGCACGCGCTCCGGTCTCCGCGTGGGCAAAATCATTGGTAGACTGCGCGTATTAATAGGGCCACATCAGGCGGTCCCCGGTCGGAGCCGGGGACAGGCTTTGCCCACCCTACGCAGCCTCGGCAGAAGATGACAATCGCGCTGGTCACGCTGAGCAGCGTCGGCAAGGTGTTTGCGAGCGGCGTAAGGGCGCTCGACAACCTCGATATCGAGGTGCGGCCGGGAGAATTCCTCTCGCTGCTCGGACCTTCGGGGTGCGGCAAGTCGACGGCGCTGCGCATTATCGCCGGATTGGCCGAACCGAGCAGCGGACGCGTGGAATGGCGGCAACCAATCGCCGGGAGCGACAAGGGAGGAATCGGTTTCGTCTTCCAGGAACCGACGCTGATGCCATGGACGACGGTTGCCGCAAACGTGCGGATGCCGCTCAAGCTCATGGGGCAAGGAAAGAGCGCGCAGCCGCGGGTCGATGCCGCCCTCGCCCGCGTAGGGCTTGCGAGCTTTGCAGAGAGCTATCCGCGCGAGCTCTCCGGCGGCATGAAGATGCGCGCCTCCATTGCGCGGGCGCTGGTGACCGAGCCGCGGCTCCTGCTCATGGACGAGCCGTTCGCAGCACTGGACGAGATCACGCGCTTTCGTCTCAACAACGATCTCCTCGCCGTTTGGGAGGCGCTCGGCAAGACGGTCGTGTTCGTAACGCACTCCGTCTTCGAGTCGGTCTATCTCTCGCAGCGGGTGGTGGTGATGACGTCGCGGCCCGGGCGGGTTTTCACAGAGCTGGCGATCGAGGCGCCCTATCCACGCGACGAGAGCTTCCGCACCTCGACCACGTACGCCTCGTATTGCCGGCTGGTCTCGCAGGCGCTTTCGCGCGCCATGGGCGAGGAGGCATGAGCGCCAACCGAACCAAAGAGGATGCCGGTCCGCTGCGGGAACGCGTGCTGCGTATCCTCCTTCCCGTCGCGGTGCTCGCAGCGCTCGTCCTGGTCTGGCACGCCGTCGTGCAGGTCTATGCCATACCGCCCTATGTGCTGCCGGGACCGCTGCTTGTTTTGTCCACGCTCTTGTCGGATTGGGCGGTGCTGTGGGGCTCTCTTCTCGTTACGCTCGCAACGACGCTCGAGGGATTTCTGCTCGCCGCCTTCGGCGGCATTGCTCTCGCCGTCCTGTTCAACCAATCACGGTTGATCGAATACTCGCTCTATCCCTATGCGGTGATCCTGCAGGTAACGCCGATCGTGGCGATTGCACCGCTCCTGCTCATCTATCTGCCGCAGCAGGCGGCGGTGCTTGCCTGCGCGTGGATCGTCGCCTTCTTCCCTGTGCTCGCAAACAGCACACTCGGCCTCAACTCGGTCGATCGTAATCTTACCGATCTCTTCCGCCTCTACGGCGCGACCCGGCGGCAGGTCCTGACCGAGCTCAAGCTGCCCTCGGCGCTTCCGTACATGCTTGCAGGGCTTAAGATCGCAGGCGGGCTCTCGCTCATCGGGGCGGTGGTGGCCGAGATTGCCGCGGGATCGGCCGGCGCCGGATCGGGTCTTGCCTACCGCATTGTCGAGTCCGGCTATCGGCTCAACATTCCGCGCATGTTCGCGGCCTTGCTGCTCCTCTCCGTGAGCGGAATTGCCATTTTCTTTGCGCTCTCGCTTGTGTCGCATCTGCTGCTGCGGCACTGGCATGAGAGCGCCGTCGCAAGCGAGGTGTGACGCGGCCTCGCAATTGCGTAGCGCGACGCACGCGTCGCCCTTCATCCACGCTCGCGTATGTTGAGCCAGGGGCGAGGCAATGCCTCGCCCCTGCGGAGGAAGAGAACGATGCTCTACCGCTCCCCTACTGGATCGAGCTTTGCGGCGAGCCAGTGCGGGCGCGCATCCTCGCTCGCTAGGAAGTGGATGAAGGCGCGCGCGGCTTGCGGCACCGATCCCTCCGACATCAGCGCGCCTTCATAGCTCGCATCCGTGCCGGTGCCCGCGCTGGCGAGCCGTACCCGGCTTTCCGGGTTTACGATGCCGTCCGAGTCGAGCGCATCCATGGACGCCTCGGACGCGATCAGCGCGTCGAAGATCGCTCCGCCCTTGATCTTCTCTTGGAGGCCTTGCGCCGAATCGAACGTGAGCTCCACCTGCTGCCCGGTCCCCTTGCCGAATTCTTCGGCGAGCGCGCGCACAGCATCCTGCACCGCGTCTATCCCGAGCACGCGAATATCGGCGCCGCGAGCCATGCCGCTGACCGACATCAGCATTGCCGCAATTATGATCATTCGGGCAGCAGCGCGCATTGTTCGTTCTCCTCGCAATTGCCTATGGTCCCGCTTTCCTGAGGCGCCGGGGACTGATGCTTCAATCAATGCAACACGGCGCAAAGCACGAGCGCGTGCAGCGGCTCACGGGAATTGCGCTGATGTGCGGCGCAATCTCCTGTTTTGCCGTGCTGGATGCGATGGCCAAATATCTCAGTCTGCACATGAGCACCTTCGAGGTGGCGTGGGCCCGCTACACCGGTGCATTCCTGTTTCCGTTCATCGTGTCGAATCCATGGACGCGCCCGCGCCTCGCAGTCACCCCCCGGCCGGCCTTGCAGATCGGACGCTCCATGCTGCTGCTCGGCTCGACTTTGTGCAATTTTATGGCGTTGCGCTATCTGCAACTCGATCAGGCGACGGCACTGATGTTCTCCACGCCGTTCTTTGTCGCCGCTCTGTCCGGTCCCATTTTGGGGGAGTGGGTGCGCTGGCGGCGCTGGACGGCGATCGCGGTCGGATTCGCAGGTGTGCTCGTGGTCACGCGACCGGGCACCGGCAGCTTCCAACCGGCGGCGCTCCTGTCGCTCACGGGCGCTGTCTGCTACGCCTTTTACGCGATTATGACGCGCATTCTCGCCCGCACCGACTCCAATGCGACGACGCTGTTCTATTCCAATATCGTCGGCGCACTGGCGCTCATACCGGCCCTGCCGTTCGTGTGGTCAACCCCGACGGAGCCTCTCATCATTGCGCTGATGGTGGCCATGGGAGCGGCGGGCAGCTTCGGCCACTACCTGCTCATCGCGGCGCATCGGCTCGCCCCTCCCGCCGTGCTCTCACCCTTCATCTACACGGGGATCGTGCTCGCGATCACGTTCGGATATCTGGTGTTCGGGGATGCGCCCAACCATTGGACCCTTGCCGGCGCAGCCATTGTGATCGGCTCGGGACTCTATATTCTGCGTCGCGAATATACTCTGTATCGCAAGCGCCTGACGAAGACCGACGTCTGAGCGTACTAGAGGAAGCGTGCATGGCGAAAAAAACGGTCCGCCCCTCGGACGGATCCAGGCGCGGGATCAACGACGACATCGGAGAGGAGAAGCGCCTCACCATGTACCGGATTCAGGTCGAGATCCGCGAAAGCGAGCAGCGCGCGTTCGATCTCTTCCTGCAGAACCTGGTCAAAGGAACGAGCCATCTATCGCTGGGCCAGGAGGCGGTTGCGGCCGGTTTCGCCGCCGCCATGCGCCCCGGCGACCTCTCCTTCTGCACCTACCGCGGGCATGCGCATACGCTGGCGCGCGGGGTGCCGATCGAGAAGGTGCTGGGCGAGCTGATGCAGCGCGACAATGGCCTCATGCGCGGGAAGGGCGGCTCCATGCATCTTACCTCGGCGGAGCACGGGGTGATGGGGTCCTACGCCATCATCGGGGCGCATCTTCCCATCGCGTGCGGCGCGGCGCTCCGCGCGCAATACAGGGGCGACGACGACGTCGCAGTCTGCTTCTTCGGCGACGGCACCACCAACATCGGTGCCTTCCACGAGGCGCTCAACTTTGCCTCGGTCTGGAAGCTGCCGGTCGTGTTCGTGTGCGAGAACAACCTCTATATGGAATACACGCCGATCGGCGACGTCACCGCAGTCGAGCATCCCGCGGCCGATCGCGCAGCCGCTTACCGGCTTGACCGCATCGTGATCGACGGCAACGATGCCGATGTGGTCTATCGCGCCGCCGTTGCCGCCTATGCCAAGGCGCGCGCGGGCGAAGGCCCGTCCTTGATCGAGTGCATGACCTACCGCCACAGCGGACATTCGCGCGCCGATCCTGCGAAATATCGGCCCGAAGGCGAGCTGGAGAAATGGAAGGAGCGCGATCCCATCAAGATCTATCGCGAACGGTTGCGGCAGTTCGGCGTGGGCGAGGACCTGATCGCGCAGATCGATACCGATGTGAAGCGCCGCGTCGATGAGGCGACCGAGAAATGCAAGGCGGCGCCGCCGCCGGCGCTGGATCTCCTCACGACAGACGTCTACGCCGATGGAGGCTTTGCATGGCGGAACTGACCTACCGCGATGCCGTTGCCCGCGGCATCGCCCAGGAAATGACGCGCGACCCCGACGTGATCTTTTTCGGCGAGGACGTGGGCAAGCCAGGCGGCGTGTTCAAGACCACGGTCG
>Ga0070712_100000206_pt1 | contig 33238 bp, 31 predicted proteins | sample LARL81metaG_FD_71396 | JGI IMG/M metagenome (GOLD analysis project Ga0070712, IMG submission 71396) | Corn, switchgrass and miscanthus rhizosphere microbial communities from Kellogg Biological Station, Michigan, USA - LAR L8-1 metaG | ecosystem: Host-associated > Plants > Roots > Rhizosphere ...
TGGCGTAATGAACCCCACGGCCGAGGTATAAAAACTTCTCCGCCTTAAAATGAATCCGGCCGAACTCCTCCGCCAGGCTATCCCACGTCGAGAGATTTTTCTCAATCGCCTCAGGCAGTTTCAAAAGCCGATGCAAGTACGACCGCGTGACTTCCGACGTCATTCGTCCCCGCTTGCGAGCAAGAAACAGCGCCATCAGATACAGAATCGTCAGCTGCGTAGTGAAACTCTTCGTCGCAGGAATGGATCGCTCCGGGCCGGCCCCGGAAATAAGCGCAGCACCAGCCTCCCGCACAATGGTCGTATCGGGCACGTTTGAGATTGCAATTGTCTTAACTCCGCGGGTCAGTGCTTCGCGCTGCGCCGCAATCGTATCGGCAGTTTCGCCCGATTGCGTGATCACCATGACGATTGGATCGACCGCAGCATGTGTCGATCGGTAGCAGTATTCACTGGCATACTCTACGTCGACCGCAACACCAGAAAGATCCTCGATCATGATCTCGCCCGCGAGCCCCGCATGCCTGCTCGATCCGCTCGCCGCTATGATTAATTTTTCGAATGTGAGCAGTGCACTCTCGATCGGGTGCAATTCTCCGGGGAAAATAATGTCGTCTTTGAGATGCTTCTCAATCGTCCTGGCGATCGCCTCGGGCTGCTCATAAATCTCCCGCTGCATCGCATGCGCGAACTTTTCGTGTGGCCTGTTGTCTTTGTCAATCGTCATAGTCATTCACACGCAAAACATGGGGTGCCCCAACGTTTCGCCACTGTTGCGAGATGTGGAAGCCACGGATGACTCTAGGTGCACCCGCATCCGCCCATTTGTCGTTAGCACTCCCAGTGCTTGCTCGCGCGCAACGGCCTGCTAAGCCTTGGCTCCTCCACCCTCAAAATACGCTTCAATTTCTTCCAGCGTCTTCCCCTTCGTTTCCGGCAGGAACCACGTCGCAGTCACGAAGTAAATTACTGTGCAGGCCGCGAACCCAAAGAACATGGTCGAGTACCCATACTTCCCCACAGTAGGCAGAAAGATCGCCGCAATAGTTGTCGACACTGCTTGATTGAGCACCAGCGCAACGCTCATTCCATTCGACCGGATACGTGTCGGCATCAACTCTGAAAGCGCAAGCCACACGCACACTCCAGGTCCCATCGCGTAAAATGCCATGAACATGAACAGCGTGATCGCGACAATCCATCCATTCCGTACAGACGGTACGGGAGTGATCAAAGCGTTTTCGATGCGCAACGGGGCTGTTCGTGCCGCGTCGAGATTGCCGAACGGGTTGGAAAAGAATGCGACAATCTTGTTCGCCGGAACGCAGCTTTCACGCTTGATCTCGATGGGTCTCGGCGCCGGGTCGTCTGACCGGACCGCTTGGCTCGCAGTCCGAAAATCACCGTATGAATAGATGACAACCAGGGAAGTCGGAGTGTTAGGCACCATGAACTCGTGCCCCGTCGCTTGCAACAATTTCCTCGCAATCTCTTCGTTGTAGACGAGCCTGACGGTCTGATCAGGAGCCACCATCGCCTGCGCAGCAGCCTTGGAATCCACTCCGAGCTTCTCAGTCTGACGGAACAAAAATCCGGTGCACAGCATCGATACGATAATCCCAGCCGTACCGATACCAAGAAGAAACTTCCGTCCCTTTCGGTCGACCAGCGCCACCCCCACGAGAGTGACGAAAAAATTCACGAAAGTGAAAACCACATAACCTTCGTGCGCTGAAAGATCGGAAAGCCCGCTTTGAAGCAGGATGTTGGTGTTATAACCGATGATCGAATTGATTCCCGTGGTCTGATTGCACGCGAGAATGATGCAGGCAAGGACAAACGGAATCACATATTTTCGGCTCAACAGGGAATCACTTTTCACAGCACCGGATGAATCCTTCGTTTCCGACGGACCCTGTTCCTGCATTTCCTTCAATTCAAGGTCCGCTTGCTGATTTGTCCGTGAGCGCAGCAGCGCCGCATAGGCGGCATCTCTTTTTCTACGTTTCAGAAGCCAGCGTGGAGATTCTGAAAGCATCAGGCTGCCAATCACAAATAGCAATCCCGGAGGCAGCGATACCCAGAAGATTCCGCGCCACGCAGAATTCTTGAACGCATAAATTGCGCTCGCGTCACCCGATTGAGTGATGTGGTCCAGTCGAAAGCTGAACAGCAGCCCGATAAGCGCGGCAATTGCTATTCCCGCCGTCAGCAGCCATTGAAAAATGCCCGTACCTTTGCCGCGATTGGCCGCAGTAAGGCACTCCGCCAGATAAAGCGGAACTACCACTCCAATCAGTCCTGCACTGGTACCCTGCAGAAGCCGCCCGAATACGAGAGGTCCATAGCCGTGCGCCAGCGCAATCATCGGAATGCTGATCACAAACATCACTCCGCTGAGCGCCATCAAAGCTTTGCGGCCCATCCAGTCAGCCAGAATTCCCGCAAACAACGTCGAGAAAACGCTACCCAGCAAAACCGCAGCTACGACCATGGAGAGCTCGCTGCGATTCAGACCCGATGTTGCCTCCAAATACGGCAGCGCGCCCGCAATAATGCCCACGTCAACGCCGTAAAGCAGTCCACCTAAACCAGCAACGATTAGAAGAAATCGGTTGTAGAAGACTTTCTTGTCATCGAGAACCGCCGGACCATTAGTGGCCATCTCAGCTGTCATAGTGTTTGATCAGGCTCGGTGATCTATCGAGCCCCGAACCGACCTGTCCTCACTCTGGATTTGTCGTCGAATGCAACCCCGAATTGTAGCGTAGGAACCCGGAGAAGCCGCCAAAAGTGCTATACATCCCGACAAAAAAATCGCAATGTGACGTAGTGTGAGTGCCCTTTGCCTCGCTGAATTTGCGAGACGCGGGAATCATTTCTGTTCCAGCGGCAAGCTAAACGAAAACACGGAGCCACTTCCCAACTGGCTCACTACTCCAATCGCCCCGCCATGAGCCTCGATGATGACTTTCGCAATCGCCAGCCCCATTCCGGTTCCCGGCGCGGTATACCTCTGATTGTGCCCCCGATAAAACTTCTCAAAGATGAGCGATTGCTCGAATGAGTCAATTCCGGGACCACGATCCGCAACGCTGGTGACCAGTTGCTCGCCTGTCACCTCGCTTTTGAGTGTAATCGGCGATCCGGAAGGAGAATACTTCCCCGCATTTTCCAGCAGGTGCATCAATACTTCGCGGATTCTCTTGACGTCCATTTGAACCTTCGGCAATGTCGATGCGACCGCGACCTCGACCGGATGATTCTCCAACGCGCTGGCGGCATCGTGGATTGCGGGCCGAACCGCGTCCTCAATCGAACGCGACTCAAGATCGAGCCTGAACTTTCCCGAATCCAGTTGTGCCATCTCGGAGGCCTCGCCCACCAGTCGGTTCAGTCGATCCGTCTCCTCGTCGATAACGGTCAGCAAATCGCGTCGGCCCTGATCATCCAAGGTTGCTCCTGACAGTAACGTCGTGATGCTCGCCTTGATCGATGTCAGCGGAGTGCGGAACTCATGGGTCACCGAGTCCAGGAGCGCAGTACGAAGACGTTCGTGTTCCTGCTCCGCCCGGTTCTTGCTAAGCGCCTCCATCGCTCGGGCTCGTTCAATTGCAAGTCCAGCGAGGCTGCCCAGTGCATCGAATGTTTCTCGCGAAAGATCTGCCCCCCCGATCCCCAGTGCACCTACAGTACGCATCCCGAGTCGCAATGGCACGTAGGACACTCCTCCCTGGGTAATCGGCTCTCCTCTGAGCAGGGTCGATCGCAAGACGCTTTCTTCAAATGCGGCTTCCAACGAGGATCGATAAACCGTCGGATGATCCGCGGCCATCGCAACCACGCTGGTCGCCGAAAACGCATCCACTACGTACTGCGGCAGGCTGTTTAGTAGCTCGAGAACGTTATCGGATGCTAACAGTCGCTGACTCAGTCCGTATAGGCGCTCAACTTCCCGTCGCCTTTGCTTGGCCCCCTCTGCCTCGCGTCGCGCCCGCTCCGCAAGATTACTGGCCACAACCGCCGTGACTAGAAACGCGAACAGAGCCACCCAGTTCTGCGGATCCGCGATGGTGAACGTTCCGAACGGAGGCAGAAAGAAGAAGTTAAATGCCGCAGTAGCAATAACGGCCATCAGCAGCGCGTACCGCAGTCCCCAATAGGCCGATGTGAGTAGCACCATCACAAGAAACATCAGTGCCACGGTGGTTTGGTTCACGTGTAAACGGTAGGCTGCTGCCGTAACGGCGCCGATCGCCGCGACCACAACCGCATAGCGTATTGCTTGTGTCTGAGGCGGGGTCTTCACATCCGCATTGTACTTGCAGGTGACAAGTTCGACGTTCTGCAAGCAAAATAGCTGCGATGGTTAAGACTCCCGACGAGTGGCTCAAGGAAGTCTCTCCCGACAAACCGCGCGGCATCTTTAAGCTCTTCCTCGGATACGCACCTGGGGTAGGAAAGACTTACAGCATGCTCAGCGAGGCCATCCGCCGGGCCAGTCGAGGAGAGGACGTCGTGATTGGTGTCGTCGAGACTCACGGCCGCAAAGCCACCGCAGAACTTGCTGGTAAGCTCGACCGCGTCACTCCGCGCGAACTCGAATACAAAGGCACAATCTTCGAAGAGATGGATGTCGACGCGATCGTCGCCCGCAAGCCCGCCGTCGCGGTAATCGACGAACTTGCCCACACCAACATCGAGGGCAGTAAACATCCCAAGCGTTACGAGGATGTCATCGAGTTGCTCGACGCCAAGATTGACGTACTCTCCACCATGAACGTCCAGCACGTTGAAAGCGTGGGGCCGACCGTCCAGCAGATCACCGGTGTCCAGGTACGCGAAACTGTACCCGACTGGGTCATGCAACGCGTCGATGAAATTGTTCTTGCGGATCTCACGCCGCAGGCACTGCAAAAGCGCATGGAGCGCGGCGACATTTACCCTGTGGATCGCGCCCAGCGCGCGCTGTCGCACTTTTTTCGCCCCGGCAATCTGATCGCACTTCGCGAACTGGCTCTTCGTCAGGTAACGGGAGTGGTTGATCGCAGCCTTGATGCCTTCCTCGAAAAAGACGGCACGCAGCCGGCTCATACTGTCCGTGAAAGAATCGGAGTTTGCGTCAGTTCCAATCCCGCGGCACAATACATCATCGCTCGCGGATCACGCATGGCGCAGGCAATGAATGGCGAGTTCTTCGTCTTTTACATCGATGTCGGTCGGGATACTCGCCCTGAGGACCAGAAGACCCTGGCGGAAAATATCCGCTTCGCCGAAAATCTGGGAGCTCGGGTCGTTCGCAGCACGGGCAGGAGCATTGCTGACGGTCTCGCGCAACTGGTGCGCGAAAATCACATCACGCAAGTCATTTTCGGCCGTTCTGCTCGTACTGGATGGCAGCGCTATCTCTACCTCTCGGCGATTCAGCGCTTCCTTCGCGACTCGCCTTCTGTCGATGTTCATATCGTCACTCAGGAAGCCCGCTGATGCCCGATCCGGCCCACATCCTGGTTGTCGACGACGAACCGCAGATTACCCGCGTTTTGCGCACCAGCCTCTCCGCGCAAGGATACGACATCCGGGTTGCCAACAGTGGAGAGATGGCGCTGGAGATTATGAAGGATTGGCAACCAAACCTCATCATCACCGATCTTTCGATGCCATCCATCGACGGAGTCCAACTGACCCGTTCCGTGCGCGCCGCTTCCACCGTGCCGATCATTGTCCTGTCGGTTCGAGATAAAGAGCGTCAAAAAGTCGAAGCCCTCGACGCTGGTGCTGACGACTACATCACCAAGCCTTTCGGCATGAACGAACTGTTGGCCCGCGTTCGCGCCAACCTTCGTCGCGTTCCTACCGACGGGAAACCTAATCCCGTAATCGAGATTGGAGATTTCCACATAGACACTGCCGCACGTAAGGTGACTGTGCTGCACCGTGAAGTGCGCCTGACTCCAAAAGAATTCGATCTTCTCGTCTACATGGCGCGCCATCCCGGCAAAGTCATCACGCACCGGACGCTTCTGGGCGCCATCTGGGGCGGCCAAAGTACTGATCAGGTGGAATATCTTCGCGTCTTCGTCGGACAGCTACGAAAAAAACTGGAACTCGATGCCGCCTCTCCACGTTATCTCGTAACCGAACCTTGGGTAGGTTACCGATTCGATCCCGGCGAATAACCGACGGTAATGGTGGCATGAGGTGCTTCACTTCTGCCAATGTTGCCCGGACGTTGGGATTTTCTCCGACACCCCACGATTACGAACATTCTATGAACTCTTTATTCGATCCTTATGCCTCACCCCGTCCAATGATTGTTGCGGGATGAAAGACAACCCGCACAGAGGGACGAATAACTCATGTCGACGATCCAGGATGTTACTCCAGAGCAGTTGGCGAGGCTGATTTATCAATATCGCGAGGCCCTTGCATATGACATCGGTCAGGAAGCAAACCATAGTGTCTCTTGGGATCACGCCTCGCAAGACGATCGCATGCTGATGGTAGCTGCCGCACGCCTCACTCTGCTGGAACTCTCAACCGCACCACCTGAAACACGCCGCAACAGCAAGTACTTCGCTGTGCCGGTGAAGCCGAGTGGGGCTGCTGATCCAGGCCCACTCAACGAATCAACGCCGCGCATCGGGTCTTTATGAACTCTTTACGAATTCATAATCCCCTTCTTATGCGCCGCGTAATCCAATCAATACAGGATCAATTTCCAATGATTCGCATTTGGGGGAGCGCGGTGAATGTAGCGCTGGTAGTTTCTTGCTTCGGTGTCGTGGCGGTTTTTGTATGGATTCTTGCAGGTTTTGTCGCGGAATTCCTCCGGCCCGCCAGGCGCGGATTGCGAATTTACATCAGGGCTCTTGAACCAGGCCATCGAAAAAACGATTGTTTTGTGATTCCGATCGACCCACGCCGCGCAAAGCCCGTGAAAAGAGTGGTCGAGAGAATTGCGGTACTGGCTCTGTTATGCGCCGGTGTATCTCTGAAGTCGCAGGGCCAGGACGCAGTATCCGCGCCACTCTCCAACCCCACTCCTTCCGAGGCGGGCTCCCGTAACCAGCAGGCTCCGCCGGAAGTTCTGCAAGAGCTTGATGCGATGAAATATCGCATTGAACAACTGGAAGCCCAGTTAAGGCACGTCTCCGAAGGGCAGCCAAGTACGGTGGTACAGGCTGCAATAGCGGGAACTCGCACCACGTCAAGCATTTCTGTGCTGAACGCAGCGACAGAAACGGCTTCGCAGCCCTCGGGTTCCGCCGAGCCGTTTGCCTTTGCGGACTGGACCTGGCTGAATGGCAACCCGCGCACCAAGGAAGCAGCTTTCGATTCAAAGTTCTTCACGCCCGAAATTCGTGCCGACGTCGCCTATCATTATGACTTTAATCATCCCAAAGACGACACGATCGGCGGTTCCAGCGAAGTATTTCGTTCCAATGAAATTAGCCTGACCCATCTCGGCATCGGCGGGGATTTTCACTACGATCATGTTCGCGCACGCGTACTCAGCCAGATTGGCCTGTATTCAACCGCCACTCCGCGTAATGATGCCAGCTATTCACGCGGTCAATGGCAACTGGATAACGCCTATCGCTACGTGAATGAGGCCTACGGCGGCTATCACTTCGACGTGCTTCACGGAATCAACGTCGATGCCGGCATCTTTTTGTCATACGTTGGCCTCTTCAGCTTCTACAACTTCGATAACTGGGCCTACCAACCGTCTTACGTGTCGTCGAACACGCCTTGGTTCTTCACCGGTATGCGGATCCAAATATTTCCATCTCAGAAGTTGAAGATTGAGCCTTGGATCATCAATGGCTGGCAGTCCTACGGTCGTTTCAACGGCAGGATCGGATTTGGAGGGCAGGTCCTCTACCGTCCTACTCCATGGCTGGAGATTCTGTCGAACAATTACGGAGCAGGTGCCGACGCACTTGGAATCCCCAACCGCACTCGCTATCACACCGACAACAGCGTCGAAGTAAAGTACTACGACCATCCCGAGCGGTTCCTCGACAAAATGGCCTTCAGCGTGACAGCTGATGCGGGCTGTGAGAGCGGGGGAGGAGTTAACTGCACCACCAATCAAAAGAACGCCGCGGGCCAGATCGTCTCGTATAAGCAGAGCTTCCTTGGTTTCATGCTCTACAACCGCTGGTGGTTCAGGAAGGACCGCTATGGCTTCACGCTAGGCGGAGGGAGGATCAATAACCCGGGCCGATATCTCGTTCTCTTGCCTCCGATCAATGGAGCTACTGCGACCACCGGCACGCCGTACTTTACCGAGAATCCTGGCGATCAGTTCAAGGCTTGGGATATGTCTGCCACCTACGATTACATGCCCAGCCAGTACATCACATTCCGCTGGGAGTTCAACCATCGTCATTCCAACGTCCCCTACTGGAGTGGCCCGGGCGGCGTAACGCCTCCCGGTGGAAACACCGGATCTCCTGGCTCGACTGTGGACGGGTGGAGCCCAGATCTTCGTCACACCGAAGATCGCGGTACGATGGCTATCCTCGTGAAGTTTTAGGCATTGTGAATGCTCTATGCACGTAATCGTCAAGCCTTACTGACAATGATCATCACCTTGATGAACTTGTACGTACAACGCGTAGCAGCTAGTGATGATGCTCCGCTGCCCGAAACGAGGCCGGCGATCACCTGGCAATGTGGCGCCTTCGTTGACGTTGCCTCACTCCATGACTTCAATGACCCCGCCAACCATCTCTTCCGCAGCCGTGGAACGACATTTCACGTGAACGACCTCAATCTCAACATGACGGCTGTTTACATACGAAAGGTCGCGACGGAAGGTTCACGCTGGGGCGTCGAGGGAACATTCCAGACCGGCGATGACTCGCTCGTCTTCGGATTCTCCGCGACCGCACCGAACCTCGATGGCTCTTGGGGCCTGCGCCATCTCGGACCGACCGACATCTCGTATCTTGCTCCGGTAGGGAAAGGCCTCACCTTGCAGGGCGGAATCTTCTCCAGCTTGATCGGATATGACTCCCTGTACGCAAAGGACAACTTCAACTACACGCGCCCCTGGGGAGCTGATTTCACGCCGTATCTCATGATGGGAATCAATGCGCAGTATCCGATTACTCCGAAGGTAAACGCAGCGGCTTTCGTCGTTAACGGTTACTGGCATCTCGCACACGCGAATAACGTGCCTAGCTCGGGCGGGCAATTGGCATACAAGGTCAGCGATCATTTGAATCTCAAGCAGACGCTCCTCTACGGCCCGCATCAATCCGATACATCGCTGCAGTTCTGGCGTTTTCTTTCCGACAGTATCGCAGAGTGGAAACCGAGCCCTGCTACGATCGCCTTCGAATATCAGATCTCTCAAGAGAAGGTCGATGCTGTCGGCAATCCCCGCGCTCTCTGGATGTCCTCGCAATTACCCATGCACTACGCATTCAACAAGCATTGGAGCGCGACGCTTCGTCCCGAAGTGGCCTGGGATCGCAACGGACGCTGGACCGGTTCTTCGCAAACGGTGAAGGCGGTCACTAGCACTATCGAATACCGAGTCGCGTATCGCGCCGCCAACGCCATCATCCGCCTCGAACATCGCTGGGACGACTCCCGCGGCCCACAAGGCGGATTTTTCACCGGTCCTTATCTCAACGATGGACTGCCCGGCCTTACCCCTTGGCAGCACCTGTTGGGCGTGGGCGTGATTCTGACTTTCGATTCCACCTTTCAGCAGCGGAGAAAGGACTAACTATGGCAGACGCAATCTTCATCGCCGTCACCATCGCATTCTTTGCACTCTCGATCGCCTACGTGCACTTCTGCGAGAAGGTGAAGTAGAGGCTTACATGGACACACAATCGCTCATCATGCTCATCATCAGCGCCGTAACTACGGCCTATCTGTTCTACGCGCTGTTGCGTCCGGAGAAATTCTGAGATGACTATCAACGGCTGGCTGCAGATCTTCGTCTTCCTCGCTCTCGTTTTAGCCGTGACCAAGCCCTTGGGCATCTTCATGGCTCGGGTGTTCTCGGGCGAGCGCACGTTCCTCGATCCCGCTCTGCGCCCAATTGAGCGCCTGCTCTATCGCCTCACCGGTGTTGACGAGAAGCACGAAATGCGTTGGACCGAGTACGCCATCTCGATGCTGCTGTTCAGCGCCGTGTCGATGCTTCTCTTGTATCTGATCCAGCGTATTCAGGGTCTATTGCCCTTCAATCCGCAACATCTTGCCGGAGTCACGCCACAACATCTCGCATTCAACACGGCCGCCTCATTCACCACTAACACCAACTGGCAGGCATATTCCGGTGAGACCACGATGAGCTACTTCACCCAGATGGCGGGACTGGCCTTCCACAACTTTGCATCAGCCGCCACTGGTATTGTCCTTGCCATTGCCTTCATCCGTGGCATCGCCCGTCGCCAGATGCAGACTCTAGGAAACTTTTGGGTCGACTTCGTCCGCTGCTGTCTCTGGATTTTGCTTCCGTTCTCCCTGATCGGAGCGTTGTTCCTGGTCTCGCAAGGCGTGGTTCAGAATCTGAAGCCGTATGACACGGTCAAGTTGATCGAGCCGCAGCAGGTGCAGCGGCTAGGCTCCGATGGCAAGCCTGTTATCGATCCTAATGGCCGGCCGGTCATGGATACCGTAAGCACACAAACGATCGCCCAAGGCCCGGTCGCCTCACAGGAAATCATCAAGGAGTGGGGAACGAACGGGGGTGGCTTCTTCAATGCCAATAGCGCTCACCCCTTTGAAAATCCCACGCCCCTAACCAATTTGTTCGAAATGGTCTGTATCTTCGCCATTGGGTCTGGCCTGACTTACACGCTTGGACGCATGACCGGATCCGCCGCCCACGGTTGGGCCGTATGGGCTGCCATGGCGCTTCTGTTCTTGGCGGGAGTAACTGTCGCTTATTGGGCCGAAGCGAAAGGCAATCCTCTCTACCCGTCGGCCATCGCACAACATGCGACCCCCACCCAACCTGGCGGAAACATGGAAGGCAAAGAAACCCGCTTCGGCATCGCGAATTCCGCCTTGTTCGCGACCGTAACCACCGATGCCAGTTGCGGCGCCATCAACGGTTGGCACGACTCGTTCACCCCGCTCGGTGGTCTTGTCCCCATGGTTAACATCATGCTCAGTGAGGTTATTTTTGGCGGTGTCGGTTCGGGGATGTACGGAATCCTCGTCTACATCGTTCTGGCCGTCTTCATCGCCGGCCTGATGGTGGGGCGCACGCCCGAGTATCTCGGCAAGAAAATCGAAGCCTACGACGTCAAGATGGCGATGCTGGTTTCACTCGTCTTCCCGCTCATCATCCTTACGCTCGCTGGAATCTCTGCGGTCAAGGGCTTTGGCACCGGCAGTATCAGTAATCCCGGACCCCACGGCCTGAGTCAGGTGCTCTATGCCTTCACTTCCGCAGCTGGAAACAATGGCTCAGCGTTCGGAGGACTCAGCGTAAATACGCTCTGGTACGACGCCGCCACGGGCATCACCACGTTGATCGGCCGCTTCTTCATGATTATCCCCATGCTCGCCATCGCGGGCAATCTCGCGCAGAAAAAGTATGTGCCCCCCTCTGCCGGAACATTCCCTGTCACAACGCCGTTATTCACCTTTTTGCTGATCAGTGTGATTTTGATTCTCGGAGCATTGACGTTTTTTCCGGCATTGAGTTTGGGACCAATTCTAGAACACTTGATGATGCAAGCTGGGAGAGCTTTCTAGGACAACTATGGCAAGTCATAACAAATCGATCTGGGATCTGAAACTGATTCGCAACGCGGTATGGAGTTCTGTTCTCAAGCTGAGCCCGCGCAACATGATGTCAAACCCCGTCATGTTCGTGGTTGAAATCGGAAGTGTCATCACGACGGTGCTCCTCGTCCTGCACCCGCAGGCGTCCTTCCGCTTCAACCTGCAGATCACACTTTGGCTCTGGTTCACAGTGCTGTTCGCGAACTTCGCCGAAGCCATGGCAGAAGGCCGCGGCAAAGCACAGGCCGAGACGCTCCGCAAGGCCCGATCTGAGACCATGGCGAACCGCCTGACTCCCTCCGGCAACGTCGAACAGGTCGCTAGCGCCAAACTCCGGGCCGGCGACTTGGTCCTGGTTTCGGCATGTGAACTCATCCCCGGCGACGGCGAAATCATCGAAGGGGTCGCCTCCGTTGATGAGTCCGCGATCACGGGCGAGTCCGCTCCCGTAATCCGTGAGGCCGGTGGCGATCGCTCAGCCGTCACCGGAGGCACGCGTGTTCTCAGCGATCAGATCAAAATCAAAATCACTTCTAATCCTGGCGAGACGTTCATGGATCGGATGATCGCGCTGGTGGAAGGCGCGGCCCGGCAGAAGACGCCCAACGAGATTGCACTCAACATCCTTCTTGCTGGGTTGACCATCATCTTCCTTCTCGCAGTCGTCACGTTGCAGCCCTTCGCAGTTTACTCGGGCTCGCCCCAAACCATCTTCGTTCTGGTCTCACTTCTCGTATGTCTGATCCCAACCACAATCGGGGGATTACTCTCGGCAATCGGCATCGCTGGGATGGACAGGCTGGTCCAGCACAATGTTCTCGCGATGTCGGGCCGCGCGGTTGAAGCCGCAGGAGACGTGAATACTCTCCTACTCGACAAGACCGGAACGATTACCTTTGGAAACCGCCAGGCCACCGAATTCCTTCCGGCTCCTGGTGTTTCGGAATCTGAAATGGCTGACGCCGCTCAACTCTCCTCCCTGGCTGACGAAACGCCGGAAGGCCGCTCAATCGTAGTGCTGGCCAAAGAGAAGTATCGCCTCCGCGGAAGAGAGTTCGGCACCCGCGAAGCAGAATTTATTCCTTTCACAGCGCAAACGCGCATGTCGGGAGTGAACCTCGACGGGCGCGAAATTCGCAAAGGTGCTGCTGAAGCCATCGCGAAGCTGATCGAGAGCAACGGCAATCCCCCAATTCCGGTAGAGGTCCGCGCAACAGTCGAGCGGATTGCCTCTTCGGGAGGCACTCCTCTCGTCGTCGCCCAAAACCGCCGAGCCATGGGGGTCATTCACCTGAAAGATGTTGTTAAAGGCGGCATCCGTGACCGCTTCAACCAACTGCGCTCTATGGGCATTCGTACCGTCATGATCACCGGCGACAACCCCCTGACCGCCGCCGCAATTGCCCGTGAAGCCGGCGTCGATGATTTTCTCGCGCAGGCCACTCCCGAAGACAAGCTTAAGCTGATCCGCACCGAACAGGCCGGCGGCAAACTCGTCGCTATGACGGGAGACGGGACCAATGATGCACCCGCGCTTGCTCAGGCCGATGTCGGTGTCGCTATGAACACCGGCACCCAGGCTGCTAAAGAAGCGGGGAACATGGTCGATCTCGACTCCAATCCCACCAAGCTGATCGAGGTCGTGGAAATCGGCAAGCAGTTGCTGATGACCCGCGGTGCGCTGACAACCTTCTCCATCGCGAACGACGTCGCCAAGTATTTCGCCATCATTCCGGCGATGTTCGCCGCTACATTCCCGGTGTTGAACGCACTGAACATCATGCGCTTGAAGACCCCGGAATCCGCCGTTCTCTCTGCAGTTATCTTCAACGCGCTGATCATCATCGCTCTCATCCCACTGGCGCTGCGTGGAGTGAAATACCGCGCCATGAATGCCGAGGCTCTGCTGCGCCGCAACCTTTTCATCTACGGCGTCGGTGGAATAATTGCGCCTTTCATTGGCATCAAGCTCATCGATGTGCTGATCACCGCCGTCGGGTTGGCATAAGGACGAATATGAAAAAGAATCTCGTTACCGCATTTCTCATGACAATCGCGACCACCGTGCTGCTGGGAATCATCTATCCCTTGGTCGTCACTGCGGTGGCGCAGTTGCTGTTCAAAGACAAGGCAAACGGACAGCTTCGCTACCGCAACGGGGAAGCCATCGGTTCGCGAATCCTCGCGCAACCGTTCACGTCGCCAAAGTATTTCCATCCGCGTCCCTCGAACGCCGGCAACGGGTACGACGCCGCCAACTCAGGCGGCACAAACTATGCCTCAACCAACCAGAAACTCATCGACCGCGTGCGCGTCGACGCTGCAAGCCTGCAGCAGGAGAACCCATCTCAACCGGTCCCAGTAGATCTGATCACTACCTCAGCCTCCGGCCTCGACCCTGAGATTTCCCCGGCTGCTGCGGACTTTCAGGTTCCAAGAATCGCCCGCGAACGCGGAATTTCCGAATCCGCTCTTCGTGCTCTGATCCAGAAACACACCACCCAGCGTGACCTAGGTTTGCTGGGCGAACCTCGAGTGAACGTCCTTGAGTTAAACCTCGATCTGGATCAATCGACGGCCAAGCCATAAGCGGCTCACAAAAAGCGCTCGCTCCAGGCTCGGCTTGTTTGGACTTGCTTGTTCGGATCACTGTTATGAGCTAGACGTGAGCAGGGAATTGCATACTTCGGCACGACCTGCCCGGTGAGTGGCAGTCAGATCTGATCTCGGTCTTTCGTATTCCCGTGAAATAGAGTCTGGATCTCCAGTTTGTTCATCCGTCCACTGAGGGAGCGTCCGAATCTCCGCTCGCAACAAAGATCGAAACTGCCGACGCCCCGTTCCAGGAGTTGCAGAAGTACGGCACCAAGCTTTATTAGAAGTTCACCTAGAATATGTCCTAGCATTCCAGATTGCTCCTATCCCACAGGCCACTTGGGCACGATCGATAATCGCAGACCAACGCATTCAACATCAAAACCAGCCAGTGGGCCGGTAAGTGCGCACAATGCGGCGCGTCTGCCAAGATTGAAATGGAGTTGGAAACGCCGCAGAAATCGGGCACGTAGCTGGTAGCCCCGGAGGGAATCGAACCCCCATAGGCAGTTTAGGAAACTGCAGTCCTATCCGTTGAACGACGGGGCCACGGTTCATCATTATACTGTGCGCCCCGTCCTTGACTTCCCGACCCCGCAGCGTAATCTGAAATATGAAGAGCACACCCACGCTAGACCAGACCCCCACCGGCCCGCTGTGCCTGCACACCGAACCCTGCGACTGTCCCGAGTGGTGCGCTTTTTACGATGTGCGCCATGGCGGTATCGAATGCTCCTGCATGCTGGAAAAAGGACACGCCAGTTGCCACATGTGCTGCTGCGGATTCCAGTGGGGTGTCGGCCCCATTTCGGACCGTGCGGCCTGTCGGCGCGGAAATGTTGCACGCGCTGGGCTACACTGATTCTCGTGGCTAGCACGTGCTACATGTGCGAAGGAGCTGGAACCGGTAGGATGACTCGAGAATCAATTCGGCGGAGGCGCGTTCTCTGTCGGCTTCGCGGAGGGTTCTTTGCGTTTCTCGTCCGCATCTACCGAGAACAGCATGTAGTGATCAAAGCTATGCTTCCGGTAATAACGGTGCCGCCGGAAGTCGAGGTAGATCTCGGCGCTCTGCGGCAGCCACAACTGCATATTCCGCTTCTGAAATGGTACCGGACCATATTCGACTACTTGATGTTCACCCGCCAGTCGGATTTGTGGTATTGGATTCACCAGTTCTGACTCGATGCGAACGATCTGGAACTTATCCGCGGTGATCCACGAACGGCCCTTGAGCTTTAAAGAGTAGAGATCGCCTCCCACGCGATAGTCATGCATCCGTGCGGGGCGGTCTTCGCGTTGGCGAAAATGTACCACCCATGTTGCCTGGCCTCGCAACTCTCCCAAACCCTCGCAGACCATCTCAAAGCTGTCTCTCATCTTCGGATGGAACACGAGCGCCAGCGTCGCGAATCCGCTACTCGAAATCTGGTCAGGAAAATCCGCTAGTCCCAGATGCTCCTGGCGATATTCGTCCACCGCAATAGATCCGCTCACCTCGGAGAATGAAGCCACGTAGTTGAAGGTTCGGCTCTCCTTCGTGATCGCATCGCCCATCTCATCCAGTTGTTCGTGCAGCAGGTGCTCGATGGCCGCAATGCGAGACACGTCCCTGATCAGTTCTTCGACCCGCGCACTCGTCTTTTCGACGATATCGCTCGGACACGATACGTTCGCCGCGATGGAGGGCCTGTTGTTATCAATTGCAGGTGGTTGCCACGGCCGCACCGAGAATGTTGGCTCGGCAGCAGCAATCAGGGGATCTACTCCCACCATCTGTACGCTTGGAGCCTGTCCGATTGTCGCATTTGCAGCCGGCGCTTCCGGTTGCGCCTCCAGACGGGCGATTAGTGCCCTTACCTGCGGTATGCTCGGATTCTTCGGAGAGCTTGCCAGGAAGTCTTTCAGAGCCTTGATGCCTTCCTGCTTCTGCCCGAGATTGACCAAAGCTTGCCCGAGTACTAATTGTGACGCGGAAGCGTTACCCTTGGACTTGTCGAGGGCTAGCTGTGCCTGGTCCCGCGCTTTGTCATATTTCTGCTGTTTCAAATAAGAGGCCGCCAGCAGGTCATGGGCAACCCAATAATCCGAATCGGTTAATACTGCTTTCTCAAGGTTTGATACCGCTCTGCCATAGTCCTCTTGCTGCAAGCTCACGCGACCGAGCAAGGTCAAGGCTTGCACGTTATGTGGACTCAGATTGGAAGCATTGCCGAGAAAATCCGCAGCCCGCGTGTAATCCTTCTTCTGGAAATACAGGTAACCCAGAAGAAAGTTCACATCCGGATTCTCTGGGGCTAGCCTGTACGCCGCATCCAGACGCTTGTTGGCCTCGTCCCACTTGCCCGATTTCAGCGCCGAAACACCGTGTTTGGTCTCCTTCCGCGCTTTCGGAGGCATCGGTCCTTCGGTCATGTTCAGATTCACAGCCTCAGGATCTTTTTGCAGCACGATGTCCATTTTGACCGGCACGGTATTTGTGATCGCCTGGAAATCTTTGTGCCCGGTCAGATAGCCGACTGCGCTGACCTCGATGTCATAGTGTCCAAAGGGTATGTCGCCAAAGTTGACCTCGGATTCATCGGTGGTGGATTGCCAACTCACGGTCTGTGTAGCCTGATTCGTTAGCTTGACGATGGATTGACGATCCAATCTGTTCTTGGTGTTCTCTGAGTAGACCGTAATCAAAAGCATCGCACCACTGTGACTTTCAAAGCCACGAATCCCACTGGTGGTGTTTCCTGGGTTATTAAAAGTATCGCCCGGGTTGTTGTATTGGCTAAATGCTGGTTTGGACGCCGCCAAGACTAGTAGCGCCGCTCCGAGTGGCCAGACATAATGCGCCAGCCGCATACGAAAACGGCTTATAAAGCAGCGCGCAGAGACTTCCATGCGTCCTCCGCCAACGATCTTACTCACAACTGTTTACAAGGATAGTGTATGTTAGCCCTTGTGCAAAGGGCCTTGACAGCGGTGATAAATAACACCGTCTCTGTCGCTGATATGTGTTATTCCCATCGTTTTGCGCTACCAGTGAATTGAACCCCGGTGGCCTGTTAAGACAGTAGGCCAGCAGGGTTAGTCGCCGGGTGATTTGTCTGCGTCCGATCCCTCGGCGCGATGGCTTTCGACCGACAGTTTTCTGAGGGATAGCCTCTCCCGATGCGCTAGCAGCAGGCCGAGCGGCACGACGGCGGCAAAAGTCACCAGCCATAGCAGAATTCCGCAGCTGGCAGCCATCTCCGGCGGCGCGTCGAAAACGCTCGAAAGCACCGCGATTGTCGCGATTTGAGAGCCCCCGCCTACCGCCGGCAACTGCAGCATCGATCCCACCATGCTGGCAAAAATCAGAATCAAAAGTTGTGAGACTGGGATATCCAAGGCTGCCGCCCCGTAGGAATGCGTTACCTCCTTATATGCCAGCGCAATCATGTACCACATGCCCACCGATACCACGCACAACCACATCAGTGACACCGGACCGTGAATCGTATTGAGTCCCATGCCAAATTCACGAATCTTTTCTCCCAGTTTGTGTCCAAGATTTGACGACAAGTGTGCGAACCGCTTTTCAGCCCATTGTGCTGCCTTGTCACCATTTCGGCGTACGAGTGCCGCGCCAACTGCAGTGCCCAATACGATTAGGATAAGGAAGGATCCCGCCTCGCGGAATTGCCGGTAATATTCCGGATGGGGAATAGACTGCAGAGCGCTGGGAAGAAAAATCGCCAACGCCATCAGTACGCCGAACGCACCAACATCAAAAATCCGTTCTACTGCCCACACCGCCAGTTGCGAAGAAAAGGGAAGTTCCGTGCGCCGCGCAATCAGGTACGGGCGGATGAATTCCCCGACCCGTCCGAGTAGCGCAATTCCTGTAAATCCGATCAGGGTTGGAGATACGACCTCAATCAGCTTTGTCTGAGGTCGTACTGGCTTGAGAAAAATCTTCCACCGTATCGCCCGTACTATGTACGCTAGATAGATCAACACAATCCCATGTATGACGTGCCATTTCTTGATCCGATGCGTCTGGCTCCAGAACGTGCCCCAGTCGAAGCTACGCCAATGCCGGTATTGAAGGTAAATCAGGATGGCCAGAATGCAGAATACCGCGACGCTGGCCAGAATTCGCTTCTTGTCCATTTGGAGGAGGATATCCGCGCCGCGGCCCCGCAACGCGAAGTGGGAAAACGGCCACTCAAAGGTAAACGACCCCGTCATCAGGGTCAAACCTCACATTTGGAGGCCGTCCCTATAGGGCGATTGACCATCGCCCGCCAGTTTACTGGTGGGTATGTGCGATATAAGTCCATACCCTGCCCGAGGCACACCTGGCTATATCTTTTGGTGACAATAAGTAGGGAGACCGCCGCGGAAGGCGCTGAAATCACCGGCTCGGAGCGGACGCAGCTGTTGTTCGCGTCGTATTCTTGCTGCCGGCATTCCTCGAATTTTGCTTTGTCTGCGCCGGGCTCTTCGCTACGACAGTATTGTCTGGCGCGGCCTGTCCCTTTGCGACCTTCTTCTTGTTGAAATCCTTCACGATCCGTGCGACGTACGCTCTCGTCTCTGAATAAGGTGGCACGCCGCCGTACTTCTCCACCCTGTGCGGGCCTGCATTGTAAGCGGCCAGCGCCTTCACTAGGTCGAAGTTGTAGCGTTCCAGCAGCTCTCGCAGATATTTCGCCCCGCCATCGACGTTCGCTTCCGCATCAAAGGCGTTGGGCACACCGAGTTGCGACGCTGTCCCGGGCATCAACTGCATCAATCCTTGGGCTCCCTTCGGAGACACTGCCCGCACGTTGAACCCACTCTCTGCCTTGATCACGCTGTTGACGAGATCCGGATCCAGACGGTATCGCCCGCTGGCCTGATTTACCACATCTGAGATGTCGGGAGCAGGAGTCGCAGCAACTGTGCGCGCCCTCGCAGATTTCGCGCTATTCGCGGCTGGTGGAATCTCAGGCTCAGGATCGTCCGGAGCCATTTCGAAGTGCTCAATCTCCGCGGTTGGCACGTCGATAAAGCTCGCTCCATCCGCGCTCACATACAGGCGAGTCAGGTCGCCCACAACTTCGCGCCGCTCATGCTTGATGGCAAATCCGTTTTTGAGCACGGCAACTTCGCCGGCTAGGCAGGGAACTACGCACATCACAAGAAGCGTGAAGCAGCACACGAAGGGCTGTAAGCGACGAGCTTTCATTCAATCTGAAGCCGACCACCGAAGACACAGGACCAATGACCGACAACTAGTGACGAGCGACAGTCTTTCCCACTAATGCCACTTCCACCGCCGCAGCCACTCCGCATTCATGATTACCCCGGGTTACCCGCCAGCCGCGGCCCCGGAGTTCTTCACATGCATTTCCCATGATAACCGGATGCCCCGCAAACTCAAGCATCTCCACATCATTATGGTTGTCACCGACGGCCATGACCTCTTCGCGGCCGTAACCCCTGTATTTTGACCACCGTTCTAAAGCATGGCCCTTGGAACACCCGGTGTTCAACACATCGATCATCGACAAGTCTCGCTCCGGATACACCGTCCGAAGCACAGTGACCTTCTGCTCCATGCCCGCCTGCTCCAACGCGCGCAACGCGGCATTCATCCTCACGAGCGTCCCGCAAAACATCGCCTGCACCGGATCCGTCACGAGCGCCCGCTCAATCGGAACCACGAACTCGATGTACTCCATATTCCTCTCGAGCCAACGCCGGATGCTCGCTCCAAGTTCGTCCAATCGCTCCAGCACGATCGCGCCCTTCGTTTCCTTGTCAAAGGTAAGAACGGTATTGCCCCGGAATTCCTGCATCGCCCCGCACAACTGTCGGCAAGCTTCGGCGGGCATCATGTCGCGATGGAAGGTTTCCCCGCTCAAGGATCGCGTGACTGCCCCATTCGAACTAATCAGCCATAGATCAAATCCCAGCTGTTTCGCGATCGGCAGTGCGAATGTATGCCGCCGTCCCGTCACCAGCACGATCTCAATCCCAGCCGCATGTGCCCTCCGTAGCGCGGTCAGATCGCCTTCAGATATCTGGAATTGTGGATTGAGCAGCGTGCCGTCGATATCTGTCGCCAGCAGCCGGATCTCGGGAGACTTCACCATCCTTCATGGTACCACCCAAGCACCGATCCGTTTCGCGTTACACTTGATCCCTACATATGCGCGTCCTGTAGGGACAACCGAAAATAGCCCGCCGTTCACTGGAGGGTGGATGCGCAGAAGACAAACCCGTGCCGGCGGCACGACTGAACCCATTGGCATGTGGGGACTAGCAATGCAAACTTATGGTCGAACAATCCTGATGATGGCATTGCTGCCTATCTTCCTGATGTCCTGCGATTCCGTGAATCCCAACTCTGGCCGCGTCCTCACCGCCATCAATGTCACCCCAACTACCGCCGACGCCTCGCAATTTCCCAATGGGGAAGTGACGTTCACTGCCACCGGACAGTTCAGTCTGCCGCCACTGAGCGGCCCAGTCACTTTCACCGCTCCCTACACCGGACAATTCATCGTCGCCAACCCGAACAATCAGACCATTGCCAACATCGTCTCCACCGGGAACGGCACCGTCACGGTGCAGTGCGCTGCGGGCGTCTCAGCGACCGTCGACGTAGTAGCTACCGCCGCAGCCAACAACGGCACGCAGACCACCGTCACAGCCCAAGGCCAACTAACCTGCCCATGAATCTGAAAATACCCGCGCTGACGGTGTTGTGAAACCGCTGTGCCTAAGGTTGGAAGAGCGGCTTTTTAGCGCGAAATGCGCCGGATGCGGTTCAGTCGCCGAGGTGGAATCGAATGCCGAATCGCTTTTGCCGGCCACGATGAGTCGGGCCCTCACGCCGACGCCGGCAACTTGGCCAATAACCCGCTCGCCTTCCGGAACCAAGGACGCTCTCGCCGCCGCAAATACCGCGGCATCGTAGGCTTCTTCTCGAGAATTCTCTGCGCCCAGACTCTCGCTTCCGCATTTCGGCCCTGCGATTCCAGGAACACGGCGTAGTGGTAATACGTCTCCGATAGGGTCGAAATTTCCGTGGTTTTGAGGAACATTGCGCTCGCGTTGTCCGCTTGCCCGGTTTCGGCATACGCCCACGCCAACAAACCCTTGGCGCGCAGAAAGTCATAACTCGGATCGGAGCTTACCGTGCGCTCCAAGTCCGGCACGGCCGCCGCGAAATCTCCCATCTCGATCTCGGCAATCGCACGCCGATAGAACGGATCTGGGTGATCCGTCCGCGAAGAGATGGCCTTGTCATAGCAAGCGCGCGCCGTCGCAAACTTCTTGTCATCCGAATACAGCAGCCCTAACTCTTCGTAGTTTCCCGCCGACGGATTGTCGAGAATGGCCCGCTCCAACTCTTGGATCCTTCTCCGTCGGGGAAAAATCTGGAACGAATCCCGCAGGAGTCCCACATCCGGGATCACCTCCACCACGATGTAGGCCAGCGCCCCCACCGGATGGATCATGATGATCCACAACCAATACGTGTCCGGACGCCGCCGGACAAAGTGGATAATTGCCACTCCCCGCAGCACCCACGACCACCACGAAAATGCAAAAAAGAAAAAGGATCCCATCGGTGAAAACGCAATATAGCACGGGACTAACTCAGGGACTGATTACGGAGGTTTCCTATCGAGCTTTAGCAGAGACGTAGGGACTTGAACCTAAAGTAGGCACATAATAGAGCGAAAAAAGCGTTCCGGCAGGAACACCTGACAATAGCCCGGCGCGTTCAGCGCCGGGTATCGGTGAGCTTGGAAAACCGCGTGCCGTAGGCACGTCTGAACTAACTCCACTTTGGCCGATTTACTTCTTCACCGTTGGTGTCGCCACACTCGTAGGCGGAGCAACCGGCGGCACCGCCGCTAAAGCCTCTTTCACGCTCGCCGGCAGCTTGTCTGCATTCGCGCACAGCAAACTCACCTGCCACATTTGTGTCGTCGACAACGTCTTCTCGAATCCAGGCATCCCCGTCATTCGGATTCCACCTGATACTTTCCAATATGTCTCGCCCGCGGGATCGTCGGTGACACCTTTGCCTTCCATCAGTTTCGGAGGATCCGGAAACATGCCCTTGGCGATCGCGGTCTGAGGCTGTCCCGGCAACCCGTGGCACACCGCGCAGTTCTCCTTGTAGACCTGGGCGCCTGCGGTGTAGGCGGCTTCATCCGCCGAGATTGGCACGGTCTTGGGAACTTCCTTGTCCAGGCGAGCATGCAGAGCCATGCGGGCGAACATCCTCTCAAGCGGCATCGGAGGTGCCGATGTCGCCACCGGTGCCATCCCCTTCGAGAAATAGAAGTACACAGCAATCGGAATCAATGCCAATCCGATGATCAAGCCAAAGAGAAACTTTCGCATCGATCTTCTCCTCTAGGAATGCGGCTGAGCACTTGATACTAAACCAACTCTCCTGATGGCGCGAGGGCAAGCTCGCCCAGAATCCGCAGCAGAGTGTGATCCAAATCACGTTTCGTGCGAATCTGCTGGCGGTACACTTTCATAGAGACGGGTTCGATTCACGGAGGTATGTCCGATGTCCGATGCGCAGGCTGAACTGCTCACCACCTTCCGCGCCTTCATCAAATCAGCCGAACTGGGCGCTCCAATCCCGCCCGTCGAAGAACACGATCTGAAAGCTCTTCACGAACTGTGCATTGAACGAGCCAAGCGTTATTGCGGGAAAGACGGCGTCATTAGCATCGAACAAACCTCGCGCGTCTGCACTCCCGGCGCTAATCTGGCGGCGGTCTGGTTACGTCACACGCAACTCCGCTCCCTCTTCCGTCAAGGCCAACTAGCCGAATGGCAACAAGGCGCCAATCTGGATGAAGCGGTCTTTAATCTCGCCGCCAGGATTCCAATGACAGGCACCCACCTGGACCATGAAGACTTCCTAAAACGTCTGCGCGCCAAACCCTGAACTGCCAACGACGAATGACGGTTCGGAAGCCGGAAAGCCGGAAGCCCGTTCTGCTAAACTCCCCTCAAATGCTGACGCATCTCGAATGCACCCGCTGTGGCGAACACTATCCCGCTGATCGCCCTCAATCCGTGTGCCCCAAGGACGCAGGAGTCCTCTACGCCCGCTACGATCTAGCTGCCATCAAGCGTTCGTTCTCCTCGGCTCGCTTAGCCTTGCGTGCCCCCACGATGTGGCGCTATGACGCCGTGCTTCCTGAGGCGAATCCAGTTTCTCTAGGCGAGGGCTTCACACCCATGCTTCCCAGCCGCGAGTATCCCAACGTGTATATCAAGGACGAAGGCCTCAATCCCACCGGATCCTTCAAAGCCCGGGGTCTCTCCGCCGCCGTAACCATGGCCCGCCATTTCGGCCTGAAAAAGCTCGCAATCCCATCCGCCGGAAATGCCGCCGGAGCCCTTGCCGCCTACGCCGCCACCGCCAAACTCGAAGCCCACATCTTCATGCCGAGAGATGTTCCGATAGCGAACCGAGTCGAATGTGACTACTACGGCGCGAACGTCACACTAATCGACGGATTAATCAGCGATTGCGCAAGGCGAGTCGCCGAACTGAAGGAATCCGCTAGCTGGACGAAAGAAGGATGGTTCGACGTTAGTACTACGAAAGAGCCCTACCGCGTTGAAGGCAAGAAGACCATGGGATACGAAGTCGCCGAGCAACTAGGCTGGCGTCTCCCGAAGGGCATCATCTATCCCACTGGCGGCGGCGTAGGCCTGCTAGGCATGTGGAAAGCCTTCGAAGAGATGGAAGCTCTGGGCTGGATCGGCAAAGAGCGTCCCAAAATGATTGGTGTTCAATCAGCTGGATGCGCTCCAATAGTTAAAGCATGGGATGAAGGTAGGTCCTCATCGGAAATGTGGACGAATGCTGCCACGCTAGCCTCAGGCTTGAGAGTTCCAAAGCCCTACGGTGACTATTTGATCCTCGACATACTAAAGAAGAGCAAGGGAACAGCGGTTAGCGCGACAGATGAAGAAATACTTGAAGCCACCCGCCGTTGGGCAAAAGTGGAAGGCATCTTCGCCGCTCCAGAAGGCGCAGCGTGCTTGGTCGCCTATCGCAAATTACTAGCCAGCGGTTTTTTCAAAAAAGAGGAAACAGTAGTCCTGTTCAACACAGGAAGCGGCATGAAATATCTGGATGTGTTGGATGCAACCGCGACCCACGCCCCCGCGAAGCCAGTAACCGCAGCCAAGCTACCCGCGCGACAAATAGGCGGCATAATAGGTCCGTACTAAACCAATCATCAAACTCAGATGTCATCCTGAGCGACGGCCAAGCCGCCGCGATGGACCGTACGACAAGAGGCACCACCACTGCGGTGGTTCAGGTCCACGAAAATGCCGCATCAGTCCTAAGATTTTTCATATTGAGCGGAGTCGAAGTCGAGCGCAACGGAACTCCGGCGGAGTAGCTTTTCTCCCCTCTTCCGCTATATTGGAATCTATGACGAAAGCCCTGTCCGAAGCCGTTGTGCGCCCGGCGCGCACTGTTCGCGGCAGTGTCCAGTTACCCGGCGACAAGTCCATTTCCCACCGTTACGCCATGCTCGCCGGAATCGCTGACGGCCCTTCGCGCCTGGAAAATTATTCGACGGGTGCTGACTGCGCCAGCACCCTCGGATGCATGCGCGCCATGGGCGTAAGTTGGGAACGCAAGTCCGATGGTCAAAACGTCATCGAAGTGCAAGGACGAGGTCTGACTCTTGCCGCTCCCAAGACCGCGCTTGACTGCGGCAACTCCGGATCCACCATGCGCATGCTGAGCGGCATCGTCGCTGGTCAGAGCTTCACCAGCGAGATGATCGGCGACGAATCCCTCTCGCGCCGTCCGATGGAACGCGTAATCAAACCGCTCTCCGAGATGGGCGCCACGATTAAGTCGCAGCAGCAGGGAAAGCCACCTTTGCGCATCACGGGAGGTTCCCTCAAGGCCATTGACTACAAAATGCCGGTCGCCAGCGCCCAGGTAAAATCCTGTCTGCTATTCGCCGGATTGTTTGCGGATGGCGAGACGCGAGTCGAAGAGTCTGTGCGCACGCGAGATCATGGTGAGGTAGCTCTGCGTGCGTTCGGGGTGCAACTGCAGCGCAAGCACATGGGGGCAGGAAGCGAAGTCCGCATCCGCGGCGGACAGCGCTTGCGCGGCATCGAGGCGCGCGTGCCCGGCGATCTGTCGAGCGCGGCATTCTTTCTGTGTGCCGCCGCGTTGTTTCCCGATTCACAACTGACCGTTCTTAATCTGCTGATGAACCCGACTCGGGCGCGCTTGCTCGACATCCTGATGCAGATGGGCCTGCGCATTTCTGTGACGCAACTCGAGGAAATTAACGGCGAGATGGTGGGATCGCTGCAAGTGGAAGGCGGCCAACTGAAGGGAGCCACTATCGCGGGCGCCGATTCCGCCGCCCTAATCGATGAGATCCCTGTCTTAGCCGCAATCGCACCATTCACCGAGCAGGGAATCGAAGTCCGCGATGCCAAGGAATTACGGATCAAGGAATCAGACCGCATCTCGGCCGTGGCGACGAATCTGCGCAAGATGGGAGCGCAAGTGGAAGAACGCGAAGACGGTCTCAAAATTCCTGGCCGCCAGTCTCTTAATGGAGTCGACCTTGACTCTTTCGGAGATCATCGCATCGCGATGGCGTTCGCCGTAGCAGCACTCAAGGCCGAAGGAGAAACGGCCATCCAGGGCGCAGACGCCGCCGCTATCTCGTACCCGGAATTCTTCAACAAACTCGAAGAGCTAAGCGCGCGTTGATAGCCCCTGTGGACCCTCTGTTGCGGTGAGACCTGCAGTCCGAAGTCAATCAGTTTCTCCACTGCCGGAGGTAACCGATAGTAACAAGGCTCTTCGTTACCACAGTGACCTGCCTTCGCCCCGGAACCCTCGCGACAATATTTCCATTCGGGCGCGAGGGCCACGCCACTCGTCGTCCCGCGAGTTGGTTCATTTCTCTGGGGGAATCGTATGCGTTCCAAGCTCTTGTTATGTATTGCCTTGTCTGTAGCCGCCGCGGCTTATGCGAAAGAACCGAAGGCCTATCAGACTGGCAAGATTGTTCAAATGGTTTCGGTCCAATGCGGCACCGCCGAAAAGGATTCGACCAGCCTCGCTGGCGAAATGCTCGGCACCGACTCCGGCACAAAGAAAACGCAACAACTACTCTGCAAGGAATACGTGCTTGAGACGGAACACGTGATTTACCACATTCGTCCCAAGAGCGAAAAGCACAACATGCTGATTCCGATCGGGGAGCACGCACAGTTCCGGCTCCAGAAAGACAACATGATGATGCGCGTCGAAGGCGTTGAGGAAAAAGAGCGCGAGTACATCGTTGTGTCCATGATGCCTCGCACCGACTCCAGTACTGCCGATGCAACTCCGGCTCACCTTAATCATCTTCAATAATTAGAGGCGATCAGAAACAGACTCGAGGTAATTGAAGCGCGGACCTTAGTCCGCGCTTCTTCCCTCTCCGGGAATCCCTGTATCTACGCGGCTTTCGGGCTGCTGCGTCCCAACCCTGCCTATTCCTTTCGCATCCATATACCGATTGCGGCTACGGGTCCGCTCGTTCTTTGGCCGTCCATGCAAGGCGTACGGGGACGAATCTTTGGGAGGAGTAAAGAATAAATGAAACGGTATTTGGGAATCATCGTAACGGCGCTCTTCTTCGCCGCGCCTATGATCGCTGCAGCGCAGGAAAACGGTCGTTCGGATCATGCCGAAGTAGGTATCTTCGCGGAATACTTGCGCTTTGGCGATCCCGGTCCGGACAGTAACTACATCGGTCTTGGTGGACGCGCAGCATTCAACGTTCATCCTAACGTTCAGCTTGAAGCTGAAATGGGGTACGACTTCGAGCGTAACTACACCAGCACGTTTAGCAACGGCGTGACAACCGCAACCGTGCAGAGTCGTATGCGCACCTTGCACGGATTGTTCGGTCCGAAATTTCAGACTGGATCGGGAGCGTTCCGGGTGTTTCTCACCGGTAAGGTCGGATTCGAGAACTTCACTGTGACCAATCAGGGCGCGCCGACGGGCTTTGCTACGGCTGTGGGTCTTAGCAGCGGTGCCACCTACTTCTCGGTCTATCCTGGTGGCGGTATCGAAGCGTTTGCTGGTCCGATCGGTGTTCGCGCTGAAATCGGCGACAACATCTTCTTCAACAACGGTGTGCACAACAACATGCGCGTCAGCTTTGGACCTCAGTTCCGGTTCTAATCGCACGCACGCCTGAACCACCCGGCGGCCTTCTCGGCCGCCGGATTTGTTTTTATCTCCTACATCTGATTGTGATTCGCATCACGGCAGTTTGCAGACCCTTGCAATAGCCTCATGAGTTAAGGGCTCGAGTGGATTCTCGCCCCCAACCCGCCGTAAACCCCTGGGTCGTCACCTTCTCTGTGATGCTGGCGACCTTCTTGGAAGTCCTCGATACCACCGTCGTCAACGTCTCCATCCCTCACATCGCGGGAAATCTGGCCTCAACCAACGAAGAAGGTACATGGGTGGTGACGTCCTACCTGGTCTCGAACGCCATTGTCCTGCCAATCTCCGGTTGGCTCGCCAATCACATGGGACGCAAGCGCCTCCTTCTTACCTGCGTCGCCGGATTCACCATCACCTCACTCTGCTGCGGGCTCGCCACCTCCCTCTGGCAATTGATCCTCTTTCGCGTGCTGCAAGGCCTGACCGGCGGCGGACTGCAGCCTCTCGCTCAAGCCATCCTCCTTGAGACTTTCCCCAAGGAACGTCATGGTCACGCCATGGCGGCCTTCGGCATCGGCATCCTGCTCGCTCCCATTCTCGGCCCCACGCTCGGCGGATGGATTACGGACAATTACTCCTGGCGCTGGATCTTCTATCTCAACCTTCCCGTCGGGATCCTCTCTCTATTCTTGATGAACCGCTATGTATTCGACCCGCATTACGTGAACCGTGGAGACGGCAAAGTTGACCTCTGGGGCATTGGCTTGCTTGCGGTGGGAATCGGTTCGCTGCAAGTGCTTCTCGATACCGGACAGCGCAAAGACTGGTTCTCCTCCGACTACATTCGTATCTTCGCTGGTCTGTGCATTTTCGGCCTGATCGCCCTCATCATTCGCGAGCTGACGACCGACCATCCTGTGGTGGACCTAGGCGTCCTGAAGAACCGCTCCTTCAGTTCCGGCGTATTCCTGATCAGCCTTCTCGGATTCGTTCTCTACGCCAGCCTGGTTCTACTGCCGCTCTATCTCCAAACGCTCATGGGATATCCCGCATATAACTCAGGCCTGGCGCTCTCCCCGCGCGGCATTGGAGCCCTGCTGTTCACACCTCTTGCTGGACACCTCACCACCAAAACTGATCCCCGTCGTCTGCTGATTGTCGGCATGGTGCTCGGGTCCATCACCATGTTCCAACTCTCCGGCCTCAATCTCTACGCCGGATTCTGGGACATCTTCCTCGCGCAAATTCTCCAGGGCGTTGCCCTGAGCTTTCTGTTCATTCCGCTGATGGCGCTCGCCATGGCCCGCATCCAGCCTGAGAAGATGGGGAACGCCACCAGCATTTTCAACCTGATGCGCAATATCGGCGGTAGTGTCGGCATCGCCATCATGACCACCTTCCTCTCCCGCCGCACGCAGATGCACCAGAATCATCTGGTCGCCAATGTCACAGCGGGTGACATGCAAACCCTGCGGCTGCTTCGCGGCATGCAGGCCAATTTCTACGCCCACGGTGCGGACGCAGTTACTGCCCCCAAGAAATCCCTAGCCGCCATGTTACGGCCTGGTGCAGCAACACGCAGCCATGCTCGCCTTCGACGAAGCTTTCTGGCTGATGGGCGTGGTCTTTCTGCTAATGATCCCTTTCTTGCCGCTTCTGCAGTACACCAAGCGCAAGCAGACAGAACCGCCACCAGATTCAAAGCCGCAAGCCCTACTTCAGCAAACGGCTCCCGCCCACGTAGACGAAGAGCCGGAAGAACAGGAAGTCGAGGAAGAACACCTCGTCCTGCACTAAGGTTTTTTGTCATGCTGAGAGGAGAACGAGATCGCGAAGCGAACTCTCGTTCGCAGTCGAAGCATCCCTACCCACAAGGCGCTCCCAGAAGTAAGGGTCTCGCTTGACTGAGCCTCGAAATGACGACGCCCGCCCAAATTGAATCCCGCCGAACGCCGCGGCCATGTACTTCTTCGCTTGAGATCCGGCCATAAAACTCCAGTAGCGCTCCAATCCCTGTGTTACAGTATTTTCCACTCATTGCAGCCCGGCTGTGGGAGCCGGCTGCGTGCCGAGATTCCCCTTCGCCGAAGGAGTCGCTTATGACCACTCTCCGCGAGCTCGTGAAAGACCGCAGGCTCTATGCCGTTACCGCCAACCACACTGTCCTCGAAGCAGCCCGTTACATGATGGAACACAGCGTGGGCGCCGTCCCCGTCCTCCGCGATGGAGATCTAACCGGAATCCTTTCCGAGCGCGACATCATGAATCGCGTCGTAGCCGTAGGCCGCACACCCGGCACCACCGCCGTATCCGAAGTCATGACCGCCAACCCTCGCGCCGTCGGAGCCGACGAGAGCATCGAGGAATGCCTCTTCATCATGCGTGAATTTGGTTTTCGCCACCTGCCCATCGTCGATGGCAAAGAATTGAAGGGACTAGTCTCGCTCCGCGATGTCCTGATGCATCAGGCAGCCGAGATCGAACGCCAAACCAGAAAGGCAGCGTCGTAAATCAGGTGTTCGCCATTCGCCTTTAGGCTTTAGATTTCCGAAAGCCGAAAGCCGAAAGCCGAAAGCTGGAAGCTGGAAGCCGCTATCTCTTCCTAAGTATCGTCTCCCCCGGCTTCGGCGGCAGCAAAAACGGGAACTCAAACACCTTTCCCGCGACCGGCACTCGCAGAACAAGCTCCTCCTGCTTCTTCCAGTGCCCGATCCACTTGCTGTCGGTGCTGAATAGCACCCAGCCACTCGTCTCGTTGTTTCCCGGACTAAGCCGCGTCGGACGCAGGCTGTTTTTCCCGATGAACTCCTGCAGTTCCGCAGAGTCCTTCAGAATCGCCCTGACGTACGCTTCCTTCTGCTCGCGCTGCTCCGGATGCTTCTCCACCTGCCTCGCGCTTTGATCATTCAGCGTGTCGGCGTCGCTCTGCACCTTTTCGGAAAAATCGTCTGGATCGAGCGACGTTTGTATCACCTGGAAATGCTTCATGAACTGCAGTGAGATATCGTCCGTCGCGACATCGAGCGATGTCTGTCCCCGATAACGGACCGTCAGGAATACGGCAAAAAACAGCTCCCTCCGCCGATGAACTTTCTCCAGTTCCTGTGAGTCGACTGCCATCACGACGCCCGCATCGTCGTACCACATGCCGTAGCGATACTTGCCATCGTCGCCACGCTCGAACGTGCAGCCGGGATTGCCCTCCACCCAGCGCACGGCCGGAAGTTTGCTCTTGTCGTTTTCCTTGGCGAAGGCGCAAGCAGGTAGCAGGGCGGCGGCAACAACCGCAATTGCCAGCGCTTCGAACCTGCGATGAGAAAACCGCTGCATGGACTACGGCTTCGGTGGTGCGGTAACCGTCAGTGAAACGGTAGGTCCTGCGCTCGTGCTCGTCCCCGTATTGCTCGAAACGACGCCGTTCGCGTCCACGCCGATGATGGTGAAAGAGTAAGTGTTCGCTGGAGTGATTCCATTCGGAGTGGTGGTCGAAGTTGTGCTCGTCGCGCATCCGGGCACCAGGACCAGGGAACCGGTCAGCACGAGAATCGTCAGAAATCCCCACGCTTTTCTTGCGCGTGGACTTCTCCCGCTTCCAACCGCAATGAACCCGAGCAGGGGCAATGCCAGCCACAATCCGTACAACACGCGCGAATGCCGGGCCGCCCCGGTGGTCACCGGACCGAAGGTGCTGATCGTCAGCGTGGAACTGATGGGTGTTCCATTCACCTGCAGGCCGGTTCCTTGCGGCGAAAACGAACATACCGGAGCGATCGTGACCAGCGGACTCATCGTGGCGCACGCCAGCGTGATTCCACCGCTCGGCGAGAGATATCCGTTGATTGGGTTTATCGTCACCACCCCTGTCGCTCCATTGCCGGCCGGCACGCTGGTGGGCGCAACCGAGGTCGCAACATTGATCGTGAATTGGGGCGTCACCGCCAGCACCGTCAACGGCAGCGCCGGAGTCGTAAAGCTCGTGGTCGGCCCCGTGCCGGTGATTGTGACGCTGTACCCCACCGTGGTGGTCGTACTCAACGTAGTGATCGTCGCTGTGGCTGTCGCCGGAACCGTCACGGATTGCGGGCTGACCGTGCATACCGGGGTGTCGGTAGTCTGCTGCGACGATGTCACCTGGCAGCTCAGGTTGACCGTCCCGCTGAACCCATTGACCGACCCCACCTGGATCGTCGAAGACGACGTCCCGCCGGGCGCAATGGCGTCGGGATTGAACGACGAAGCCTGCAGGGTAAATTCGGACGTACCCTGCTGGGCCTGCGCGAACGAGACCGACAGGCAGGCAACGGCGAGCGCGGCCGCAATCAGGCAGGCAGACATCCCCGCCCGGCGCCCACTCATAGATTTCACTCTGGATTCAAACCACCCGGATCTCAACATGCACGAGTTCTGGTTCAAGTAGCTTCGATTCCTGGGACCACAAAAAAGCTGCCCGCGTAGGCGGATGATTAATAAAGCTTTGTAGCTTTGAATCTAAATACTACCATTCCAGCCCGTGGATTTTTGGAGGGAAGGGCGGACAAAAGATAAAGGCCGCATCGGTGAAGATGCGGCCCTTTCAGAAGGCTCAATCAATTAACGGTAAGCGTGAGCGTCGGTGTACCTGTTGCAGTTGTGGCGCCACTGGTACCCGTAACCGTAATCGTGTAGGTGCCCGTCGGTGTTGTAGTGCCTCCGCCGCCCCCTCCTCCGCCTCCACCGCAAGCGGGTAGCACGAGCGCGCTCGCCAGAACCATCCCCAAAAAGAGGAGTCCTAGGAGCTTGCTACGTTGTCCTTTTGCGGGCCGTGCTCTTGCTCCGAGCAATGTGAATCCGAATATCGGCAGGATTAGGGCGTACAGCATGCCGGAGTTGTGATGAATGTCGGGGCGGACCAGTGCTGCACTCGAAGCCGTCGTCACAACGTTCAGGGTAGCTGTGGCTGTTCCGTTCGCGGGGGGTGTCACGCTCCCACCCGCCGGATTGGTGAAGTTGCATGTCGGCCCGTGCGTGACAGTTGGCGAGACTGCACATGCTAACTGAACTGCTGAATTGAAGCCTCCTGTAGATGTAACGGTGATCGTCGCGTTGCCGGAGACTCCTGCATGCCCCGAGGTATTCGATAGGGCTCCATTGCCAACAGTGAAGCTTCCGGATGAAGCTGCGGTGCTGTACTTAGCAACGAACGCGTCGGTACCGCCTTTGTTGGTTGTCTGAAATGAACCAGGCGTCGCCGGGAAATCTGTAGAAACCGTGTTGCCCACCACGTAAATATTGGCACCGGCGCTATCCACCGCGATTCCGCCGAGAGGAGAGAGCGTTCCCCCCGAAGCATTAACGTTCTCATCGAGCGAACCGCCGAGGTACGTCGAGAAGAGCAGCGACGTACCGGCTGCGTTGATCTCACTCACGAATCCGTCTCTTGAGCCGCCTAGTGCGTTTTGCGTAGCCAATGCTTTCGGGAAGTCCGCTGAGTTCGTTTGACCCGTCACATAAGCGTTCTTACTTCCGTCAACCGCGATGCTGTTCCCCGCATCGTCGAGTGTGCCTCCCAGATAGGTCGAATACACCAGACCGGTTCCCGTGGGGTTCAACTCCGTTACAAATGCATCTTGGATTCCACCCCCAAAGATGGTCTGTACGGATCCT
>Ga0070712_100000208_pt1 | contig 33143 bp, 32 predicted proteins | sample LARL81metaG_FD_71396 | JGI IMG/M metagenome (GOLD analysis project Ga0070712, IMG submission 71396) | Corn, switchgrass and miscanthus rhizosphere microbial communities from Kellogg Biological Station, Michigan, USA - LAR L8-1 metaG | ecosystem: Host-associated > Plants > Roots > Rhizosphere ...
AAAATCCTATGCGCTCGACAAGATCCGCTTGATCGCCAGCTATCACTGCTCGCGTTACAACACCAACACCGGCGTACTGACCGAGGAAATGTTCGACACCGTGGTCAAACAGGCGAAGTTGGCGGCAATGCCGGCGATCTGACTTCTGCGCGCAGCAGAGCTAACTGTAGCGCTCCTCTTTCCACGGATCGCCTTCATTGTGATAGCCGCGCACTTCCCAAAAGCCGGGCTGGTCGTCGGTCATGAAGACGATGCGCGTCACCCATTTCGCACTCTTCCAGAAATACCAGTCCGGCACGACGACCCTCACCGGCCCGCCATGCTCGCGCGGGATCGGTTTTCCCTCCCAACTGTGGGCGAGCAGAACATTCGAGTCGGCGAAAACCGACACCTTCACATTCGTGGTGTAGCCGTCATAGGAGTGGAAGACGATGTGTTTTGCCTCCGCCTTCGGCTTGACCAGTTCCAGTATCGTTTTGGACGACACGCCGCGCCAGTGATTGTCGTAGCGGCTCCAGGCGGTAACGCAGTGGATGTCGCTGATGAAATCCTCCTGCGGCAACGCCTGGAACTGATCGTAGGTGAGCGCAACCGGATTCTCGACGAGACCCATGATCTGCAAGCGCCAATTCTCGAGCTTGACGTCCGGCTGAACACCGAGATCGAGAACCGGCCAGTTTTTCACTTCCCTCTGCCCGGGCGGCAGACGATTGACATGACCCAGGTCGGGCCGGCCGGTGATCAACCGGCCCTGCTCCGCCCATTCCTGTTTCGAGCGAATGAGCTTGTCCTTGATCTTGCCGATCAGACCGGACTTTTCCGCGTCGTCACTCATGTCGGTTGGCCGCCACGCAAATCATTGTCCTAGCGGGCCGGAACATGCGCGATCATCTGCACTTCGACAATTCCGCCGTCGCTCAGAAGACCCGTCGTGCCTACCGCCGTCCAGGCGGAATGCGGCGCGGGCATGAACTCGTCTTTCACCGCGCCGAACGCGATGAACTGCTCGTCGCGCGTTCCGGCGAAATTGGGTGAGTTGAAGACGTGAAACGAATTGATCATCGTCACGTCGGCAAAACCTGCACCCGACGCCTTCAGCGTCGTCTCGATCCTTCTGAAAGCGCGACGGACCTGCTCCTTGAAGGCCGCGATGTCGTTTCCTTCGTCCTTCATACGAGCGACGATGACGCCGGAAATGTAGAGAGTGTCACCGGCGCGCCGCGCGGATGCAAAATGAAAACGATCGTACATTTTCTGATCGGCTTCGGTCGCCAGAACGACTTCGCCGCCCGGCGCCGGCACCTTCTTCGCTGTCTCCGCCATTTTTTACTCCCGATGGGCCGGCGACTATTTCGCCGCGTCGCAGTTTAAGCGGGTTTTGCCTTCCAGTACCAATGCGGCTTGCCTCGGTTAGACCGCTCCACCTCGTGACTACTCAAAATACTCGCCGGTGCTGCGGACGCAATTCGGGTGCGGATTGGAAACGGTTTTTTTCGTGCACTCGTGCGCGCCGGCCGCAGCTCACCTATCCGATCCTGACCGCCATCACCGGCCATGATGTACTGAAGCGAACGTACTTGTGGGGATATAGGCGAAGTGGTGCTTTGGCCGACTCGGTTCAAGAGCCGCCTCGACTTTTACAAAAGAAATTACGAAAAAAATTCGCGCGCGCGAAGTTATCCAACAAAGTAACGCCGTTCGCGATGCGAACTCCGCGCGCAAGCTGGAAAAATTCTGCGAACGGCATTGGATAAGTTTTAGACTCATCACGAAAGTCACTCATCCTTCGACACGCTCAGGATGAGGATTTTGACTAACCCCTCATCCCTTGGCCCGCATCAGCCGTGCCTTGTCGCGTTGCCAGTCGCGCTTCTTCTCGGTTTCGCGCTTGTCGTGGAGCTTCTTGCCCTTGGCGATGCCGAGCTCGATCTTCGCGATGCCCTTCGGATTGAAGTAGAGGCGCAGCGGAATGAGCGTCATGCCTTCACGCTGGGTGGCCATGCCGAGCTTGCTCGCTTCGCGCTTGTGGACGAGCAGCTTGCGCGTGCGCTTCGGCTCATGATTGAAACGGCTCGCCTTGGTGTATTCGGGAATGTAGGCGTTGACGAGAAAGAGCTCGCCGTCCTTGGCCATGGCGTAAGACTCGCCGATGGTCGACTTGCCGGTGCGAAGCGACTTCACCTCCGAGCCGGTCAGCATAAGTCCGGCTTCCAGCGTATCGTCGATCGCATAGGCATACCGCGCCTTGCGATTGTCGGCGATGATCTTGGTGCCGTCGTCTTTTTTCTTGGCCATTGTGCAAACTTGTTTCCTCGTGCTTCGACAGGCTCAGCATGAGGAAACAAATAAGTCCTCACCCTGAGCTTGTCGAAGGGGCTTTAGGGCTTAATCCCGGCCGAAGTCAGTGCCGTCTTGATGGTCGCGCGCGCCGCTTCGCTCGCAGCGACGAGTGGCAAGCGGACTTCGTCGCTGCACAAGCCCAACAACGAACCGGCATATTTGACAGGCGCGGGACTCGGCTCGACGAACAGCGCATCGTGCAGCGGCATCAGCCTTTCCTGGAGTTCCAGAGCGCGAGTCCATTTTCCCTCAAGACACGCATTCTGGAATTCGGCGCAGAGCTTCGGCGCGATATTGGCAGTCACCGAAATGCAGCCGTGACCGCCCTGCACCATGTAGCCGAGCGTGGTCGCGTCTTCGCCGGAGATCAGACGCCAACTCTTGCCGCAGGCCAGCCGTTCGCGGATCGGACGGGCCAGATTGGCGGTTGCATCTTTCACGCCGATGATGTTGGCGATCTTGGCAAGGCGCGCCATGGTTTCGACCGAAATGTCGACGATGGCGCGGCCGGGAATATTGTAGAGCAGGATCGGGATGTCGACGGCTTCCGCCAGCGCCGCGTAATGGCGATAGAGACCTTCCTGCGACGGCTTGTTGTAATAGCCGGTGGCACAAAGGACAGCATCGGCGCCCGCTTTCTTGGCATGCTGGGCCAGCGAAATCGCTTCCGCTGTCGAATTCGAACCCGCACCCGCAATCACAGGCACGCGGCCGTTGGCCTCTTCGATGCAGATCTCAGTAACGCGGCGATGCTCTTCGTGGCTGAGCGTCGGCGATTCGCCGGTGGTGCCGCAGGGGACGAGGCCATGACTGCCCTGTTCGATCTGCCATGCAACGAGTTTGCGCAACGCACGCTCATCGACATTGCCGCCTTGCATCGGCGTCATGAGTGCCGGGATCGAACCTCTGATACTTTCTCGCGCGAAAGCCATGATCTGCCTGCTTCGGAACTGGAGGGGCGAAACTACAAGGCGCGGTGTGTGCGCGGCAAGAAGGAGAACGACGATGGCACTGGAAATGCGAGCGATCTGCGAACGCTGCGAAACTTCGCTTGCTGCCGACAGTCCCAAGGCCCGCATCTGTTCCTTTGAATGTACCTTCTGCGTCGATTGCGCCGACGCAATGGGGGGCCGCTGCCCCAATTGCGGCGGCGAGTTGCTCTCGCGGCCGAGACGCATAAAAAAGGCCTCATGATCGCCTCGACTTCGCCGCGAGCTTGTGGCGGATATGTCCGTCACACGCTCCGGACTCGCTCTGCCCCATGAACCTTCGCCGTTTCGCACCGCTCCTGGCCGGGACATCCGCTGCGGTTTTCGCGGCCTATGCTCAGACGACCCTACCTAACGGCCTGACGCAGCTCGGCAACGTCATCATGATGCAGCCGATTGCGGACAGTTCGGGCGAGCTTCTGCTCAGTCACGAGCGCCGGCCGAGCAGCTCACGGGTGCTGTCCGCAGCCGATCACGATCTCTACACGCGCGCCTTCGACGCGGCCGAGCGCGGCGATTGGATTGCCGCCCGCGCGCTTGCCGCACAGGGCCACGATGGTTTGGCGACGCGGCTCGTCCAATGGCGCTATGTGCTCGACAAGAACAGCGGCGCATCGTTCGCCGACATCGACGGCTTTCAGAGGAACAACCCCGACTGGCCGCTCCGCGACACGATGTTGGCGCGGGCGGAAGCGGCGCTAGATCCAGCTATGGCGCCCGCTGCGGTCGTCGCCTGGTTCGGCGGCAGGACGCCATCCACCTCGCTCGGCATGATCCGGCTCGGCGACGCGATGATCGCGACCGGCAGGCCCGACGCTGGACGCCAGATGGTCCAGCGCGGCTGGATGAGCGGGGACTTTCAGCCGGATCAGGAACTTGCCATCGTGCGCAAGGACGGCGGCATCCTCACGCCCGCTGTCGATCGCGCGCGGCTCAGCAATCTGATCACGATCGAGGATGCTGCGGCGGCGCGGCGCGAGCTCTCACGGGTCGACGATGCGACGCAACAGCTCGGCGAGGCTCGGCTGGCGTTGCGGATCAATCGCGCGGCAGGGGAAAAGCTGGTGACGCGCCTTCCCGCGTCGGTTGCATCCGACAATGAACTCTTGTTCGATCGCGCCAGGGCGGCACGCCGGGCGGGCGACGATGAGGCGGCGGCCAGATTGCTCGACCGTGCCGACTTGCGGACCTTCGCGCGGAGCCACCCAGCACGTTGGTGGACGGAAGCCAGCATTGTCGCGCGCGCGCTGGTGCAGTCCGGCGACTATCGCGGCGCTTACGCCATCGTCTCGGACTCGGGTCTTGCCACAGGCATCGAATTTTCGGAGACCGAGTTCCTCGCAGGTTGGATTGCGCTTCGTTTTCTGAAGTCGCCGAACATGGCGCTCACGCACTTCAGGAAGCTCGAGGCTGGCGTGTCGCGGCCCATCAGCCTTGCGCGGGCGCGCTATTGGAAGGGACGCTGCTACGAAGCGTCGGGCGATGTGGCTAGCGCCGTGGCGCAATACAAGCTCGCGGCTCAAGCGCCCGATAGTTTCTATGGCCAGATCGCACTTGCGCGAATCGATGCGACGCCGGTGCTGCACGTCAGCGATCTTCAGGTCGACGCGACGGCCGCGCGCGACGAATTCGATAAGGACGAGTTGGTCCGCGCCATGCGGGTGCTGGCTGATCTTGGCCTCGAGGACATGCTTCGGATTTTCGCGTTGCGATATCAGGAACTGCATAGCGACATCGCGCACGTGAAAATGCTGGCGCAGACGATGGTCGATCTCGGCTTTCGCGAGATCGCGGTCCGCCTGGCGAAGAACGCAAGCTACGCCGGCCAAGCGATGCTGACGTTCACGCACCCCGTCATCGCGCTGCCCGCCTTTCCGATGGCCGGTTCCGCACCCGAACCTCCCTACATCCTTGGGCTCATCCGCCAGGAAACCGAATTCGATCCGGATTCGGTGAGCCGGTCGGGCGCGCGCGGTCTGATGCAGCTCATGCCGTCATCGGCGCGGATCGACGCCACACGCGCCGGCCTCGCCTGGCGGCCGAACGATCTCTCGAGCGATCCGAACTACAACATCCAGCTCGGGATGGTAGAGTTCCAGCACTATGTCGGCGATTGGAATGGCTCGCTGGTGCTCGCGATCGCATCCTACAATGCAGGCCCGAACAATGTCAGGAAGTGGGTGGCGGCGAATGGCGATCCGCGCACTGGCGCGGTCGATCCGGTCGACTGGATCGAGAGCATACCGTTCGGTGAGACGAGAAATTACGTTCAACGGGTGCTGGAGAATGCGCAGATCTATCGCAACCGGATCAGCGGCCGCGACCAGCCGCTGCGCATCCTTTTCGACCTCCATGCGCCGGCGGCACCGGCGCTGAAGCCGTTATCGCCCTTCCCAAACTGAGCTAGGCCGGAACTGCGCTGAAGATCGAAAGCCACTCGCGCGCCAGACGCTGGGCTTCGGCGATCTGCGATGTGTTCATTTCCTTGGCAATCGAGGCGCGCCAGGACTTAGCCTCGTCGACCCCGCGTATCGCCGCTAGGTTGAACCATTTGTGCGCGGCGACGAAGTCGACGCCGACCCCCTGTCCGGTCGAATAAGCCAGGCCCAGATTGTAGAGAGCATCCGGACGACCCTGTTTGGCCGCCATTTCAAATTGCGCCAGCACGTCGATGTCGATGCACGCCATGATTCTTACCCCCGTCTCCCCAGTTCAAAGTGGAGGTCAAGACCTCCGCTGTGACAATCGTGGGACGTAAGGAGCTAAGGCAGAGTTAACAGAATGTGGCCGGAATTTCAGACATTGTTAATGAGCATAACGGAGTTGCAATATTTCATCCGTATACGGATTTTTATACTAGACGAAAAAAAAACCGCGCCGAAGCGCGGTTGTGAAGTCCTTCTGCAGGCTGGGCCGCGACCGGAGGATCCGATGAGGTTCCTGGCCGCGGCCTTTGCCTTCGCAACCGGCGCTCACACCTAAACCGCGAGAGCGACCGGAAGCGCAAACGTTGACCGAGTCAACGTTCCTTATTTCTTCTTCTTCGCCTTCTTGGCCTTCTTCTTCATGGCCTTCTTTTTTGCCTTCGGCATGAGTGGTAACTCCTCTAACGTTTCGTCCGGGTCGGGCGAATCGACGCCCCCCAAAACGTGAACAATATGAGTGGGTTGCAATCCGGAATGCAATATCCATGGGGGTTGCGCGAATCCCACCCTTTGCAAAAAGTTCATCTAAGCCAATAAAATCAGGGCTTAGATTGATCGATCCGTATACGGACCTTCATTGGTGGAAAAAACGCGTGTCAAGGTCGATTTCGCAAAATTGTGCGAATCACCCCTCTTCCGGCAAACCGAGTCGCACTTTGAGCAGCGCATTGACGACACCCGGATTGGCTTTTCCACCGGTGGCTTTCATCACCTGTCCGACGAACCACGATGCCAATTTCGGTTTTGCTTTCACTTCGTCGACCTTGTCGGGGTTCGCTGCGATGACGGCATCGATCGCCTTCTCGATCGCTGACGTATCACTCACCTGCTTGAGGCCGCGGCTTTCGACGATGGCGCGCGGATCACCGCCTTCGCTCCAGATGATGTCGAGAACATCCTTGGCGATTTTTCCCGAGATGACGTTCTTCGCCACCATGGCAATGATGGCAGCGTTCGCCTCGGGCGCTACCGGCCCGTCGGCGATGGCGAGACCCGCCTTGTTCAGGCGTCCGAAATACTCATTGTTGAGCCAGTTGGCGCCGGCTTTCGGCTCTGCTCCCGCGGCCAGCATCGCTTCGAAATATTCCGCGCTTTCCTTCTCTGCGACCAGGACCGATGCGTCATAGGCGGACAATCCTGCCTTGATGAAGCGTGCCTTCTTCGCGTCTGGGAGTTCCGGCAGCGACGCCTCGATTTCGCGCACCCAGGCCTGGTCGAGCACGAGAGGCATGAGGTCGGGATCGGGAAAATAGCGGTAGTCGTCCTCGTCTTCCTTGAAGCGCATGTGCCGCGTTTCGCCGGCGCGCGCATCGAAGAGGCGCGTCTCCTGCTTCACCGTGCCGCCATCCTCGATCAGATCGACCTGACGGCGGGCCTCATACTCGACCGCCTGGGCGATGAAGCGCATCGAGTTGACATTCTTGATCTCGCAGCGCGTGCCGAGCGGACCGCCGGGCTTGCGTACGGAAACGTTGACGTCGGCGCGCATGGAACCTTCATCCATGTTGCCGTCGCAGGTGCCAAGATAGCGCACGATGGCGCGCAATTTCCGCAGGAAAGCTGCCGCTTCCTCGCTCGAACGCATGTCGGGCTTGGTGACGATCTCCATCAACGCAACGCCGGCACGGTTCAAGTCGACGTAGGAATGATCGGGATGCTGGTCGTGCAGGAGCTTGCCGGCGTCCTGCTCCATGTGCAGGCGCTCGATGCCGACGCGCGCTGTTTCGCCGTCCTTGAGGTCGATGAGCACTTCGCCTTCGCCGACGATGGGATTTTTGTACTGCGAGATCTGATAGCCGGGCGGCAGGTCGGGATAGAAGTAGTTCTTGCGATCGAACACCGATGTCAGGTTGATCTTGGCTTTCAGCCCGAGACCGGTGCGCACCGCCTGCTCAACGCATTTCCTGTTGATCACGGGCAGCATGCCCGGCATGCCGGCATCGACATACGAAACCTGGCTGTTCGGATCGGCGCCGAAAGCAGTCGGCGCGCCCGAGAAAAGCTTCGATTCCGAAAGGATCTGGGCGTGGACTTCCATGCCGATGACGATTTCCCAATCGCCGGTCGCACCCTTGATAAGCTTTGCAGAGCGCTCGCTCATGCCGCCCTCCACCAGTGCGCCGGTTTGGCAGCGAAGCCGGCGGCCTGCTCGGTCGCACGCGCGGCGCGCAGGATCGTCGCTTCGTCGAACGCCTTGCCGATGAACTGGAGTCCGAGCGGCAGGCCGTTCGCCGTCAGGCCTGCGGGCACCGAGATGCCCGGCAGGCCCGCAAGGTTCACCGTCACGGTGAAGACGTCGTTCAGGTACATCGACACGGGATCGGCTGTCTTCTCGCCGACGCCGAATGCCGGTCCCGGTGTGGCGGGAGTAAGCAGCACGTCGCACGTCTTGAATGCTTCGGTAAAGTCGCGGGAGATCAGCGTGCGCAGTTTCTGCGCGCGCGCGTAATAGGCATCGTAGTAACCTGACGAGAGAACATAGGTGCCGATCAGGATGCGGCGCTGGACTTCCTTGCCGAAGCCCTCACCACGACTTTTCTCGTAGAGACCGATTATGTCGTCGGTGGCCCGCGCCCGATGCCCGAAGCGCACCCCGTCGTAGCGGGCGAGGTTCGACGACGCCTCGGCCGGCGCGACAATATAATATGTGGGAAGTGCGTATTTGGTGTGGGGCAGCGAGACTTCCACGATCTCGGCACCCTGAGCCCTCAGCCAATCCGCGCCGTTGCTCCACAGGGCCTCGATTTCCGGCGGCGCTCCATCAATGCGGTATTCCTTCGGGATTCCAATCTTGAGACCCTTAACCCCGCTCTCGAGCCCGGCTTCATAATCCGGGACTGGGGTATCGACACTCGTCGAATCCATCGGATCGACGCTCGCCATGTGTTTCAGCAGGAGGGCCGCGTCACGCACGGTGCGAGTCATCGGCCCGGCCTGGTCGAGCGACGATGCGAAGGCGACGATGCCCCAACGCGAACAGCGGCCATATGTCGGCTTCAATCCGACTATGCCGGTCACGGCCGCCGGCTGGCGAATCGAGCCGCCTGTGTCGGTGCCTGTGGCGGCGAGACATAAATTTCCTGAAACGGCCGTCGCCGACCCGCCGGACGAACCGCCGGGCACCAGATTGGCATTCGAGTTGCGCGCGCGCCATGGATTGAACACCGGTCCGAAATGGCTTGTCTCGTTCGACGAGCCCATCGCGAACTCGTCCATGTTCGTTTTGCCCAACATAACCGCGCCCGCATTCCAAAGATTCTGCGACACGGTCGACTCGTAAGGTGGCACGAAATTCGAGAGGATTTTGCTGCCCGCCGTCGTCTTCACACCCTTGGTGCAGAAGAGATCCTTGATCGCGAGCGGCAAGCCTTCCAAGGCTCGGGCTTCGCCATGCGCAATACGCACGTCGGAGGCCATCGCCATCTCGATCGCCTTTTCCGGAGTCTCGGTCACGAAGGCGTTGAGCGGCCGAGCGTCGGCGACAGCTTTCACGAAGGCGGTCGTCAATTCCTTGGACGAGACCTTTTTCGCGCGGACGGCGTCGCGCGCTTCGGCGAGCGTGAACTCCGTGAGATTGCCAGGCAGGGTGGTCATTCGACGACCTTGGGCACAACGAAGAAGTGATCTTCGCCCTGCGGTGCATTCGCCATGAGCTCGTTGGCGTTGCCGCCGTCCGTGATCTCGTCCTCACGCATTTTGAGACGCTGCTCGACCACGCTCGTCATCGGGGGCACACCGTCGATGTTCACTTCGTTCAGTTGCTGGACCCAGGCGAAGATGCCGTTCAGCTCATCGACCATGGGTGCGACGCGCGCCTCGTCAAGCGCGATCCGGCTGAGTTTCGCGATGCGTCGAACGGTGTCCTTGTCGACGGACATGGGCTGGCCTATAGGCTGAGAAATCGAGGGTCTTGCTAGCAATCACGGGCGTAGCTGGCAAGCGATGCAACGCCGCCCCGCTGCGCAAGACCATGTCACTCGGCATTACCGGTATCGACCATATCCAGATCGCGGTTCCCAAGGCATTGGAAGAGAAGTGCCTGAGCTTCTACCGCGAAGTGTTCGCCTTTCCCGAACTCGCCAAACCGCCGGAGCTTCAGGCGCGCGGCGGAGCGTGGTTTCAAGTCGGTGCGCTGCAGATGCATGTCGGTGTTGATCCCGACGCAAGCCCGAAGAGCAAGCGGCACATCTGCTTTCTGACGACCGACCTGGCGCGAGCCAAGAGTGTCGTGCTCAAGCACGGCGTCACGATCGAAGAAGAAAGCGTCGCGGAGGGCTTGTCGCGGTTCTTCATTCGCGATCCGGCGGGAAACCGCATCGAGATCGGGCAGCGGTGACTTGGACACTGCCCTCTCTCCCGACGGCGGAGAGCGAGATCGTCTTCGCATGATTTGTTCGATCGATGAGTTCAGAGCCGCGGTTGCACCAAGCCAGCGCCTGATCGGACTCGATCTGGGCGAGAAGACAATCGGGCTTGCGCTCTCCGACACGCTCCTGACTGTCGCAACGCCCATGGAAACGTTGAAGCGCGGCAAGTTCCCGGCCGACGCGGATAAGCTCCAGGCGATCATTGAAATGCAGAATGTCGGCGGGATCGTCGTCGGCCTGCCGCTCAACATGGACGGCAGCGACGGGCCATCGGCACAGTCGGCGCGTGCCTTCGCGCGCAATTTCGCCGCGCGATCGAAAATCCCGATCCTCTTGTGGGACGAGCGCCTATCCACTGCCGCGGTGACGCGCACGCTGATCGACGCAGACACCTCGCGCCGGCGTCGCGCGGAAGTCGTCGACAAGATGGCTGCCGCGTACATCCTGCAGGGCGTGCTCGACCGGCTGCGCCTTTCGCCTTAATTCACCATTCCCCACAACTATTTCGCGCTTCGGCAGGACATGCCTTGCCCACGGGCGCGCGCTTGCCTATAAGCCGGGCTTTGATGACACCGGCCAACGCCGAAACAATCCTGAAATCCAGCCATCTTCTTGGCATCGAAGCGCTTTCGGTGGGCGAAATCACGTCATTGCTGGACCTCGCCGACACCTATGTCGCGCTCAATCGCGGCGCCAACAAGAAAACGGACGTCCTCAAAGGCCGCACGCTCATCAACCTGTTTTTCGAGTCATCGACGCGAACGCAGAGTTCGTTCGAGCTCGCGGGCAAGCGACTGGGCGCGGACGTGCTGAACATGGCGGTGAAGACCTCCTCCGTCTCCAAGGGCGAGACGCTGATCGACACGGCGACCACACTGAACGCCATGCGACCCGACATTCTGGTCGTGCGTCACCAGGATTCCGGCGCCGCCGAACTGCTCTCGCGCAAACTCGACTGCTCCGTCATCAATGCCGGCGATGGCAGCCATGAACATCCAACGCAGGCTTTGCTCGACGCACTGACCATCCGGCGGCGCGGCCGGAAATTCGAAGGGCTCATCGTCGCCATTTGCGGCGACGTGCTGCACAGCCGCGTGGCGCGCTCCAATATTCATCTGCTCCTGAAAATGGGCGCGCGCGTGCGACTGGTCGCGCCGCGTACGTTGCTGCCGGGTGACGCCGAACGCTTCGGGGTCGAAGTTTTCCACGACATGATGAAGGGCCTGGAGGGCGCCGACGTGGTGATGATGCTGCGTTTGCAGCTGGAGCGCATGGCGGGAGCCTTCGTGCCGTCGACACGCGAATATTTCCGCTTCTACGGGCTTGATGCCGCCAAGCTGAAGTTCGCCAAGCCGGGCGCGCTCGTCATGCATCCGGGACCGATGAACCGCGGCGTCGAGATCGATTCCGCAGTCGCCGACGACATCGAGGTCAGCGTCATCCAGGAACAGGTCGAAATGGGCGTTGCCATTCGCATGGCGGTGCTCGACGCGCTTTCACGCGGCATGGCGCGCGAAGGGCGCAACGCGCCATGACGAAACGCATCGCGTTCCGCAATGCGCGCCTGATCGACACCGCAACCAAGCTGGATGTGAAGGGCGGCTTGCTGGTCGAGAACGGCAGGATCGCCGATGTCGGTCCGCGCCTCTTCAATGATGCTGAAGCCAACGACCCCGAAATCGTCGACTGCAAGGGGATGGTGCTGGCGCCAGGATTGATCGACATGCGGGTGTTCACCGGCGAGCCCGGAAGCGAGCACCGCGAAACGCTCGAATCGGCGAGCCTCGCCGCCGCTGCCGGCGGCGTGACCACGATCGTCGTCATGCCGAACACCGATCCGGTGATCGACGAACCTTCGCTGGTGGACTTCATACGCCGCCGCGCCGCCGCCACCGCCAAGGTGCGCGTGCTGCCCATGGCCGCGCTGACAAGGCATCTGGCGGGCGAAGTGATGACCGAGATCGGTCTGCTCAAGGAAGCCGGCGCCGTCGCCTTCACCGATGGCGATCGCACGATCGCCAACACGCGCGTGCTGCGGCGCGCGCTTTCCTACGCCTCCACGTTCGGAGCGCTGGTCGTCGGCCACGCGGAAGATCCCGATCTCTCCGAAGGTGCATCCGTCACCGAAGGTGAATACGCCATGCGGCTTGGCCTTCCCGCCGCTCCGGCCGCGGCGGAAGCGATCATCGTCGAACGCGACATTCGTCTCGTCGAAGTCACCGGCGCGCGATACCACTTCGGACAGATCTCAACGCGCGCTTCGCTCGAAGCGATCGCCGCCGCCAAGCGCAATGGACTTCCCATCACGTGCGGCGTGGCCGCACACAACCTCGCGCTCAACGAGCTCGATGTCGGGGCTTACTTCACCTTCATGAAGGTCAAGCCGCCGCTCCGCTCCGAGGCCGATCGTACGGCCATGATCGAAGGAGTCGCGTCGGGCGTTATCGACACAATTGTCTCCGGTCACGATCCGCAAGCGGCCGACACCAAGCGCCAACCGTTTGCGCAAGCGGCCTTCGGCGCAGTCGGACTCGAAACTCTGCTTCCTGTGGCGCTTGGCCTGCATCACGACGGTCGGGCGTCGCTCAGCCTGGTTCTGAAACTTCTCACAGCCGCGCCGGCAAAGATTCTGGGACTCAACACAGGCACGCTTGCGAAAGGCGCGCCGGCCGATTTGGTACTGATAGACCCTGACGAGCCGTTCACGGTGCGTGAAGCCGAGTTGCGTTCGCGCGCACGCAATACGCCGTTCGAAGGACGCAAGTTTCACGGTCGCGCGCAGAAAACTTACGTCGCGGGCGAGTGCGTGTTCGACCGTAAAGCTAAAGCGTAAAAGTTCCCGCGGCTTCCGAAACAGGCTAGTGTGGTGCATAAGCCGTTTCGTCGCTCTCCACCCATTTTGTCTTAGAAAATGTGCCGATGCCGTTCCTGACGACTTCCTGGTTGAGCGCCTTAACGGCATTCGCCATCGGCTATCTGCTCGGGTCGATTCCCTTTGGGCTTCTTTTTTCCTTGGCCTTCGGTGAAGGCGACGTCCGTAAGATCGGTTCGGGAAGTATCGGTGCGACGAACGTATTGCGCACAGGAAATCGCGGCGCTGCGGCGCTGACGCTTTTTTTCGACGCCATGAAGGGTGCGGCGGCGGTTTCATTCATGCGGCTGTTCATGGATCAGGACGCGGCACTGTTCGCGGCGTTGGGTGCTTTCCTTGGTCACCTCTTTCCCATCTGGCTCCGATTTAGAGGCGGCAAGGGCGTGGCGGTGTCGCTTGGAATTCTCTTGTCGCTTTTTTGGCCCGCCGGCTTGCTGGCGTTCGCGACCTGGCTCGCAGTCGTTGCCGTATATCGCATTTCGTCCCTGGCGGCGCTCGTCGCGGCCGTGATGACGCCCATCTACTTGCTACTTTTCGGCCGCGTGCATGAGGCCGTCCTCGCGCTCGTCCTCGCCATGCTCGTTTTTGCCGTGCACTCTGCAAATATTCGCCGGCTGTTGCGCGGCGAAGAACCTCGCATTGACATCAAAAGCAAGCCCGCGTGAACCCGCTGTCTGAGGCGCAGCGGCGCGCCTGGCTGCTCTTGGCGCGTACGCCCAATGTCGGCCCCGTCACATTCGCACAACTCATCGCACGCTTCGGAACCGCCGAAGCGGCGCTCGAAGGGTTGCCGCGCTTGGTACAACGCGGTGGCGGCGACAAGGCGCGTATTCCATCAGGAGACGAGATTGACCGCGAGCTCGACGCTCTGGCGAAGATCGGTGGCCGGGTGCTCGCATCATGTGAACCGGAATTTCCGCGTGGGCTTGCCGCTGCAGATCCTGCGCCGCCGGTCATTTCAACGCTTGGCCACATCACGCTATTGCAGCGTGAGATGACTGCCATTGTCGGTGCGCGCAATGCGTCGGCGTTGGGCCGCCGCTTGGCAGCAATGCTTGCGAAGGATCTCTCCGAAGCCGGATTCGCGATCGTATCGGGATTGGCGCGCGGCATCGACACGGCTGCGCACGAAGGCGCACTGACAAGCGGGACGATTGCCGTTGTGGCAGGGGGAGTCGACAACATCTACCCGCCCGAGAATGCCGCGCTCTACGAACGCATCCGCGCCGAGGGTTGCATCGTTTCCGAAATGCCGCTCGGAAAATCGCCCCAAGCGCGGCACTTTCCGCGGCGCAACCGCATCATCTCCGGCCTCTCGCGCGGCGTGGTGATTGTCGAAGCATCGGAAGGTTCCGGTTCGCTGATCACGGCGAACTACGCGCTCGAACAGGGCCGCGAGATCTTCGCCGTGCCGGGCTCGCCGCTCGATCCGCGCGCCAAAGGTACGAACCGGCTCATCCGCGAAGGCGCGACTTTGATCGAGAGCGCACACGATGTGCTGACGGTTTTGCGTCCGATTCTGGGTCGAGACTTCACAGAGCCCAGTGCCTCTCCGCCACGAAGCCCAACCGATTCGGCCACGACGGAAGCCGAGGCCGACCGGATTCGCGCGCGAGTCGAAGAAGCGCTTGGTCCGGCGCCCGTCGAAGTCGACGAACTGGTGCGGCAGTGCAATTCGACCGTCGCAGCGGTGCTTTCAGTGCTTCTTGAGCTGGAACTGGCGGGCCGACTGTCGCGTCACTCCGGCAACCGGGTCTCGTGGGCGTAGTCCCCTTCGGCAAGGGCCTTGGCCTCCAGCGCCGCCAGTCCAAGCAGATGGGCAAGCAGGGAGTGACCCTGCTGGAGGGCTATTTTGCGAAGTGATTCAATGAGATCCCGTGAATAGCGGGCAGTTTCGGCCGGCAGAAGCTTGGCGATTTGTTCGCTCGGCAGTGTTTTCGGCAATGGACGAGATGAAGACATGGCCGGTGCAAATTTTGTTTCAGCCGAATCTATGCTGTCTGTCTCAAATGTTCAACCTTAGGTTTTATTCGTTCTATTATATACGGCGATTTTCAACTTACAGTTTAATTGCACCTGGGGAACTGAGGTTGACACTCGTCTCCCGGTTCTATCAGTGTCCCGCCCGCCCGCGAACCAATCCCGGATTTGGCGCATTTCTTAATGTTCCAGGGTTAAGACGCCCGCGCCCCCAACAAGTAGAGAACCCAAGTTCCTCATGAATGTCGTCGTCGTCGAATCGCCCGGTAAGGTCAAATCGATCAATAAGTACCTAGGTGCGGGCTACAAAGTCCTGGCCAGTTTCGGCCATATCCGCGACCTGCCCTCCAAAGATGGGTCCGTCAGGCCGGACGAAGACTTCGCCATGAGCTGGCAGGTCGACGAGCGCGCCCAGAAACGGGTCAAGGACATCGTCGAGGCGCTCAAGGGGGCAAGCAAACTCATCCTGGCGACCGACCCGGACCGCGAGGGCGAAGCCATTTCCTGGCACGTCCTCGAGGTGCTGCGGCAGAAAAAGGCTCTTGGCAAAGCCAAGGTCGAGCGCGTCGCCTTCAATGCCGTAACGAAGTCCGCGATCCTCGATGCGATCGCCCATCCGCGCCAGATCAATGAAGAACTCGTCGACGCCTACATGGCGCGACGCGCGCTCGACTATCTTGTCGGTTTCACGCTCTCGCCAGTCCTCTGGCGCAAGCTTCCGGGCGCCCGTTCCGCCGGCCGCGTGCAGTCAGTCGCTCTGCGTCTCGTCTGTGAGCGCGAGCAGGAAATCGAAGCTTTCAAGGCGCAGGAATATTGGTCGATCGATGCGGATCTTCTGGCGCCCGCCGGCGGCTTCAATGCCCGGCTGACGCATTTGGGCGGCGAGAAGCTCGACAAGCTTTCGCTGAAATCCGAAGGAGAGGCGAACGCAGCCGTTGCAGCGATCGAGGCGCAAAACTTTGCGATCGACAGTGTCGAGAGCAAGCCGCAAAAGCGTCATCCGGCGCCGCCATTCATCACCTCGACGCTGCAACAGGAAGCTTCGCGCAAGCTCGGTTTCGGCGCCAAGCGCACCATGCAGATCGCGCAGCAACTCTACGAAGGTGTCGATGTCGACGGTGAGACGGTCGGCTTGATCACCTATATGCGCACCGACGGCATCACGATGGCCGAAGAAGCCGTAAGCGAGGCGCGCGCGGTCATTGGAGCGCGCTACGGCAAGCAATATGTGCCGTCCGTGCCACGCGTCTACACCAGCAAAGCCAAGAATGCCCAGGAAGCGCACGAGGCCGTTCGTCCGACCAGCTTCGAACGGACACCGGACAAGGCGGCGCGAGCGCTCGATGCCGATCAGGCGAAGCTTTACGAACTGATCTGGAAGCGCGCGGTCGCGAGCCAGATGGAAAGCGCCGAACTGGAACGCACAACGGTCGACGTCGTCTCGACAGATCGCCAGATCACACTACGGGCGACAGGCACGGTCACGCTGTTCGACGGCTTTCTCACGCTCTACCAGGAGGGCAAGGACGACGAGAGCGACGAAAACGGTTCGCAGCTTCCGAAAGTCTCGGCCGGCGAGAAAACTCAAGTCGAGAAAATCAACTCCGGCCAACATTTCACCGAGCCGCCGCCGCGCTACTCCGAAGCGAGTCTCGTTCGCAAACTCGAAGAGCTCGGCATCGGACGTCCGTCGACCTATGCCTCGATTCTTTCGGTATTGCGCGACCGCGCCTACGTGAAGCTCGATCGCGGGCGCTTCATCCCGGAGGACAAGGGTCGTCTCGTCACCGCGTTCCTGGCCACGTTCTTTCATCGCTATGTCGAGTACGGTTTCACCGCGGATCTCGAAGAAAAGCTCGACGAAGTCGCCGAAGGCACACTGAAGTGGAAACAACTGTTGCGCGACTTCTGGCGCGACTTCTCCGCCGCCGTCGGTGAAACCAAGGATCTGAAGATCTCGCACGTCATCGACGAGTTGAATGAGATCTTAGGACCCCACATTTTTCCGCCCAATGCGGATGGGACCAATCCGCGGGTTTGTCCGAATTGCGGGACGGGCGAACTGAGTCTCAAGCTGGGTCGTTTTGGTTCTTTCGTCGGCTGCTCCAACTATCCGGAGTGCCGCTTCACGCGCCAACTGGGTCAGAGCAACGACATTGCCGCGGCGAGCCAGCCACGCGAACTGGGCGTCGATCCCCAGACCGGCGAAAAGATCACGTTGCGCAGCGGACGCTTCGGTCCTTATGTCCAGCTTGGCGAAGGCGCCAAACCCAAACGCGCCGGCATTCCGAAAGGCACCGACGTCGAGAATGTCGACTTCGAACTTGCGCTCAAGCTCCTATCGTTGCCGCGCGAGGTGGGACTACATCCCGAAACCGGAAAAATGATCACGGCGAATTTCGGCCGCTTCGGACCCTATGTCGCGCATGACGGGAAATATGCCTCGCTCGATTCGCCCGAAGAGGTCTTCACCGTCGGTCTCAATCGCGCGGTGACCGTGATCGCTGAGAAGAAAGCCAATCCGCGCGGCCGGCGCGGCTCGCACGCCTTGAAAGAACTGGGCAACGGCGCAAACGGCACGCCCGTCAAACTCATGAAGGGGCGCTACGGCCCCTACGTCACGGACGGCACCACCAACGCGACCGTACCGGAGAGCGACGATCCGACGACCATAACTCTAGAACAGGCGGTGTCATTGATCGAAGACCGCGCAGCAAAGGGCAGCGGCAAAAAGAAAAAGGCGCCCAAGGCGCAAAAAGCCGCCAAGGCCGAGAAGATGCCCATAAAGAAAAAACCGGCGAAGACGGCAAAGAACAAGCCGGAGCCGGTAGCGGGCGAGTAGGCGTTGGCGCGGAAGAAACAGGCGGGACATGCACCGCCGATCGACAAGGCGCGCGTTCTCGAACTCCTGTCCGATGCGCCCCATGCGACGAAGCGCGATCTCGCACGCCTGCTCGGTCTGAAGGGCTCCGATCGCATCGCGCTCAAGCGCATCCTGAAGGAGTTGGCCGCCGAAGGCGACATCGCCGGCACGCGCCGCAAGGGCTTCGCCAAGCCGAACGAACTTCCCGAAGTCGCTGTGCTCGAAATCACCGGACAGGATACGGACGGCGAGTTGCTGGCCCGCCCTCAGACCTGGAATTCCAACGAAGAACCGCCGCCGATCACGATCGTGCCCGGAACGACGCCTGCGGGACAACTCGGCCGTGGCGAACGCGTTCTGGCGCGACTCTCCAAAACGCCTGACGGTTATGAAGCGCGCGCCATCAAACATCTCGGCGCCAGCGCGCATAAGGTTTTGGGCGTCCTGCACGAGAGTCCGCAAGGACTTCGCATCGCGCCCATCGACCGCAAGAGCCGTACGGAGTTCAGCGTCGACAATCGCGATCGTGGTGGCGCGGCACACAACGAACTCGTTCTGGCCGAGCCGCTCGCCGGCCGCGCCGCCGGATTTCCGCGCGCGCGCGTCGTCGAAAAACTCGGCAGCATGAATACGCCAAAGACGATCAGCCTGATCGCTATTCATGCTCACGGCATTCCGACGGATTTTCCGGAGGACGTGCTGGCGCAGGCGCGCTCGGCCGTGCCGCCAGATCCGCGCAAACGGACGGATCTTCGCGCCATTCCCCTCGTCACCATCGATCCCGACGATGCGCGCGATCACGACGATGCGGTGTGGGCCGGGCCGGACGATGATCTTAAGAATCCCGGCGGCCACGTCGCGCTCATAGCCATTGCCGACGTCGCGCACTATGTGACGCCCGGCTCGGCGCTCGACCGCGAAGCCTATAAGCGCGGCAATTCGGCGTACTTTCCCGACCGCGTTGTGCCGATGCTGCCGGAACATCTCTCCGCCGATTTGTGTTCGCTCAAGGAGGGAGTCGATCGCGCCTGCCTGGCGGTGCGCATGGTGTTCGACCGGAACGGCAGGAAGCGCAGGCACGAATTTCTGCGCGGCACGATGCGTTCGGCATCACGCCTCACCTATTCGCGCGCGCAACTGGCGTTCGATGGCAAACCGGACAGCGCCATGAGTCCTGCGGCGCGCGCAACACTTGCGGCGCTTTGGGCCTGCTACCAGGCGCTAACGATGGAGCGCAAGGCGCGTGAGCCGCTCGACCTCGACCTGCCAGAACGCAAGATCGTCCTTGGTCAGGATGGCAAGGTAAAATCCATCGCCTATCGCGAGCGGCTGGAGTCCATGAAACTCATCGAGGAGTTCATGGTACTTGCCAACGTCGCAGCGGCCGAAGCGCTGGAGCAGAAAAAGTCACCCCTCGTCTACCGTATTCACGAGCATCCCTCGAAAGAGAAACTGTTCGGATTTTCCGATTATCTGCGCACAATCGGTATCACGTTTGCCAAGGGCCAGGTCTTGAAGCCCGGCGCCTTCAACCGGATTCTGGCGCAGGCCAAGGGCGGACCACACGAAAACGTCATGAACGACGTCGTCCTACGCACGCAGGCACAGGCGGTTTACGCGCCGGCCAATGTCGGTCATTTCGGATTGAACCTGACCCGCTACGCGCATTTCACCTCGCCCATTCGCCGTTACGCTGATCTGATCGTGCATCGCGCGCTGATCCGCGCGCACGGCTTCGGCGACGACGGGCTTACAGATCGCGAGGCCGGCCGTCTCGGCGAGATCGCCGAGCACATCTCCATGACGGAGCGACGCGCAATGGCGGCGGAGCGTGACTCGACCGACCGCTACGTCGCCGCTTTCATGGAGGATCGTGTCGGCGCGACCTTCGATGCGCGCATCACGGGCGTGACACGGTTCGGACTTTTCGTGCGCCTGCGCGATACCGGTGCTGAGGGTTTGTTGCCGGCGCGCGAACTGCGCGGCGAGTATTTCCGCCACGATGAACGCAAACACGCGTTGGTCGGCGATCACACCGGCACGGTCTTCAAACTCGGCGACAGTGTGAGCGTTCGCTTGTCCGAAGCGGCGCCGCTGACCGGCGGACTGCGTTTCGAACTCGCCGACCCCACCAGCCTGCTGCGCAGGCCGACCAAACAGCGAAGCTTCAAACCGGGCTCGCCATCGCGCCGGCGATGACGCTAGACTAAAACTATGGCGACATTCGATTCCGACAATGAGCAAATTGTGGGCGGCGTGCTGCGTCCGAAGGATGCGGCGACTCTGGTGATCGTGCGGCACGAGAGCGATGGCCCCCGGGTCCTGATGGGTCAACGCCACGGCAACATGGCGTTCATGGCGAACAAGTATGTCTTCCCCGGCGGGCGCATCGACGCGGGCGATATGCGAATTCCCGTGTCGAGCGAGCTGAAGCCCCATGTCGCTGCGCGCGCCGGCCTTGGCAGCACGCCGGCTCGGGCACGCGGTCTGGCGCTCGCCGCGATCCGCGAGACTTTTGAAGAAACCGGAATCCTCATCGGCGAACACAGCGAGAAGGTACCGCGGACGCGCGCGCCGGCCTGGCAGAAATTCTTCGCGCACAAGGTCATGCCGCGACTTGACTGGCTCGAGATCATCGCCCGCGCGGTAACACCACCCAATCGCACGCGCCGCTTCGATGCGCGCTTCTTCATGGTCGATGCGAGCGCCATCGTCCATGAACTCGAAGACCTCGACAATGAAGAGTTGCTGACGCCAGCTTGGCTGACACTCGCCGAAGCGCGCGCGCTCGACCTTCCCAGCATCACGCGAACCGTGCTCGACGAAGTCGAGGCGCGGGTCGCAGACGGCGCCGACCCGTCGCGCCCGATCCCGTTCTACCGCTTCTCACGCGGCAAGCCCGGCCTCACCCATATCTGAGGTTGCCTTTGAGGCTTGATCGGAACACGTCGATCACCGTCAACTTGACAAAGAAGGCGCAGGTACTTAATTCCCGGCGCTTCACGCGCGCCCAGGAGCACCGCCCATGGCAAAGCCGACAACGGCCAAGATCAAGCTGAACAGCGAGGGCGGCACGGGATTCTATTACGTCGCCAAGAAGAACACGCGCACGATGACCGAGAAGATGACCGTGAAAAAATACGATCCGGTGCTGCGCAAGCACGTCGTCTTCAAGGAAGGCAAGATCAAGTAATCGTGCGCTACTGCGCGGCGACGGCCGCGCTTCTTCGTGACGCCTCCACATTCCGCACGAACGGCAGAATGAATGCCGTGACCAACGGAACCATTTCCGGTGGCATGTCGTGTCCCCAGCCTTCGATCTCGTGATACTCCGAGCCGGGAATGCACTTGGCGGTGTGTCGTCCGCATTCCGGCCGCAGCAGCGTGTCCGCCGATCCATGCAGCACAAGCGTTGGCAGCCTCAATGACTTCAGCCGTTCGGTGCGCGGCGGGCTCGCCATGATCGCCGCATATTGCCGCGCGCGTCCTTCCGGATAGTTGCTGCGATCGAAGGCTTCGCCAATCAGCGCGGCTACGCGCTCCTCGTCGAAGGCAAACCGCGTCGTCGCGTAGGTTCGCCTCCCCTTCACGCCGTGGGCAACGACCGATGCCCGATCGGGCGCAGGCGGTGGCGTCGTCAATGCGGCCATGGCTTCCGGGCTCGACGGCGGCAGAGATGGGTCGCTGGTCGTGGAGAAGATCGAGATCAGCGAACGCGCCTTGGCGGGGTGATCGAGCGCCACGAGCTGCGCGATCATGCCACCCATCGACGCGCCGGCAATGTGGGCGCTCTCGATGTCAAGCGCATCGAGCAAGCCAGCCGCGTCGGCTGCCATCTCGTTCAGCGTGTAAGGGACATCGGGCTTGCGGCCCTCGCGCACAGAAGTGGCTACTTCTCGCGCATCGGGAACGATGCCATCCCACTTCTGCGAAAGGCCGACGTCGCGATTGTCGAAGCGAATGAACCGCAGGCCCCCACTTGCGAGGCTTTGGCGAAACTCGTCGGACCAGGACGTCATCTGGCTGCCGAATCCGTTGATCATCAGGAACGGGATGCCACTCGCCGGCCCAACTTCGTCATATTCCAGCTCGATGCCGTTCGCGCGAATTTTCGTCATGCGTTTCCCCTGATTTTGCGAAAGCTTAACGGCTCGCGCTTGCTTGACAAGATGCCTGTCGGACCGGAGCTTACCAGCCCGTTCTTCCAGGATTCCATGCGCCGCGCGCTCGACAGATTGGCCAACGAAACCTTCGACCTCCTCATCATCGGCGGCGGCGTAACAGGTGCCTGCGTCGCGCGCGACGCCAGCCTGCGCGGGTTGAAAGTTGCGCTCATCGAGAAGAACGACTTTGCCGGAGCGACCAGCGCACACAACTCCAAGCTCGTGCACGGCGGATTGCGCTATCTGCGGAATTTCGAGTTCGGACTGGTGCGGGAATCGCTCAAGGAACGGCGCATCTGGCAACGCATCGCGCCGCACCTCGTGCATCCGCTGCCTTTTCTGGTGCCGATCTACGGCGGTGGCCTGAGGGCGCGCGCCACGCTGCGCGCGGGACTCACACTTTACGATTTACTTTCGTTCGACAAAGGCTGGCTCGACGATCCTGGTCAACGCCTGCCAAATCATTCGTGGCTGAACCGGGATGAGGCGTTGGCGGCCGAACCGATCCTGGATCGTCCGGGTTTGGAGGGCGCGCTGCAATACTACGACGCGCAAATGTATTCGCCCGAGCGGCTGGCGTTGGAGTGCCTGATCGAGGCCGATGAGAATGGCGCGGCCATCGCCAACTATGTCTCTGGCGGCAAGTTGCTCAAGCGCGGCGAACGCGTTGAAGGCTGCGAAGCGCGCGACGGCGAAAGCGGACAGATCTTCGACGTGCGAGCGCGAGCGACGCTTATCGCTGCCGGTCCCTGGGCGGATATCTTTCTCGAGCAGACGCTTGGCAGGTCTTCAGCACACAAATTGATGCGCTCGAAGGGCATTCACCTCCTGGTTCCGGCGATCACGCGCAAAGCTGCGCTGACCATCGCCGCCGAGGGTAGTCACTTTTTCATATTGCCATGGCATGGTCACACGCTGCTTGGCACAACCGACACGGCGTTCAAGAACAATCCCGATGATCTTGGCGTGAGCGAGAAGGACATTTCCGATTTTCTCGCGTACATCAACCGGCACCTTCCTGCGGCAAAGCTCACGCGCGAAAGCGTTGAATACTTCTATGCTGGTCTGAGGCCCCTCGTCGACGACGGTTCGGGCGACACCTATGGCGCGAGCCGGCGCGCCGAGCTCGTCGATCACGGCAAGGACGACGGCTTGGATGGGTTGTTCTCAGCAATCGGCGGAAAGTGGACGACGTCGCGCGATCTGGCGCAGGGCGTCGTCGATGCGATCGTCGAAAAACTCGCCGTGTCGGTTGCCGATTGCGAAACGGACGAAGAGCCTACCGCCGGCGGCGACATCGGCAAGGTCGCTGACTTTCTTGCCGCCCAGCGTTCAGAGCACCCCGACCTCCCGACAATCGAGCACCTCGCGCACATGTATGGCGCGCGGCTACCCGATATGCTCGCGCAAGTCGACAATCGTCCCGAACTGCGTGCGCCGATCGGGGGAGCCGGTGATATCGCCGCGCAAATCGTCTTCGCGGTTCGCGAAGAAATGGCATTACGACTATCCGACGTCGTGATGCGGCGAACCTGCATGGGACAGATCGGAGCGCCCTCGCAAGATGCACTTCAATCTGCATCACGGATCATCGCGCGCGAACTCGGCTGGAGCGAGGAGCGCCGCAGCCGCGAGATCTCCGAATTGGCGCCATGGTTCCTGACGCGCGAGGCGGCATGACCGCCTTCGTGGTGGTGAACCCCCGATCCGGAAACGGCCGCACCGGCCGCGACTGGAAAACGACAGAGCGTGCGCTGAGCGCCATCTATCCCTCCATGTCCGTCGGTTTCACGACCAAGCAGGGCGAGGCAACCGCACTCGTTCGCTATGCCTTGCGCGAAGGTCATCAAGAGATCGTCGCGGTCGGCGGTGATGGTACGATCAACGAAGCCATCAACGGCATGTTCGATGCTAGCGGCGAGACACCGCAGCAGTCCGTATTCGCGTTCATCACCAGCGGCACGGGCGGCGATTTTCGCAAGACCTTCGACATAGAAGCGGGAACAGACGTGGCAATCGACCGGCTGAAGCGCGCGCGGGTACGCCAGATCGATGCCGGACGTGTCAGCTGTCTTACGTCGGCCGGCAAACCGACATTGCGCTATTTCATCAATATCGCGTCCTTTGGACTTTCGGGCGTGATCGTCGATTCCGTCAACCGCGCGCGGATCGCCAAACTGTTCGGCGGCTCGTTCGCCTTTGCGTTTCACAGCAGCCTTGCGATGTTGCGTCATCGAACGCGCACCGTGCGCCTCATCATCGACGGCGTGGAAGACGAAATCACTTCGATTTCGACGGTGGCGGTGGCGAACGGCCGGTACTTCGGCGGTGGCATGAAGGTCGCGCCCGACGCGGTACCAGACGATGGGCTGTTCGACGTTGTCATCATGGGCGGCGCACCGAAAGGACAATCGCTCGCCGACCTGAAGCTCATCTACACTGGCGAGCACATTTCGAAACCTTATGTACGCGTCGTTCGCGGGCAGCACGTCGTCGTGGCGCCCGTCGCCGAAACGCGCGGCAAACCCGTTCTGATCGAGACCGACGGAGAGGCGGCCGGGCGATTGCCGGCGACGTTCGAGATTTTGCCTCGCGCTCTCAATCTGCGATGCTGAGCATGGGGCCGGGGACGTTGCAGATATGACGATCGACCACCGAGCGATTCGCTGGAACGGGTGGGGCTGGACTGCGCACAAGGACCAGCTCGCCGAGAATGACCTCTTCTGGAGTTGGCTTGCCACAGAACTCGGCATGCCCGCGCTTCTGGCCACGCCTGCGCGTCCGCTGGAGAGCATCACCATCCCGACGTCTCGCCTGACGGCAGAACATCGTGCTCGCTTCGTCGCATTGCTTGGCGCGGAAAGAGTACGCGACGACGCGTACGAGCGCGCTTACCATGCACTCGGCCGCAGCTATCATGATTTGATCCGACTACGCGCCGGCGACCTTTCAACGGCACCGGACGCAGTGCTGCTTCCGCGCACATCCGATGAAGTCCAGGCGACGCTCGCCGTTTGCGGTGAGTGCGGCATTGCAGCGGTGCCGTATGGCGGCGGCACGAGTGTTGTTGGCGCTCTTACAGCCGATCCTGGCCGTTTCAAATCAGTCGTAACGATAAGCCTGTCGGAAATGGACCGCGTCATCGACATCGACGCGCAATCCATGACCGCGACTTTCGAGGCCGGCATTCTCGGTCCGGCGCTCGAGAAAGCGTTGCAAGCCAAGGGGCTTACGCTCGGCCATCACCCGCAGTCATTTGAATTCTCCACGCTTGGCGGATGGATTGCGCATCGCGGCGCCGGCCAGGGTTCCAACCGATATGGCCGCGCGGAAGACTGGCTCGTCGGCGCCAAGGTCGTCACGCCTCGCGGCGTGCTGCAGACCGGCGGCTTTCCGGCATCGGCAACCGGACCGCGTCTGAACGATCTGGTGCTGGGTTCGGAAGGTGTGCTCGGGATCATCACCGAAGCAACTGTCCGACTGCACGCATTGCCCGCGGCAAGTGACTACCGGGGCTATCTGTTCAAGGATTTCGCCAGCGGCGTCGCCGCCATCCGATCCGCAATGATCAGCGGGGTCGATCTCACGATGCTGCGGCTTTCCGACCCGATCGAGACGAAGTTCTATCGCACCTTTGGCGCGCTCGGAAAAAAGCGTACGGTCGGTGATCGCGTCTCGCAGCTCTACCTTGACAGCCGCGGTTTCGACGAAAAGTCCTGTGCGCTGATTGCCGGATTCGAAGGCGAATCAAGCGCGGTAAACGAAGCCAGGCACCGTTTCGACGTCCTGACAAAGAAGCTCGGCGCGCTCGCCCTGGGCGAGTCCCAAGGCAAGCGCTGGAAGGAAGGACGTTTTCACGGTCCCTACTTGCGCGACCCGATGATGGATCGCGGCGTCGGCGTTGACACGCTGGAGACAGCGACCAGCTGGTCGAAGCTCGACACACTCTACATCACCGTCCGCGATGCCATCGAAGCCGCAATCCGCGAAACAGCGCCGCGTGCTGGCGCACGCGGCTTGGTGAGCTGCCACATCAGCCACTCCTACGCGGATGGCGCCAGCCTCTACTTCACCTACATCTTTCCACGCGCACTTGACGGCGAGCTCACGCAGTGGCGAACGATCAAGCGGGCGGCGAGCGATGCAATTGTGAAGAATGGCGGCACCATCAGTCATCATCACGGCATCGGCGAAGATCATCTGCCCTGGATGGCAGCGGAAAAAGGCTCGCTTGGTATCGATATTCTGCGCGCGGTGAAAATGGCGCTAGATCCCAAAGGCGTACTCAATCCTGGAAAGCTTATTCCCCTTTGACGCCTTCGCGCATGGCCGCTGCAGCGGCGGCGATGGCCTCGCGCGCCTTGGGGATGAAACCGCGCATGCTGAAGAAGCCATGCACCATGCCCGGATAGTTCACGTAGGTGACGGGCACACCCGCCTTGTCGAGCGCGTCGGCATAAGCCTTGCCCTCGTCGCGCAGCGGATCGAACCCGGCCGTGATCAGATAGGCCGGAGGAAGCCCCGACAAGTCCGCGCAGCGCAACGGTGACAGACGCGGATCATTGCGATGATCCTTGTTCGGCGCGTAGAGGCGCGTGAACCAATCCATACCTTCTTTCTCGAGAAAATAGCCTTTTGCATTTTCACGCATCGAAGGCGTGTCGGGAGCGCCGAGCTGGGCCACCGGATATATCAAGAGCTGAAAAGCGATGGCTGGCCCGCCGGAGCGCGCGAGTTGGGCTACCACGGCTGCAAGATTGCCACCGGCGGAATCGCCGCCGACGGCAAGGCGACCCACCTCAATCCCCAATTCCGTTGCATTGGCTGCTATCCAACGCGTTGCCGCAAAACAGTCGTCGACGGCAGCCGGAAATGGATGCTCCGGCGCCAGGCGATAATCGACGGACACTACGCGGAAACCGCTCTCATTGCAGAGGACGCGGCAAAGATCGTCATGGGTGTCGAGATCGCCCAGCACAAATCCGCCGCCGTGAAAGAACACGAGGCCGGGTAGAACGGTGCTGCTCGTCGAAATCGGAGTGTAGATGCGCACGCCGAGCGCGCCACCGGGACCTTCAATGGTGCGATCTTCGACTTTGCCGATTTGCGTGTCGCCCTTGCGAAATATTCCCATCTTCATCGCAGCGCGTGCCGCCTGCGGACCGATCTCCCAGCTCTTGGGCATCTTCAGCGCTGCGAATTGATCGAGCAGCGCCTTCACGTGTCTGTCGAGAGGCATGGTGGAAGTCTTCCTAGCGCGCCGTCAGAGCAGCACCGACGGCCTTCGCCGCGACGGACAAAGCCTCGTGCGCCTGGGGCAGGAAGGACTGCAGGTAGACGAAGCAGTGAACCATGCCTGGATAGTCCGCGACATTCACCTTCACGCCAGCCGCGCGAAGCTTCTCGGCATATTGCAAACCTTCATCGTGCAGCGGGTCGTAGCCGCCGAGCATGACATAGGCGGGCGGAAGGCCTGATACGTCCGCGGCGTGGAGCGGCGACAATTTCGCGTCGGACTTGTCTGCATCGGCGGGAAGATAGGAGCTGTAGAACCAGTCGAGCGTTTCGCGTTCGAGAAAATACCCGACGGCAAATTCCTTCAGCGATGAAGTCTCTCCGCCGATCTGCGTGACCGGGAAAAGCAGCATCTGATAGGCAAGCGTTAGACCGCCTTTCGCTTTCGCAAGTTGTGCGACTTCAGCGGCGAGCGCCCCGCCAGCGGAATCGCCGCCGACGGCGATGCGATTGGCATCGACGCCGATGTGCGCGGCATTGGCGCTGACCCATGTGAGCGCCGCAAAGGCGTCATCGATTGCCGCAGGATATTTGTTTTCCGGTGCGAGGCGATAGTCGACGGAGATAACGCGCATACCACCCTCGTTCGCCATCATGCGACAGAGGCCATCATGCGTTTCGATGTTGCCGATCACAAAACCGCCGCCGTGATAGTAGATCAGCGCCGGCATCGGATCTTGGCCGGCCGCAACGGGCGTGTAGACGCGCAGCGGAATTTGTCCGCCTGGTCCCGGAATGGTCAGATTTTCCGTCTTGCCAACCGGTACATCCTTCGGACCGACGAGTTGCATCAGCGCGACGAAGATATCCCGTGCGACGGTGGCGCCGGCTTCGGACATTTTCGGCCCGGGCGCTGCGGCCATCTGATCGAGAAAGCCTTTTACCAGTGGGTCGAGCGGCATAGCGGGCCAAAATCCTCGCGTGGTCGAGGGCGAGTTTGGCCAGAACGCTTGGACGAGTGCAAGCTCAGTGAATGGTGATCTGAGCGTCGGGATCCATGCGGTGCTCGACGATGTCGTCGAGGAAGACGCACACCGTCAGCCAAAAGCGGGCGCGATCGATCGCGCCTTCCGCCTCGAACGAGACGACGGCACGGCGCGCATAGTCCATGGCTTCGGTCCCGTGCTCTTCGGCAAGGTCGGCAGCGATGCGGTAGAGGTCGTCAGCGCCTAGCAACATGTGGTCCCCCCGATCGTGGGAAGTGGACCATAGGTTGGTAATCGCCCCGTTAACGCCGGTTCAGTCTGCGATTTTATGCAATAGAAACAGGGTCGCCGACGCGCACTCTGCCGCCCGATACCACGTTACAACAGACCCCGCCGCGCCAATCCGGCGTCAAGGCTGCCTTCAGCCCGGTGCGGGCCTTTTCCATCAGGTGACAAGGTTGCGTCTCAAACCTGATCTCGAGCGTGACATCGCCGATCCGTATTTTTCCGCCTGCCCGCTGCGGCGCGGGAACGCCTTCGATCAGAAGATTGGCGCGGCGCGTAACCCACGGAAGTTCGGTACCAAGATCGCGACAAGCCTCCTGCCAGCTCTCGCGAAACAACACGGTCACCTGTCTGTCCCGCTTGCGCCCGCGAGCATCGCCTTCAATGCCAGATTCAACTGAAATCTTGGCTTGAGCGATTTCCTCAAGCGCAGCACCCAGTTCATTGGCCCTGGCAATGCCGATCAGTTTTCCGCTCATGGAATTTCGATCACCTCCGGTGACAGTGGCGTGGCGAAAAGTCTGTCCACGAGAACCTTCCTGCGATCCATCGTTGCGCGTTGGTTGATATAGCCCTTGTCAGTGATCTCGTGACCATCCACCGATGGCGGTTCAGCCATGAGGATGACGCGCTTCACCCGAGTCGACGAACCGCTCTGCTGTTTGTTGTAAGCAGCGAATTTCTCCCGCACAAAGGCACGGATTTTCGGATCGTTCACGACGACGTTCGGATCGGAGGAACCGCAAATCGCCTTGCCGGCGGCGGCGACCGGCCAGGCGAGCAATCCGACGAACGGCTTGTCCTGTCCGCACACGACGCAATCGAAGATCAGCGGCGACGCGGCGGCGACGGCTTGGGCACGCAGCGTGCCCGCGGACACCCAGGTGCCGCTGTCGAGCTTGAAGTCCTCCGTCACGCGGCCGTCGAATACGAGTCCTTGTGACGGATCGTTTTCGTCGACGAATTTCGCCGCATCGCCGAGCGAGTAGAACCCTTCGGCATCGAAGGCAGCCTCGGTGAGATCGGGGCGCTTATGATAGCCGGGCGTCACGGTTGGACCCTTGACGCGCACTTCCAGCTTGGTGCCGTTGGGAACCAGTTTCAGCGTGATGCCGGGCAACGGCAGACCGATCAGGCCGACGCGCTCGGTGATCCAGTGCACGACGGTGACGCCCTGTGTTTCTGTTGCGCCGTACATGGTCGTCATGGGAATGCGTTGGCCGACGGAGGCAATGGCGAGAGCCTGGAAGCGCTCATAGATGTCCTGACTGAGAGTGGCGCCGCCATATCCGGCCATGCGCAGCTTGGCGAAGAAGTGATCGCGCAGGCTCGCATCGCGTTCCATCGCATCGCAGAGCCAACCGAACGCGATCGGTGCGGTGCCGATGCCAAGCGGCGTGATGTCGCGCAAATTACGGATGGTTTCGTCGAACAGGCTGGGCAAGGGTTTGCCGGCATCGAGATAGATCGTGCCGCCGGCATTCAGCGCGCCATTGAAACCGATATTACCGGCCGAAATGTGATTCCACGGCATCCATTCGAGACTTTGCGGTATCTCGTCCGGATTGGGCGCCTCGGTTCGCAACGCTTCCTGCGCCGCGATCACCGCGCACATCATGCCATGCGTCTGCACCGCGCCCTTGGGCATGCCGGTCGAACCGGAGGTAAAGAGATACTTCGCCGTCGTGTCGTGCGAGATCTTTTCAAGGGACTTGGCCACGTCGGGTCCCGAATTGGTGCGGATCAAATCGTCATAGGCAGTCGTAGGACGATCGGCGATCGGCAGCGCGGAAACCACTTCGACGCCTTCAAGCGGCAATGCCGCGAGCGCGCGGGCATAGTTGGGTCCTTGTTCGACAAAGATCATCTTTGGCGACGCGATGCCAAAGACGTGCTTCAGCTTGGCGTGATCCGTCGACATCAGCGAATAGGCGACCGAGACAGGCGCCACCGGAATACCAGCAAGCATGGCGCCCAGCATCATTGTGGCATGCAGGATCGAGTTGCCCGACAAGATCATCAGCGGCGTTTCCGCGTTCATGCCGCGCGACAACAAAGCTTGCGCGATGGCCAAGGCGCGCACATAGGCGTCGCCATAGGTGATGAAGCGCCAGTCGCCCGTCTTGCCGTCCTCCAGCGGAGTGCGCTCGCCAATCAAGTTGCGCTCGGGATGACGGGTGGCTCGGTCCTGAAACAGATGGGCAATGGAACGGTGCATCGGCCCGAGCCGGTGATTTGAGTCGATGTACACTGTGCCGTCCGGCAATTTGCGCACGCTCAACGAGGGCGGCTTTTGCGGAAGTGGCCGGAATGGCGGCAGTTCGGTACTTTTAACCTGCAAATTCATCGCGTTACTCTCCTAATTCCGAACTACACTGCATCGGCGTTATTCAATATATTTGCCCGCAACATCCGGTATAATTGCCGGACTCCGGAAAGGTCCGTTGGCATGCACGGCAAGAGCGTGTTGCTCATCATCGGTGGCGGCATCGCCGCCTACAAGTCCCTTGAGCTCATTCGACGGCTGAAGGAGCGCGGGGCAACCGTGCGCGCGATCCTCACCAAGGCAGCCACCGAATTCGTCACACCTCTTTCGGTCGCTTCGCTGTCCGGCGAGAAGGTTTTCCAGGACCTCTTCAGTCTCACGGACGAAGCGGAGATGGGCCACATCCAATTGTCGCGCGCTGCCGACCTCGTTGTCGTCGCGCCGGCGACAGCCGACCTCATGGCCAAGCTTGCCGGAGGGCACGCCAATGATCTCGCCTCGACCGCACTGCTGGCGACGGACAAACGCGTGCTGATGGCGCCGGCAATGAATGTGCGCATGTGGAACCATCCTGCGACGCAACGCAGTTTCAGGACGCTCACAGCCGACGGCGTACTGTTCATCGGGCCGAATGACGGCGAGATGGCGTGCGGCGAGTTCGGACCTGGTCGAATGGCTGAACCCGACGAAATTGTAGAGGCGGTGCAAAACTATTTTTCCGGCAGCACCAGCGCGCTCGATGGCGTGAAGGCGCTCGTCACCGCCGGACCGACGCAGGAACCCCTCGACCCGGTGCGCTTCATCGCCAATCGCTCGTCCGGCAAGCAGGGCTATGCCATCGCCAATGCGCTGGCGCGTGCCGGAGCCGATACGACGCTGGTGTCCGGCCCGGTCGAACTTGCCGCACCAAATGGCGTGCGGCTTCTCAAGGTCACTACGGCACGCGAGATGATGGCGGCGTGTGAGGCTTCGCTTCCTGCCGACGTCGCCGTCTGCACTGCCGCCGTCGCCGACTGGCGACCGGAGATCGCCGCCAACCGCAAGATCAAGAAGGAAAAGGATTCGGCGGCGCCGACGATTCGCCTGATCGAAAATCCCGACATTCTGGCCACGCTGGCCAAACACAGGCACCGCCCGCAGCTTGTGATCGGCTTTGCCGCCGAAACCGAAAACGTCGTCGAACATGCAGTCTCCAAGCGATTGCGCAAGGCATGTGACTGGATCGTCGCCAACGACGTCAGCCCGCACACCGGCATCATGGGCGGCGACAAGAATACCGTTCATCTCATCACGCCCGACGGCACCGAAAACTGGCCCGAACTCTCCAAATCGGAAGTCGGCACGCGGCTGGCGAGCCGCATCGCGCTGAGCTTGAAGGGCCGCGCCGCATGAAGGTCGCTCTGCTTCGTCTGCCGCACGGTTTGGGCCTTCCCCTGCCCGCCTACGCCACCACGGGATCGGCCGGCATGGATCTGGTTGCAGCAATCGAACGCGACATCGATCTGCAGCCGGGAAAGCGCGCCGTCGTGCCGAGCGGTGTTTCCATCGAGTTGCCGGAGGGTTTCGAAGCACAAGTTCGGCCGCGTTCCGGACTCGCCGCCAACCATGGCGTCACGGTGCTCAATACGCCCGGCACGATCGACTCGGACTATCGCGGCGAGATCAAGATCATCCTGATCAATCTCGGCGAAGAGCCGTTCCGCATCGTGCGCGGCATGCGCATCGCGCAGATGGTGATCGCACGACACGAACGCGCCGAACTCGTCGAACGCGAAACGCTGTCGGACACCGCGCGCGGCGCCGGCGGCCACGGCTCCACCGGACTTCACACTTTGAAACAAGCCTGATCGATGCTGAAACTCTCGCGAAAGACACTTCTGGCGCTCGAAGCGGTGATCGATATCGCATTCAACGCGCGCCCCGAACCGGTGCAGGCCAAGGAGATCACGGCCAGACAAGGCGTGCCGCAACGCTATCTCGAGCAGGTCATGCAGCAGCTGGTGCGCGCGGGCGTGCTCAAAGGCGTGCGCGGACCGCGTGGCGGCTATCGCCTTGCCAAGGAGCGCCGCCGCATCAGCGTGGGCGAAGTGGT
>Ga0070712_100000210_pt1 | contig 32927 bp, 31 predicted proteins | sample LARL81metaG_FD_71396 | JGI IMG/M metagenome (GOLD analysis project Ga0070712, IMG submission 71396) | Corn, switchgrass and miscanthus rhizosphere microbial communities from Kellogg Biological Station, Michigan, USA - LAR L8-1 metaG | ecosystem: Host-associated > Plants > Roots > Rhizosphere ...
AACCGCAGAAGAAAGCACGGAAACATCGGTAGAACCGAACGCAATCGACGATCGCGGACCGTGGTCGCAACCGTCGGCGGAACCGCCGCCTGCACCCGGACCGTGGGGACCGCACCGCAATTAACCAAAACAACCGCAAATACTCCGCGGTCGCGCGGCGCAAACGGCGATCAGCCTTTCCAACATTCCGGCGTCTGTGTGCAAATTAATTCCGGATGGAGACGCGAGTAGTTTTGTTGTGAGGGTGGGACCATGGCTAAGCCAGCATTGATTTTAGTCGGCGCAGACAAGGGAGGCGTCGGCAAGACCACCGTCGCCCGGACCTTGCTCGATTATTTTACCGCACATCATGTGCCGACGCGCGCGTTCGATACTGAGACGCCAAAGGGGACGCTCAAACGCTTTCATCGCGACGTCAGCGAAGTGGTCGATGCTACTGCAGTCGCCGATCAGATGCGCATCATCGACACGCTGTCGACAACCGACGCGACGGTGACCGTTGTCGACGTCCGCGCCGGATTAATGTCGCCGACGCTGCATACGCTGCGCGACATCGGCTTTCTCGAAGCGGTCAAAAAGGGACAGATTACTTTTGTGGTGTTTCACATCCTCGGCTCGTCGATCGCCCTCTCTGAACGAGATCGAGGAAACCGCGCCGTTCACCGCCGAAGCCGAATATTTTCTGGTCAAGAACTTCATCAACAACACCAATTTCTTCGAATGGGATCAGGCGACGCATGCTTCGTACTTCAAGAAGTTGAAGGATGCCGTCGTCATCGAGATCCCGAAGCTCAACGAAATGGCCTATGAGCAGGTCGAATTGGCCTCCGTCCCGTTCCTCACCTTTGTCGCCAAGAAGGACGGAAAGAACGAAACCGCCAATTACTCGTTCGTGCTGCGCGGCTATGTACGGCATTGGCTCGGCAATGTATGGGCCGAATACGATCGGGTGAAATTGCTCGATCTGTTCGGGACGGCCGCCGAAACAACGCCGGCGCGGGCTCAGGCCGGCGGCAGATCCTAGGCAGCCTCGCGACGTCGCTCGCTTGGTTCCGCGTCGAGAGCTTTTCACAGCTTCCGGCGAAAGCGACTTGGGGAAGTTTGCGATTTCATTCTACTGTCGATCCAGCCGAATTGGATGACGTTGGCTGGTAATGCCGCAGCAGTCGCAGCTCTATATCGTCGCCTCGCGTCATCCGCGCGTCGGCAAGACGCTGCTCGCTCGCCTATTGACGGAATTCCAGCGGATCAGCGGACGTCCGCTGGTCGGTTATGATCTCGATCCCCGCGAGCCCACCCTCGCCGGCTATTTTCCGAATCTGGTCTGGCCGGTCGATATCGCCGATACGCGCGGCCAGATGTCGCTGTTCGATCGCATTCTGGCCGATCACTGGCGCACGACGGTGATTGATCTCGGCTACGGACTGTTCGATCAATTCTTCAAAGTGATGGCGGAGATTGGCTTCGAAGAAGAAGCCCGGCGGAGGTCGATCCAGCCGACCGTGCTGTTCATCACCGACTCGGCTCCGATCACCGCGCAAACTTACGCCGAGCTGCGCCGGCGTTTGCAACAGACCATTTTTGTGCCCGTACACAATGAAGCCGCTTCGTTCATGGTCATCGCCCAGGACTTTCCGCCGTCATCGCCAAAATACGAGATGATCCGCATTCCGCGTCTGTCGGCGATTGTGCGCGGGGTAATCGACCGGCCCGGCTTTTCCTTCAGTAGCTATATCGCGCAGCAGCCTGGCGGGCCGACCGAGGTGCATAGCTGGATCAACCAGATTTTCGGGGAGTTCCGCGAGCTGGAATTACAGCTTCTGATCGGCGAGCTCGAATCGTCGCTGCGCGGCGGCGGCAAAGGACAGGTCCGGCAAATACCGAAACAATCTAAGATCGTTTCGCCTTAATGACCTTCGAAGGTCACCAGCGTGCGCACCGGCACGCCGAGCTTTCTGATCTTTTCCGCGCCGCCCAGTTCCGGCAGATCGATGATGAAACAGGCGGCTAAGACCTCGGCGCCGATCTGCTTGAGGAGCTTCACCGCCGCCTCCGCCGTGCCGCCAGTGGCGACGAGATCGTCGACCAGAATGACGCGCTCGCCCTTGATCAGTGCGTCCTCGTGCATTTCCATTTCATCGATGCCGTATTCGAGCGAATAGCCGACGCTGACGCGTTTAAACGGCAGCTTGCCTTTCTTGCGGATCGGCACAAATCCGCACGACACCTGGTGCGCGATCGCGCCGCCAAGAATGAAACCGCGCGCCTCGATGCCGGCCACTTTGTCGATCTTGCTGCCGGCCCACGGCTGCACCAGTTCGTCGACGGCGCGGCGAAACGCCCGTGCATCGCCCAACAGCGTCGTGATATCCCGGAACATGATCCCAGGCTTAGGATAATCCGGGATCGTGCGAATGGCCGCCTTTAGATCGTTTTCAAGCGCGCTACTGATCATCGTCGAAGCCGCCCGCCGGCACCGCTCAGACCTTATACTCGGTCGGCGCGCGCGGCTTTTCCAACTCGGGATCGTGCAGGACTGCCTGCCAGACCCGCTTCTTGGTGAAATACAGGAGCGCGCTGAACACGATGAGGAACACCATGACCTGAAAGCCAAGCCGTTTGCGGGCGTCAAGCGTCGGTTCGGCGGCCCACATCAAGAACGCCGCGACATCGCGGCCGTATTGATCGACCGTGGTCGGCGTGCCGTCGGTATATTCAACCTGTCCGTCGCTCAACGGCTTCGGCATGCCGATGGCATGGCCGGGAAAATATTTGTTGTATTGCCCGCCCGGCGGCAGGACGAAGCCCGCGGGAGCGTCGGTGTAGCCGGTCACGATGGCGTGGATGTAGTCCGGACCGTTCTCCTGATACATCGTGAACGCGTCTAAGATGAACCACGGAAAGCCCGCTTCGAAGCTGCGCGCTTTGGCAAGGGTGGACATGTCCGGCGGCAGCTTGCCGCCGAGCGCGGCGCGAGCGGCCTGCTCGTTAGCGAATGGCGGCGGAAACAAGTCGGAAATCTTGCCGGGCCGCTTGAACATCTTGCCCGCATCGTTCGGGCCGTCCCGCACCTGAAAGGCTGCGGCAATCGAGGCTGCTTGCGCTTCGGTGAAATCGGGTCCACCCGGCTCGGCGAGGTTGCGAAACGACAGGAGCTTGAGGCTGTGGCAGTTCGCACAGACCTCCTGATAGATCTTGAAGCCGCGCTGCAACTGAGCCGTGTCATAAAGACCGAACGGGCCTGAAAATGACCAGCGCTCACGCGGCGGCGCGTCGGCCTCTTGCGCTATCGCCGCGCCGGCGCCGCAAAGCACGCCCGCAAGCGCCAAAGCAAAGGCCAGCCTGTGATGACGCTTCATGCGAGCGGCTCCTTTGCGCGCGCGCCTGGAGGTGGCGCCGATGCTCCGGCCGGAATGCCGTGCCGCAGAACCGATTCCGAGATCGAGTTCGGCAGCGGCTTGGTTTTCTCGAAAAGCCCTAACAGCGGCAGGATCACGAAGAAGAACGCGAAATAGTACAGGGTGAGAATGCGCGCCGCGATCACGTAACCGCCGGTCGGCTCCTGCGAGCCGAGATAACCGAGCCCGATCACAGCGGCAAAGAAGAAGAACAGGAACTGCCGGTATAGCGGCCGGTAACTTGCCGAACGCACGCGCGAAGTGTCGAGCCAAGGCATGAAAGCGAGCACGATGATCGAGGCGGCAAGCGCGGTCACCCCGAGGAGCTTGTTCGGGATACCGCGCAGAATCGCATAGAACGGCAGGTAATACCATTCCGGCACGATATGTGTCGGCGTCTGCTCTGGATTTGCCGGAATGAAATTATCGGGCGCGAGTAGATAATTCGGGATGTAAAAGATGAACCAGGCGTAGACGATGCAGAACACGCCGATGAAGAATGCATCCTTCACGGTCGCATAGGGCGTGAAAGCGACGACGTCCTTGTCGGACTTCGGCTCCACTCCGGTCGGATTGTTCTGTCCGACCATGTGCAGCGCCCAGATATGCAATACGACGACGCCGGCGATGACGAACGGCAGGAGATAGTGCAGCGAGTAAAAGCGATTGAGCGTCGGATTGCCGACGGCGAAACCGCCCCATAGCCAGGTGACGATTGAACTGCCGATTCCGGGTATAGCGGAGAACAGGTTGGTGATCACGGTCGCGGCCCAGAAGCTCATTTGCCCCCAGGGCAGCACGTAGCCTACGAATCCAGTAATGATCATAAGTAGGAACAGGATCACGCCGAGGATCCAGAGCACCTCGCGCGGTTCCTTGTATGAGCCGTAATACATGCCGCGAGCGATGTGCATGTAGACGGCGACGAAGAAAAACGAAGCGCCACTGGCGTGGATATAGCGTAACAACCAGCCGTAATTGACGTCGCGCATAAGGCCTTCAACCGAATTGAAGGCGAAATCGACATGCGGGGTGTAGTGCATCGCCAGCACGATGCCGGTAATCATCTGCACCCCAAGCATGAACGTGAGGATGCCGCCGAAGGTCCACCAGTAATTCAAATTGCGCGGCGTCGGATAGGCAATGAAGGACGAATAGACCAGGCTCGCGATCGGCAGCCGGCGCTCCATCCATTTCATAAAAGCGCTTTGCGGCTGATAAATCGAATCTCCGCTCATCATCGAACCCTGTTTGCCTGACCGAGCATCACGCTATGGACGCGCCAGCGAATGGGTCACGAGACCTGCGGGCGCTTTGGACAAGAAATCGCGATGCGTAAGCTCCGCCGTTGCATTGACTGTCACAGGCCCGACCTCATTCGCCTCGCCGATCGCCCTTCCGCGCTGCAGACCGCCCACCTCAGGCGCCACTCGCCAGGCGAGCTGGAGAGCGGGGTTATCGGCGGCGGAAGGACCGCTCGCCCCCGGTCTGGGGAAGGCCCGGGACGACGCATTCCGGCGGCGTTCTATTGGCATCCCTGCCGGAACAGCGCAAGGGTGGCTTGCACGAGCCCACATACCCCGCCCGTGTCCAACGGAATTGCGTCACCGGTGAGCGTAGCCACTAAGGGGCCCGGCCGGCATTGCTCGGTCGGAGTGGCATGTGCGTGATGGGAACTTAGGCAGCTGGAACATGACAGCTCGATCAAGCCGCATCCACAAACACTGCGGCACGATGCGACCGTGGCAGAAACGCATAGACTTTGCTTCTTTTCCGGTCGAGCGCCAGCGTATGGGCGCCCGCTTCCGTCGCCACGACTTCCTCGCGACGCATCGCGGCAATATCGATGACGTCGATGACGCCCGGATCGCCGATGGCGACATAAAGGTGACCCGTTCGTTGATTGAGAAAAATTACGTCTGGGGCGCCGCTGAGCGGCACATCGCGGAGTACGCGGCCCGACACGGCGTCAATTGCGAACAAGATGCCGGCATCGCAGGTGCAGAAAAGACGGTCCGTCGCCGGATCAAGATCTAACCCATGGGGTCCTTCGGCGGGCACCGCATATTCCTTCGATATTTTGTTTGGGTCACGCGCATCGATTGCCACGATCCGGGCCGGGGCCGCGATGTTGATGAAGAACGTCTCGGTCGTTGGATCGTAAATCGCCCAACGGGTGCGACCAGGCACTTTGATTTCGCTGACGCGCTCCTTGCGCCCGAGATCGACGACTGATGCGGTATACGAATCCGGAATGGCGGGATCGCCGACATTGGCGACCACCAAAAGACCGCGCTTGGGGTCGAACGCGACGCCGTTCGGCCTTATGCCAACGCCAATCTTGAAGGCGTTGCCCTCGTCTCCAGGCGTAAACACTGAAACGGTGTTCTCGCCACGGTTTGTCGTAAAAATCAGACCGCGCGCTTCGGACACAAGCGCGCCCGCCACCGCGGTCAATCCAGGAATCGATTCGAGGTATCGATCCTGGGCGCGGTCGATCACATCGATCGAATCGTTGGCGGTATGCGCAACATAGATACGATCGGTCGGCGAATGAACGTCGGCGTGATCAAACCCGCCGTTGGACTGGTGCGCAGGAAGCTCGATGTAGCCGAGTGAACGAAGCGTCATGTCACGATCATCTCAGACCGGAAATGATTCCGGTCTGAGCTCTCTCAAGTTTTGGCAGGAAACGGTAAGCCGTTGTCGGACCGGTTCAGTCATTGATCGGTCCTTCGTCACCCCAGACGTACACGGGATCGGTTTCTGTGCTGTCTGGAATGATGCGCGATTGAGCTTCATGCCGATGTCCTTTTGCTTTGGATTGATCGGCAGCGAGTCCGGGCCGGCTCTGTTTTAGAGATTTAGGGCGTTCGACCTCCGGTTCCCTCGTCCTGGCGAAATCGTCCGGCTCCAGGTTGGCGCTTGAACACCGATCGAGATCAACGGCGATATGGTAAGTTGAGTTGTCGCAAGACATTTCTCATCTCCATTGGGAGTGAGACAACGCTTGACTGCACGCGGCAGCTCACCGGGCGGTCGTCGAATGCCCGGATTGGAATGCCGCGACCGAACCAAAGGCTTGTGGGGATTAGACATATCGCCAAAAGTCCTCCGCCCGGCGCGCGGGCGAACTGCAGTGCTTGGGCGATAGGCCTTGGATAAGCCGGGCGACTGCAATGTGGCCCGACATTCGCTATGTGGCGAGGGGCGGCGGCGATGTCAATACTCGTGAGAAATTTTCAGTCACTCGCCGCGCTGCCCGTGTACGTTGCGACACCTTCATTAGATCGCTAACGACGCGAAGCTTGTTTTCGCCTGACGCGCTTGCGTCCCGGGCGAACCGTCTTCTATAGTTTTGCTTCGGGGATTTGCAGGCTCCCCGTCAGACGGTTCCCGTCCAAGCTCTGCGCAAAACTCGCTGTGTCGAGGAGTTGCGCTTGGACGGATCAGACCTCCCACTCAATTCCGATCTTTACGCGTGTGCCGGTTCGCGCGCTGTTCGTGCTCTACTGGTCGCGCTTGCGACCGTCGGCATACTTATTGGTGCGACACGGGGCGCTTTCGCGCAATCGAGCGAGGCGGCTCTTCGCATTGAAGCCAAAATTCCGCTCGGAGAGGTACGCGGCCGCATTGACCATATGGCGGCCGATATCAATCGGCGACGTTTATTTGTTGCCGAACTCGGCAACAACGCCGTCGGCATCGTAGATATTGGTCAAGGCAAGGTGCTGCAGGTTCTAGGCAGTCTGAAGGAACCTCAGGGCGTCGGTTACCTGCCAAGCACGGACACGCTCTATGTCGGCAATGGCGCCGACGGCTCGCTGCGGCTATTCCAGGGGCCAAACTACACAGCGAACGGCCGCATCGATCTCGGCGATGATGCTGACAATGTGCGTGTGGATCAGCCGAACCAGCGCGTGGTGGTCGGCTACGGCGCCGGCGCATTGGCGGTGATCGACGGAACCAAGACGAATAAGATCGGCGAAGTTCGTCTGCCGGCGCATCCGGAAGGCTTTCAACTCGGTACCGGCACGGGCCTCGCCTACGTCAACCTCCCCAATGCACGCGGCATTGCGGCGGCAGACTTGTCCTCGGGCAAGGTCATTGCAATCTGGCCCGTTGGCGGCGCCTCCGCCAATTTCCCAATGGCCCTTAACGGCGATTCCAACCAAGTGCTCGCGGTTTTTCGCAATCCCCCGAAACTTGGCGTGTTCGATAAGCGGGACGGCTCCATCGTTCGCATGGTCGACACCTGCGGCGATTCCGACGATGTTTTCATGGATGCGAAGCGTCATCGCGTCTATGTGAGTTGTGGCGCGGGTGCGATCGATATTTTCGACGCGCGATCTTATGAACGTCTCTTCCGACTCCCAACGGCGTCCGGAGCGCGCACGTCGCTGTTCGTGCCCGAATTTGACCGCCTGTTCCTTGCTGTCCGCGCTGGTGGCGGCAGTCCGGCCGCCATATGGGTGATTGATCCTGCTCCATGACGCGAGGGAGGATGCTAGGGGCACTACGACCGTCACTTTGGAAGCGATCATTCGTAGCGGTGTTTGCCGCTGGTTTGCTGCTGGGCTTGATCTCAGAGGCGCGCGCGTATCGTCCCTTCGATGGAACCGACGCAGCAGTTGCTGACCCCCGCGAAGTGGAGATCGAATTCCAACCTGCCGGAGCGCAGTGGTCTCGTGAGCAAAATCTACTCATCGCACCGGCGGTAGTTTTTAATTATGGTTTCCTCGAAAACTGGGAAGCCGTGCTGGAAAGTCAGTTGCAAACGCCGTTCTCGCCATCAGGCGCAACAAGCCTGTCCGCATCGGGAGCCTTCCTCAAGCACATCATTCGCCCGGGCTCACTTCAGGATCAGCCCGGTCCCAGCATCGCCGCCGAGTTCGGCGTTCTGCTCCCAGACAGTAATGGGGACAGCCGGTTTGGCGCAAGCATCGATGCTATCGTGTCGCAGCGCTGGGACTGGGGAACCACTCATTTGAACATCGCAGCCGAGCTTACGCGTGATCAGAGCGCCGATGTCTTCACTGATCTAATCATTGAAGGCCCATCTAAATGGGTCGTTCGCCCGGTCGCCGAGTTCTTCTACGAGGAAGAATTCGGCAAAGCGCAAACCCTTTCCGCTTTGATCGGTGCAATCTGGCAGGTCAATGACAAACTCTCGTTCGATGTCGGATTTCGGCATGCGATCACCAACGGCACAAATGTGAATGAGATTCGTGCGGGATTCACGGTCGGCTTCGCGCTGCCGGAAGCCCATAGATCGAAGGGCAAATGAATTAACAGCGGCAGTACAATGCCCAGATGCGTCTTGCCCTTTACCAGCCCGACATTCCGCAGAATACCGGGACGATATTGCGCCTATGCGGCTGCCTGGGGATCGAGGCGCACATCATCGAGCCGGCGGGATTTCCGTCGACTGACCGCGCCTTTCGCCGCGCCGGAATGGATTACCTTGAGGCCGTGGCCATCATCCGCCATGCGTCATGGCAGCATTTCGAAGCTTGGCGGCGACGCGAGGCCTGCCGCCTGGTTCTCTTCACCACTCAGGCGAGCAAGTCCTATCTCGACTTTGCCTCTGCGCCGGACGATGTGCTGTTGTTCGGCCGCGAATCGGCCGGCGTGCCCGAAGCGGTCCATGCCGCGGCCGACGCCCGGCTGTTGATTCCGATGCGGCCCGGCATGCGATCGCTCAATGTCGCCATGGCCGCCGCACTCGCCGCCGGCGAAGCGCTAAGACAGACGGGAGCCATGAGCCGGCCTCGCGGCAACGACTAAGCCGCGACCACGCCGGGGCGGCCACCCTCGACAGCGAATGTCTTGAAGGTGGAAATTGTGGCCTTGGGATCGTGCGCGTCGGAGACCGCGCGCATCTGCACCTGCATCGCATCCGGGGTCAAATCGACCAAGACATAGCCGCGCCGGCGGCTGTCGAAAAAATGCACATGCGGATTGTCCGGCAGCACCCGCGCAATCGGATCGTATGGCGGGCCGTAGGAGGAAATCGAACTGCCGACAAATTCGGTGGCAACGATCGGCGAAGATTGATCGTCAAAATCGAGCTTGAGATCGTTGGCGAAGAACGAATGAATGTCGCCGGAAATGACCACGGGGTTGGCAACCTTGGCGTCGTGGATGTGCTGCAGAAGCCGGGCGCGATTGGCGGGATAGCCGTTCCAATCGTCGGTCCAAAACGCGTCGATGCCGTCTCGTTTCCTCCGCAGCTGCGCCATCAGCACATCCTGCGCGATCAAATTCCACCGCGCTTTGCTGTGGGCAAGCCCGGCGTAGAGCCAGGCCTCCTGGCCAAAGCCCATCATGGTGCGGCCGGTATCGAGCCGCTCCGGACAGCTGGCATTGGTCTCCAAATGTCCGCCGCCTTTATTGGGCGGCGCATAACAGGCCTGACGCGAGCGGTATTGCCGGCCATCGATAGCGGATATTTCGATGAGATCGCCCAGGGTGTAGCGGTCATAGACCCGCATGACCGGGCCGTTTGGCCGCGAGATGATCGGCCGCACCGGCATGTGTTCGTAAAAGGCCTGGTAGGCCGCGGCACGCCTCCGCAAAAATTGCTCTGGATCGTCAAACGTCTCCGACCATTTGTCGGCGTAATCATTTTGCACTTCGTGATCGTCCCAGGTGACGATCGCTGGAACCTGCGCATGCAAGCCTTGCAGGTCCGGGTCGAGCCGGTATTGGGCATAGCGATTGCGGTAGGTCGGCAGCGTCGCCGCTTCGACGCCATCGCTGTGGCGGCGAACGATCGGCCGGAATTGCTCGACGGTCTCGTAGATATAATCGCCGAGGAACAGGACGAATGCCGGATTTTCGCCGGTCAGGTGGCGGTACGCAGAAAAATAGCCGTGCTCGTAATTGGAGCAGGAGACAAAACCGAAGCGCAGCGTTGCGGGCGCCGAACCCGGCGCCGGCAGCGTCGCCGCATGTCCGGCCGGACTCGCCGCATCGCCGGCGAGGAAGCGGTACCAATAGGATCGCCCGGGTTCGAGGCCGGCGACATCGAGATGCACCGAATAAGCGAAGGCTTGTTCGGCACTCGCAGCTCCGCGGCGCACGATTTTGGTCATGCCCGGATCGCTCGCGATCTCATAGCGCAAGGCCACGTCAGCGCCGCTCATGCCGCCCGGCGTTTCCGGATTGCTCGACAGCGGATCGGGCGCGAGCCGGGTCCACAACACAAAGCCATCCGCGCCCGGCGCGCCGGACGCGACGCCGAGGCTGAACGGATTGCCGGCCCGCCAGCTTTGCGCGACGGCGGTGCGGATAGGGCTTGGCGCGGCAATGGGCGCAATCGCCGTGAAAGCGGCGCCCGCGCCAGCGACGAAGCGACGACGGCTAAAATGCCCGGAAGTGAGCCGACCCTCCATTCTCCCCCTCACGGCGCGATTGCGGCTATGCAACATCTTCGCCGGTTTTTATGACATTCTCACGCCAGCCAAGGCCAGCGAGCAAAGCAATCATGGATAGCGCCAAAATCGAAGCGCGAAAAGGAACCGCGAAAGCCTGGTTCGAAGCTTTGCGCGATCGGCTTTTGACCGCATTGGAAGACGTGGAACGCGCATTACCCGCGGACGCGCCTTTGAGCGATCGCGCCGCAGGGCAATTCGTCCGCAGCCCTTGGGCGCGCACCGACCATAGCGGCGCGCCGGGCGGCGGTGGCGTGATGGCGATGATGAAGGGGCGCGTCTTTGAAAAAGTCGGCGTTCATGTCTCGTCAGTATTCGGCGAATTCGCTCCGGAATTCCGCAAGGAAATTCCTGGCGCAGCCGAGGATCCCCGCTTTTACGCGACCGGCATTTCGCTGATCGCGCATCCGCATAATCCGCATGTGCCGGTGGCGCACATGAACACGCGCTACGTGGTGACGACAAAATCCTGGTTTGGCGGCGGCGCCGACCTCACCCCGGTGCTCGAGCGCCGGCGCCGCCAGGACGATCCGGACACGATTGCGTTTCATGCCGCGATGACGGCGGCTTGCGACGCGCATGCGCGCGTTGCGCCTTACGACAAATTCAAAAAATGGTGCGACGAATATTTTTATCTCAAGCACCGCGGTGAAATGCGCGGCATCGGCGGCATTTTTTACGATTGGCTCGACAGCGGCGATTTCGACGCGGACTTCGCTTTCACGCAAGCGGTCGGCGACGCGTTTCTCAATATTTATCCGCAACTGGTGCGGCGCAATTTCGAAAAGCCGTGGAGCGAGGCGGAGCGCGAACAACAACTTGTCCGCCGCGGCCGCTACGTCGAATTCAACCTGCTCTACGACCGTGGCACGATCTTCGGTCTGCGGACCGGCGGCAATGTCGAGTCGATCCTCTCGTCGATGCCGCCGGTAGTGAAATGGCCGTAACGCCGGAGGGATCTTTAGTGGAGCATGATCTTTTCGGAAAACCGGTTCCCACTTTTCCGGATCATGCTCTGACGCGTCGCCTATCGCAGCGCACCGAAAATCATCATGCCGCCGCCGATCACGACGACCGCATCAAGCATGGCGGTGTGAACGTGAACCGGCAGACGCTCGACGATGAGCTTCGCCAAAAACGTGCAAGGAAAAGCGACGAGCCCGATCAGAAGCGCGATCACGATGACGGTACTCGTCAGCACGCCCGCCGTGCCGAACACGGCGATCTTGACCACCCCCATGCCGAGCGAGACCGCGGCATCGGTCGCAATCACCGCCGCGCCTTCAAGCCCCGTCGCCATCAATAGCGACAGCATGATCACGCCGGCGCCCGTCGTGCCGCCGACCAGGATGCCCCAGCCCGCCGTGGCCGCGGCATAGGCTTTCTCGCCGAGTTTATGACCGTGGTGCTTGAGTATGCGCCGCAATGGTACCGTGGCGATCAAGGTGGAGCCGATGACCAAAGCGGCGCCGCGTCCGGTCAGGAGCGTATAGAGCCAGGCGCCGAGGACGCAGGTCGGCAGCGCTGCAAGTTGCGCGATGACCGCGCGCCGGCGATCGAGCGAGCGGTGGAACGCTGCGAAGCGCGCGGTGTTGGTGAACATCGCCGATATGGCGATGATCGGCACAACCGGAGCAGCGCCGACGAGCGGCACCAGGACCAGCGGCATCAAGGCGCCTGTGCCATAGCCCGCGACCCCGCCGGCAACGGCCGACACGGCCGCCAGTGCGACGATGAGCGCGAGCTCTGCAACTGAAATATCCGGGAGAATTCAGCCGTTGACTAGAGGCTTCCCAGTCGGGACAACAGGCGCCCGCCAGATCGCGAACACCCTTAAGGGGAGCTAGGCATGGACCTTGGAATTGCCGGCCGCAAGGCAATCGTTTGCGCTTCGAGCCGCGGCCTGGGCTATGCCTGCGCCAAGGCGCTGGCGCGAGCCGGCTGCGAAGTGGTGATCAACGGCCGCAGCGAGGAGAAGCTTGCCGCCGCCGCGGCTGAACTAAAAAAGGTGACCGGCGCGAATGTGCTCCCGGTGACCGCCGATGTCGCCACGGCCGAGGGCCAAAAGGCCCTGTTCGCCGCCTGTCCCGAGCCGGACATCCTGGTCAACAACAATGCCGGCCCGCCGCCGCGCGATTTTCGCGAGCTCGACCGGCAAAAGCTGCTCGACGGCGTGGTCGCCAATATGGTGGTCGCGATCGAGCTGACGCAGAAAGTCATCGATCCGATGGTCGCCAGAAAATTCGGCCGCATCGTCAACATCACCTCCGGCTCGGTGCGCATGCCGCTTGCCGGACTTGATCTCTCCTCTGGCGCGCGCGCGGGCCTCACGGCGTTTCTCGCCGGCGTCGCCCGCTCGGTCGCCTCCGCCAATGTCACCATCAATTTCATGCTGCCCGGCGTTTTCGCCACCGACCGGTTGCGCACTTACATCGAGACCATGGCGAAGAAGAAAGGCTTGAGCGCCGAAGCCGCGCTTACCGAGCGGGTCTCGACCGTGCCGGCGCGGCGCGTCGGTCAGCCGGACGAATTCGGCGCCACTTGCGCTTTTTTGTGCTCGGCGCAGGCCGGCTATATCACTGGACAGAACATCCTGATCGACGGCGGGGCGTTCCCCGGCGCTTTCTGACACTATTTCCCACATGAGGAACCCAAGGAGATTGTTATGAAGCTCGTTCGTTATGGCGCGCCGGGACGCGAAAAACCCGGCATGATCGATGCCGAGGGCCGCATCCGCGACCTGTCCAAAATCGTCCCCGATATCGCCGGCGACGCGCTCTCGCCAACAAGCCTCAACAAGCTGCGCAAGCTCAAACCGGAAAAGCTGCCGCTCGTTCGCGGCAAGCAGCGCATCGGCGCCTGCGTTGGCAAGGTCGGCAATTTCATCGCCATCGGGCTCAATTATTCCGACCACGCTGCCGAGGCCGGCATGCCGATTCCGAAAGAGCCAATCATCTTCAACAAGGCGCCGTCATGCATCTGCGGACCTGACGACAACACCATCATCCCGAAGGATTCGTCCAAGCTCGACTGGGAGGTCGAGCTTGGCATCGTCATCGGCAGCCGCGCCCGCTATCTGAGCAAAGAAAAGGCGCTCGACGTTGTCGCCGGCTATTGCCTCGCCAACGACGTCTCCGAGCGCGTGTTTCAGATCGAGCGGGCCGGACAGTGGACCAAGGGCAAAGGCTGCGAGACCTTCGGACCGCTCGGACCGTGGCTCGTCACCAAGGACGAGATCAAGGATCCGCAAAATCTCGACATGTGGCTCGACGTCAACGGCGACAAACGCCAGCGCGGCAACACCTCGACCATGATCTTCGACTGCCGCCACATCGTCTGGGCGTGCTCGCAATATTTCGTCATGGAGCCCGGCGACGTGATCATCACCGGCACGCCGCCGGGTGTCGGTCTCGGCATGAAGCCGCCGACCTTTCTGAAAGCCGGCGACGTCGTCACGCTCGGCATCGAGAAGCTCGGAGAGCAGCGGCAGAAGGTGGTGCCACCGAAGAGGTAACTCCGCCTAGCCCTCCCGCGACTGCAGCACCGCCTCAGTTGAAATCCGCGACCAGGACGAGACCTTGTCGCGGAACGCAGTGTAGGACGCGTGCACCTTGGCCGCGCCAGCGCTCTTGCCGGCAAGCTCGGCAAGCACGTCCTTCGCCTGGCCCCGCGCGGCGCCGATCAGATCGGCGGGGAATGCACGCAGCTGAACATTGTCCTGCGTGGTGAGCGCGCCAAGCGCCTCGACATTGAGCCGCTCCATTTCGGCAAGCGCGTAGGCGGCTTCTGTAGCGCAAGCATGCGCCACGATCGCCCGCAGCTCGCGATCGAGCGCCTGCCAGGCTTTGAGCGTGACGATGCACTCGCCGGTGCCGTTCGGCTTGTTGAACCCCGGATAGTAATAGAACGGGGCATAGCGATAGAGCCCGAGCGCGATGTCGGAGCCGGGGCCGACGAACTCGGCGCCCTCGATCAGGCCGGATTGTAGCGCGACGAGAATTTCACCGGGCGCGGTGGTCTGCGGAATGGCGCCGAGGCGGCGATAGACTTCACCGCCCAATCCGAGCGAGCGGAGTTTCAGGCCATGCACGTCGTCGCGGCTTTTGATCTCGCGGCGAAACCAGCCGCCCATGCAGGTTCCGGTATTACCGGCCATGAACGGTTTGACGCCGAACGGCGCATAGAGCTCGTCCCACAGCGCCTGGCCGCCGCCAGCATCGATCCAGGCGACATGCTCGTTCGGCAATAGCCCGAATGGCACCGTGGTGAAGAAGGAAGCGGCCGGCTCCTTGCCCTGCCAATAGAATGAGGCGGTATGGCCCATCTCAACCACGCCGGAACCCACCGCATCGAGCACTTCGAGAGCGGGAACCACCTCGCCTGCCGCCGCCACGCTGATCTCGAGCCGTCCGCCGGACAGCGTACCGATCCGCTCGGCAACGCGCTCCGCCGACATGCCGGGCCCGGGCAGACGCTTTGGCCAGGAGGTGATCATGCGCCAGCGCATTTTGCCGCTTTGCGCCAGTGCCGGAGCGGCGAGCGCGCCAGCGAGCCCGAGCGCGCCTGCCTGCGCAATACCCGCGCGCGCGAGATTGCGGCGTGTAATCCTGGTCATTGCCGTCCCCTTTCGATCGCGTATGGGCCTCACCCGCATCTTATGACATCAATTGGGCCGTGCGGAGTGACACCGGAGCGCTTGCGCGCGCGGAATTTTTCCGACACAGGTGAGCGGGGTTGTTAGTAGTCTGGGGGAGGGCGACATGGGAGCGAATTTCGGCATCGCCGGAATGGATTGGCAGCAACGGGTCAATTGGGATCGGTTGCGAAAATACCGCACCGAGCGCGCTCGGGCGATGATGAAAAAGCACGGCCTCGGCGCGCTCCTGTGCATGTATGACGAAAACGTCCGCTATCTCACCGGCACGCTGACCCCCGGCTGGAACCGACTCAAGCCCGGCCTGCGCTACGCCATGCTGTGCGGCGACGGCGCGCCGATCCTGTTCGAGCAAGGCGACCTCGGCTTTCAGATCGAACGTCATTCGCCGTGGATCCCGAAGGAAAACGTCCGCCATTCGTTCGCCTGGATCAAAGGCGCGGCCGGTCCGGCCTCCACCCAGCAGGTGACGAAGTTCACCAGAGCGGTGCAGCAGGCGATGCGGGAAAATGGCGTTGCCGGCCAGAAGCTAGGCGTCGATTTCATCGACATCAACATGATCAACATTTTCAAGGACAACAACGTCACCTGGACCGACGGCATGAGCGCGATGATGGAAGCGCGCGCGGTCAAGAACGAAGACGAGCAGGAATGCTTCCGCATCGTCGGCGCGATCGGCGATGCCACGCATTGGGAATGCATGAAGTTCCTGCGCCCGGGCATCACCGAAAACCAGGTGACGGCGCATCTGATGCAATATCTCTACAACATTCCCGGCATGGAGGACGTCGAGGACGTTATCGTCTCATCGGGCCCGAACACCTGGCCGAACTGGCGCAACTTTTCCGATCGCATCATCCAGCCCGGCGACATCGTGTTCATGGATTTGGCGGCGCTGACCTGGAACGGCTACAAATCCTGTTATTACCGCACCTATTGCGTCGGCAAGGAGCCGAGCAAGGAACAGAAGGAAACCTACGACACCGCGCTGAAATGGCTCTACGATTCCATCGGCGCGGTCAAAGCCGGCGCCACTACGCGCGACATCGCGCTCAAATGGCCGTCGGCGATGGAAACCTGGGGCTATGAGGACGAGGACCAGGCGGCGGCCAATCTATGGGGCCACGGCCTCGGTCTGGCGCAATACGATCCGCCGGTCATCTCGCGCATCTGGTCGCTCGATCATCCGGTCGAAATCAAAGAAGGCATGACCTTTGCGCTCGAAACGCAGCACGGCAAAAAATTCCATTACGGCGTGCGGATCGAGGAAATGCTGATCGTGCACAAGGATTCCATCGAGATCGTTTCGAACTTCCCGGTCAAGCAGATCACGGTCGTCGATCCGCTGCCGGGCTATGGCGATCACGTGCGGTGACGTGCGTGCCGGAGGGACTACCGTCATCCTGAGGCGCGACCCCCGACTTTGTCGGGGGGCCTCGAAGGTTGAACGGCCGAAGCGCAGAGGCCGTCGCCCTTCGAGGCTCGTCGCTTCGCGACCAGCACCTCAGGGTGACGGACTGAGGATCAAGAGATGAAACTCTCTTTCGTTCTCCCGCTTTCTGCAGTCGACGCCACCGACGCATCTCGCGTCGGTCCCAAGGCCGCGAACCTGGCGGCGCTTACACGCGCCGGATTGCCGACGCCGGGCGGCTTCTGCATCACGGCAGATGCGTATCGGCGGCAGATCGCGCATCTCGGGCTCGCCGATCTTGTGTGCGGATATGCCGAAGCCGATCCGCCGGCGCAGCGCCGCCTCGCGGTGGAAATTCGCTTAAAGCTTTATCAAGAAGCGCTGTCGCCCGAGCTTCACGACGAAATCATCGCCGCGTGGGGCGCGGAGCGAAAGCCGGCCGCGGTGCGCTCTTCGGCCCTGATCGAGGATCGCGCCGACGGCAATTTTGCCGGCCAGTTCGAAAGCTTCCTCGGCATCAATTCCGAAGCCGAATTCATGACCGCATTGCGCGCCTGCTGGGCGGCGCTGTGGACCACGACCGCGCGCCGTTCCATGGGCCAGCATGGGCAAAATCCGGCGCAGACCGCGATGGCGGTTTTGGTCCAGCCGCTTGTTGCCGCGCGCGCCTCCGGCGGGGCTTTGAGCGAGACCGCCGACGGCCAGATGCTGATCAGCGCCACCTGGGGATTTGGCTCCACCATCGCGCAGGGCGAAGTGGTGCCGGACCGCATCGTACTGAGCCGGCAAGGCTTCGTGCGCTCCAACGAAGCGGGGCGAAAGCATCATCGCGAGACCTGCAGCCACGCTGGCGATGGTGCGGGCACGTCGCCGCAAGCCGTGCCGGCGGCGCTCGTTCGCGCCCCTTGCCTCAAAGCCGGCGAGGCCACCACGCTCGGCCGGTTGCTGCGCAAGGCCGAGGGCGTGCTGGGCATGCCGGTTGAGATCGAATGGGCGCTGGACGAGGCCGGCTTCAAATTGCTGCAGGCGCGGCCGCTGCACATGCAGCCGGCACAAGTGCCGGATGAAATCTGGCTCAAACATCCGGGGCTCAACGGCCACCCGGCCGGCATCGGCTGGGGCTCGGGCCGCGCGGTGGTGGTGAATTGCGAATGCGAGCTCACCCGCGTCGCACCCGGCGATATTTTGGTGACGCGCGTCGCCGGCCCGGCGCTCAGCCATATCCTGCCGCGGGTCGGCGGCGTGGTCGCCGAGCTTGGCGGCTCGACCTCGCATCTTGCTTCGCTGGCGCGCGAGCGCGGCATCCCCGCGGTGCTCGGCGTGCTCGATGCCACGCGGCGCATTCCCGACGGCGCACAGGTCGCGGTCGACGGCGTCGCCGGCGTCGTGCGGTGGCTCGCCTAGCGCATGATCCCGAAAAGTGGGAACCGGTTTTCGGATAAGATCATGCGCAAACAAAATGATTGCGGACAGATCGTGACTCAATTCGATCCAAGCGTGCTCTGATGTGGACGGCGCAACGACGGCCGCGGATTTTTGTGACCCAACCGGTGTCGGAGACCGCGCTCAAGCGCCTGCGCGCCGTGGCCAGGGTCAAAGTGTTTCCCGATGCGAGCCGGATCATCCCCAAGCCCACGCTGCTCCAGGCCGTGCGCCGGAGCGATATTTTATTCTGCCTCCTCCACGACAAGATCGATCGCGCCGTCGTCACCGCCAATCCGCAATTGCGCCTGATCGCCGCGCAATCGATCACGCCGTCGAACATCGACGTCGAGGCAGCGACGCAACGGCGCATTCCCGTCACCGTGACCGCGCCGATCACCACCGAAGCCACGGCCGATCTTAATTTCGGTCTGATGCTCGCGGTGGCGCGACGCATCCTCGAGGGCGACCGCACCGCGCGCGCCGGCAAATTTCCCGGCGGCCAGTCGGCGCATCTGATGGGCGCCTATGTCTGGGGCAAAACCATCGGGCTCATTGGCGGCGGCGGCTTGATCGGCAAAGCAGTGGCGCGCCGCGCCCACGGTTTTTCGATGCGGGTGTTGTACTGGACGCCGCGGCGCAAACCAGAAAGCGAGGAGCGCGAGGCTGGCCTGACCTACGCGCCGCTCGAGCAATTGCTGCGCGAATCCGATTTCGTCTCGCTGCATTCGCCGCTCAATGCGCAGACCCGTCATCAAATTGGCGCCCGCGAACTGCGGCTGATGAAAAAGACCGCGTTTTTGATCAACACCGCCCGCGGCGCCATCGTCGACGAGGCGGCGCTGGTGCGCGCACTTAAGACCAAACAGATCGCCGGCGCCGGACTCGATGTTTTCGAGCACGAGCCCAAAGTCGACAAGGGTCTCAAAGCGATGGCGAATGTCGTGCTCACCCCGCATCTCGGCAGCGCTACGCTGGAAGTGCGCGATGAGATGGCAAAGATCGTCGTCGACAATATCCTTGCTTTCCTGGAAGGACGGAAATTGCCGAATTGCGTCAATCCGCAAGTGTTCGCTCTCTAGCGTCATTGCCGGACTTGATCCGGCAATGACGAGTGCCCGGAGTACTTCATGCCCCGCAGCATCATCGCCATCACCGACAGTCCGTTTCCGTCGCTCGAGCCGGCCAAGCAAATGCTGGCGCGGCTTGATCCCGAATACCGCGCGGCGAAAAGCCCAACCGCGGACGCCATCCTCGCCGTGGCGCGCGACGCCGATGCCATTCTCGTTACCTATGCCAAACTTCCGGGTGAACTCCTTCGGCAATTGACGCGTTGCAAGGCGATCGGCCGGTTCGGCCTCGGCGTCGACAATATCGATCTACCGGCGGCGAAGGCGCTCGGCATCGCCGTCAATTACGTTCCGGATTACTGCCTGCGCGAAGTCTCCGACCACGCCATGGCGCTTTTGCTCGCGCTGGCGCGCAAAGTGACGCTTGCCAACAAGCTCGTGCAATCCGGACGCTGGGAAGTGCCGCCGCTTGTGCCGCTGCGCCGGCTCGAAGGGCAGGTACTGGGCCTCATCGGCTTCGGCAACATCCCGCGCACGCTCGCGCCCAAGGCCAAAGCCTTCGGACTAAAGGTGCTCGCCCACGATCCCTATGTGGCAAAACAAGTGCTCAGCGCCGCCGGCGTCGAGGGTGTCAGCTTTGACGATCTGCTCGCCCGTTCCGACTTCATCTCGGTGCACGCGCCGCTCCTTCCGGCGACGCGCGGGCTGATGAACGCGGCCGCTTTCGCCAAGATGAAAAAGGGCGCCTACCTCATCAATACCGCGCGCGGACCTTTGGTTGACGAAGTCGCGCTCGTCGCCGCGCTCGATTCCGGCCACCTCGGCGGCGCCGGGCTCGACGTGGTGGCGAGCGAGCCATTGCCGAAGGATTCGCCGCTCGTTGGCCGCGACAATGTGATCCTCACCCCGCACACGGCGTTCTATTCGGTCGAGGCGCTGGAGGAATTGCAGTCCAAATGCGCCAGCGACGTCGCCCGCGTGCTCTCGGGCGAGAAGGCGGTCTATCCGATCAGCGCTTGAATCACTCCGCGGTCCAGCCGCCATCGAGAACCAGCGCCGAGCCGGTCATCAGCGACGAGGCGTCGGAGGCGAGAAACACGATCGCGCCGGTGATCTCGTCGAGCTGGCCGAGACGGCCGAGCTTGATCTTGGACAGGACTTCGTCGCGGAATGACTTGTTTTCGAAGAACGGCCGCGTCACGGGCGTCTCCAGGAAAGTCGGACCGAGACTGTTGACGCGGATGTTGTGCGGCGCGAGCTCGATCGCCATCGCTTTGGTGAAGCCCTCCATCGCGTGCTTCGAGGCGCAATAGACGGTGCGGCGCGCGGCGCCGACATGGCCCATCTGCGATGAGACGTTGATGATCGAGCCGGGCAGCTTCGCCTCGATCAGGCGGCGCGCCACCGCCTGCGCCACGAAGAAAGCGGCGCGGACATTGAGCGCAAAAATCGCGTCGAAGTCCTCGGTCGTGACATCCGGCAGATAAGCCGGCCGGTTCATGCCGGCATTGTTGACGAGGATCTGGAACGGCTCCGCTTGCGCAACCGCTTTGTGCGCCGTTTCGACATCGGTGACGTCGAGCACCAGCGCCTCGGCGGCCTCGCCGCGCGCGCGGATCGCAGCGGCGGCTTGTTCGATCTCGGATTTGGTGCGCGCGGCGAGCGTCACGTGCGCGCCGGCCGCAGCCAGCGCCGAGGCTGCCGCAACTCCGATGCCGCGCCCGCCGCCGGTGACCAGCGCGCGTTTGCCATCAAGACGGAAGGAAGGAGCTTTGGCGAGATCGAGAGTCACTTTAGGCGCCGTTGCTTCTCCTTCTCCCCGCTTGCGGGGAGAAGGCATAGGCGGCCTTCGGCCGCCGTTTCGCTTCGCTCACTCGACCTCTCCCCGCACAGCGGGGAGAGGTGAAATCACTCCGCGGCTTGCGCATAGGGCACATTGCGGCCGCCGTAACGGCGCACGCGGACATTGGCTTGCTCGGCGTGCGCCACAAAGCCTTCCAGCATGCAAAGCCGCGAACAAGATTCGCCAATCATCGCGCTGGCTTTGTCGGTGAGCACCTTCTGATAGGTGCAGGTTTTCAGAAATTTCCCGACCCACAGTCCGCCGGTATAGCGCGCCGCCTTCTTGGTCGGCAGGGTATGATTGGTACCGATGACCTTATCTCCGTAAGCGACGTTGGTGCGCGGGCCGAGGAACAGCGAGCCGTAATTTTTCATATTGTTGAGGAAATAATCGGGATCGCGCGTCATCACCTGGACGTGCTCGGAGGCAACACGGTCGGCCTCGCGCACCATTTCCGCCTCGTCTTCGCACACGATGACCTCGCCATAATCGGCCCATGCCTTGCCAGCGGTGTCGGCGGTCGGCAGGATCGACAGCAGCCGCTCGATCTCTTTCATGGTTTCGCGCGCGAGCTTCTCCGAATTGGTGATCAGCACCGCCGGCGAGGTCGGCCCATGTTCGGCCTGACCGAGCAAATCGGTTGCGCAGATTTCGCCATCGACGGTCTCATCAGCGATGATCAGCGTCTCGGTCGGCCCGGCCAGCAGATCGATGCCGACGCGGCCGAACAATTGCCGCTTGGCTTCAGCGACATATGCGTTGCCCGGCCCGACGATCATGTCGACGCCGTGAATGGTCTCGGTGCCGAGCGCCATCGCGGCGACCGCCTGAACGCCGCCGAGCACAAAAATCTCGTCAGCGCCGCCAAAATGCATTGCCGCGACAATCGCCGGGTGCGGACCGCCCCTGAACGGCGGCGCGCAGGCAATGATGTGCTTCACCCCGGCGACGCGCGCGGTGACGATCGACATGTGCGCCGAAGCGACCATCGGGTAGCGCCCGCCGGGTACATAGCAGCCGATCGAATTGACCGGAATATGCCGGTGCCCGAGCACCACGCCGGGCAGCGTCTCGACTTCAAGATCGCGCAAGGTGTCTTTCTGCTTCTGCGCAAAATTGCGCACCTGGGCCTGGGCGAATTTGATGTCGTCGAGATCGCGCTTGCGCACCTGCCCGATCGCCCGATCGATCTCATCCGGCGTGAGCTTGAAGGACGGTGGTGACCAATTGTCGAACTTTTGCGACAGCTCGCGCACCGCCGCGTCTTTGCGCGCATCGATATCGGCGAGGATTTGCTCAACCGTTTCGCGAACCTTGGCGTCAGCCGCCTTGATCGCGGTTGCGTCCATGCCGCGCTTGAGATGCCGGGCCATTACACTGTCTCCCTTACGCCTTTACTTAATCGCCTGCGGATTGATCGGCGAGCCGGTGCCGCCGGTAATGATGAGCGGCGGCCCGCAAAAGAAAAACTCATAGACGCCGTCGTCGGCGCAATCGTCGGCGAGTTCCTTCAGATAAAAAATTTCGCCCATGCAAAGTCCCATCGCCGGGATGACGACCCAGTGCCACGGCTGATTGGCTTCCTTGGTTTCATTCGGGCGAACCTCGACGCCCCAGGTGTCGGTGCAGATCCCGGCGATTTCTTTTTCCTGGCACCAGTAGCAATTCTCAAACTTCACGCCGGGCGCGTCGCCGCCGGCATAGCCGCCCCAGTCCTTTTCGGCGAGGCAGCGCTCCATCTGGCCGGTACGGATGATGACGAAATCGCCGCGGCCGATCGAGACATTCTGATCCTTGGCGCATTTGTCGAGTTCGTCATTGGAAATGCTCTCGCCGTCGGCCATCCATTTGACGCCGCGGTAGCGGGCGATGTCGAGGAGCACGCCGCGTCCGATCATTTTGTTTTTGGAATGCTCGATGCCGAGAACGTTCAGGCCCTTGGAATCGATCAGCTTGGCGTCGTAACCGTTATAGGCTTTGTCCTCATAGAAGATATGCCCAAGCGCATCCCAATGCGTCGCGCCCTGCACGCACAGCATCAGCGTATCGTCGGCATAGCGGATCTTGTTCCAGTCCTGCCGCTCGGCAATCGCGTCGGTGCCGGTGGCGAGCATCTGATGGATCGGATTAAAGCGCCCGCCGAATAAACCGGTCTGCGGTCCGTGGGTGTCGAGCGGAATGCCGAGCGCGAACACCTTGCCGGTGCGGATCAGGCTCGCCGCCTTGACGATATCTTGTGGGGCCACGTGATTGAGCGTGCCGATATGGTCGTCTTTGCCCCACCGGCCCCAATTTTTGAGTTTTTCCGTCGCCTCGGCGATTGCCTTTCGACCGACCTTGATGTCCATTTCTCCCGCCCCTTGTTCGTGCTTCCCGCAGCGGTCAGAGAGCCGCTTTAGGGTGCATACTCAGTCTTACATAAATGCTTTGGCCCATGCGAAGGATTATTTGCCGCAAATTCTGCGGCAAGAAAAGGAAGTAGCCCATGAAGCTTTTGAGTTTCGCCGCCGACGGCAAAGACTGGTTTGGAGCGCTGCGCGATGACGGCGTGGTCACGCTCAACGATAAAGTCGTACAGCCTAATCTTCGCGCGGCGCTGGCTGCAGGCGCGATCGATAAAATGCGCGACATCGCGCAGCGTACTGCGCCCGATCGCATGCTCAGTGCGATCAAATTTCTGCCGGTCATCCCGCAGCCGGGTAAAATTCTCTGCGCCGGCATCAATTATCGCTCGCACGCCGCCGAGATGGCGCGCGAATTGCCGAAGCAGCCGAGCATGTTCATTCGCTTTGCCGACACGCTGGTCGGCCATGGCGGCGAGTTGATCCGCCCAAAGGTCTCGGACCATTTCGATTTCGAAGGCGAGCTTGCGCTGGTCATCGGCAAGGGCGGCCGCCATATCGCGGCCGAGCGCGCGCTTGAGCATGTCGCCGGCTACACCTGCTTTGTCGACGGCAGCGTCCGCGATTATCAGAAATTCTCGGTGACCTCGGGCAAGAATTTCCCGGGCACCGGCCCGCTCGGACCTTGGCTGGTTACGCGTGACGAAATTCCTGACCCTGGCCGGCTCACTTTGACGACACGGCTGAACGGCAAAGAGGTGCAGCACGCGACGACGGACCTTCTGATCTATTCGGTCCCGCAGATCATCGCGTTCTGTTCCGATTTCACCGCCCTGTCCCCCGGCGACGTCATTTCCACCGGCACGCCCGAGGGCGTCGGCCATGGCCGCAAGCCGCCGCTATGGATGAAGGCCGGCGACACGCTCGAAGTCGAGATTACCGGGATCGGTGTTTTGCGCGCGCAGATCATCGGCGAGCGGGGCTGAGTGGGCCTGCTAATCGTCGTCCTCGCCGCCGCGCTCGACCGGCGTGTTTATCGCCACATCGCTGCGGCGTTGATTGCCGGTCTCGCGGCCGAGCGCGAAATAATCGCTGGCCGCGGCCATGCGCGCCTGGCGTTCGAGTTCATCCGGCCAATAGCCGAGATCGTAGCCATGCCAGGGGCTTTCCGGCTTGAGCGCCGGCAGGCCGAGCCGCTCCCAGATCGCTTTCGCCCGTTCCATGAATTCGCGCGTGGGCAAGGCGACCGGCGCGTAAGTGCCTTTGAGCGTCGCATTGATGAGCACGGCGGCGGTTTCGCCGCCATCGCGCGGGCCGCGCGGGCCATGGCCGGGATGTTTATGCGGCACGACCAGAAGATCGTGCTGCGGCTGGCAGCGGTACGACATCGCCCATAACAGCGCGTCCGCGTTCTGCGGATCGATGTCCTCGTCGACGGCAATGATCCATTTGCCGGCGAAGCGATGCAGCGTCGAGGCGCCGTTGAGCGCGCGCCAGATCTCGGTTTCCGGCGCGCCGCGCGCGAATTGAATCCCGATCACGGCATAGAGACTGGTGAGCGGCTCGTGCATGGCCACACGCTTGACCGAATTGATGCCAAGGACCGCGCGCAGGTGATGCAGATAAAGCGGCTCCATGGCGACGCGGCGCATCACGCTCGATTCGCTTGGCGTCACCTGGCTGATGAACGACGTCAGAATCGCGTTCCGCCGCCGCGTGATCGCGGTGACGTTCATGAATGCATTGTATTCCTGCAGATTGACGTAACCGTGCGATTCACCGAACGGCGCCTCGGGCTCGAGGAATTCCGTGTCGATCAGGCCTTCAATGACGATCTCGGCTTCGGCCGGGACCAACAAATCGACGGTCTTCGCTCGCACCACATTGATTGGCGCGCCGCCAAGCCCGCCGGCGACCGCAAGCTCATCGAGATCTTCCGGCAATTTCGTAACCGCGGCATAGGAGACAAGCGGCGGAACGCCGACCACGACCGCGCACGGCATCGGGTCGCCGCGCGCCTTGTATTTGAGCCAATGGGCATAGATGCCGGCGCGCAATTCGACGGAAGGATTCATCCCGAGCCGCCGCGGCGCTTTGAGCTGGCCCCGATAGTTGCCGACATTCTGATGGCCGCTTTCCGGATCCTTGGTGATGTAATGCCCGGCGGAAAGGTAAGGCGCGTTGTCAAAGCCGGGCGTGGAAATCGGCACTGGCAGGCCGTCGAGCCCGGCGCCCGCGGCATCGAGCGCGTCGCCGAGTACGCATATCTCCTGGCAAGGCGCTTTCGTGATCAGACGCGGCGCGATCGGGGCGGCCAGCGCCTGCACCCAGGCGGCGCCGATCTCGTCAAGCGGGCGGCCGAAGCCGATGCGGTAGACTTCCGGATTGGCGGCAAGTCCGGCAACCAGGACCGCGATATCGTAGCGGGCGCCTTTGCTATCGGTGGCTTGCGTGAACAAGAATGCCCGCCGGCCGGTCTCGGCGATACCGCCGCGATATTGCCAGCGGACCAAGGGATGCATTTCGGTATCTTTGTTGATCGGCTCATCGATGACGATCAACAGCCCGGCGCGATGCAGCGCCAGCACGTGATCGTGTAGATCGGGATAGCTGCGGTCGCCTTCGCCGCGGTAGCGTTCGAGCACACGCCGAATTTCGTCAGATCCGCTCATCAGGTTTTTTAGCGCGGCTGCGTCAGTGAGGACATCAGCCAGGCCGCGGCGGCAAAGAGATCGGCATCACGATTGTGATAGCCGATCACCTGAAGGCCAAGCGGCATCCCGTTGAGTTCGAAAAGCGGCAGCGACAGGGCCGGAACGCCGAGCAGCGAGGCCGGCACGTTGAATTCCGGATTGCCGGTCGAGCCGAGACCTTCGGGGGCATGGTTAGGCGCCGAGAGCGTAATGGCGGCCTCGCAGTTGGCGGCAAGTTCGGCATGCACGGCGCGCACCCGGGCGCGCTCCTTGAGGTCGGCGCGATGATCGGTGAGCGTCATATCTTCGTAGCGTTGCGCGCGCTCCAGGATATTGCGGCTTAGCGCTCCAACATCGCGCTCGCGCATGGTGCGAATGAACCAGCGCGTCTCCCAGCCGTTGCAGCGATGAGACAGCTCCATCGCGTTGACCAAATCCGTTTCCAGCGCGGCGACTTTGTCGTCGTTATGCCGCGTGCGGATTTCAATGCCTGCGGATTTCAGCCGCATGACATATTCGCCGAGCCGTTGCTTGGCGCCGACCGAAGCGGCGTCCCAGCCGGCGGTCTCGAGCAAGGCAAGCCGGCGCGCTTTCTCGGCGGGGGGCATCGTGTCGGGGCCTTGCAAGCCGGGCGTGCCGGCATCGCCGCCGACCCGAGCAACGATTTCGCGCGCGACCTGCCAGGCATCCTGCAGCGATGCGGCCAGGATTCCGGTGCAACTTTGGCTTTGATAGTCGTGGCTGCCCTCGCGATTGATGGCGTTGACGCTGGGCTTGAAACCGACGCAGCCGCAAAAGCTCGCCGGCCGAAGGACGGAACCGATGACCTGCGTGCCAAGCGCGGCGCTGACCATGCCCGCGGCGACGGCGGCCGCCGAGCCGCTCGACGAGCCGCCCGGCGTATGCCCCGCGTTCCACGGGTTGCGCGTGCCGCGCGGCTCGGAGGCGGCAAATTCGGTGGTCACGGTCTTGCCGACGATCACGGCACCGGCATCGCGCAGCGCGCGGACGCCGGCCGCATCTTTTTCCGAACGCCAGCCGAGGAACAACGGCGAACCCATTTGCGTGGGCATGTCGAAGGTTTCGATGACGTCCTTGATGCCGACCGGCATGCCATCAATCGCCGACAACGGCCGCCCGGCGCGCCAGCGCTCGGTTGCGCGATCCGCGGCCGCGCGAGCGTCCGGCAGATTGGTGCAGACGAATGCGCCGACGCGCGGCTCCCAGGCATCGAGCAGTTCCAGCGATTGTTCGAGAAACTGTCGCGGCGTGACGCCGCCCGCGGCGAAGTTCCGCGTCGCCGCAAGATAGGGCCGCATCGCCGGCCTGGTCTGCTCGCGCATCCCGCCGGCACCGATCGTGTCTTGTCGATCGAGGCTCACGCCTTCTTGCTCTCGTCGTAATAATGAATTTCGTAAAGCAGGCAGCCACGGTCCGACTTGAACGGACCATGATAGACGCCGGGCGGTCGGCACGCATAGGTCGGCGCTTCGAACGGCTCCCCGCCCCTGCCCTCCGCGTCATTGCCGACGATCAAATCGCCGGAGACCAAATAAACTTCCTCCCAGTGATCGTGCACGAACGGCGCCGTGGTGTAGATGCCCGGAGCAAACCGCAACAGCCGCGTCCGGCTGCCCATTTTCCGTTTCTCGTCGAGGTCGCTGGTCAAGATTTTTTGCTGGATACCGGCTGGGTAGCCTGGCGGGGTTGCCCAGCCCTCCTTCATGTCGATCTTGTGGAACTCGAGATGCGGTTTGTTCATCGGCATAGTCGGAGGTTTTCCTTATTTTTGACGACAATCCTGGATTGTCGACCAGTTGCGCCCGATGCGGATTATCAACGTCCGCAATCGCGAGGTGGTTGATCGGAATTTCGCAGCGCAGGCCCGGATTCACGGTGAAACAAGGGGCGGCGGGACATGCACGGATAACATCCGCGGAGACTTGAAATCCTCCCGTAAACCTTCACGCAGCAACCAGCGATACCGCGCAGCTTAGGCCCGTTGCAACGGCTTATCGCGCATTGTACATGGGGTAAGCGCCTAGGCAATCGAGCGACAAATTCGCCGCCTTGGTCACTATCGCCGCGGCATGTCGCCGAGCCGTCATTACTCAAAAAGGACAGAGCGGGGACTGCAAGAGTACCGTCATGCATGAAATCGCCGGGCAGGTTCACTGGCATGAACCATCGGGCTTCAAGCGCGCCGGATTCGGCAAGTTCAGCCGTCCGAAGACGCCTTACGATCTATTCATGGAATCCGAAGGCGTTCCAGTTTATCGCGACATCGGGGTAAGCAAAGTACAAAATCTCCCGCTGCAACCATGGTCGCGCATGGGCGGCCGCGGCAGCTACATTCAACTGCACGGCACCGAGGGCAAATGGGGTTGTTACGTCATTGAAGTGCCGGGTGCCGGTGCGCTCAACGTTGAAAAGCATCTCTACGAAGAGATTTATCTGGTCGTTGAAGGCCGCGGTTCGACCGAGGTCTGGCTGGAAGGCGACAATAAGAGGCACGCTTTCGAATGGCAGAAAGGGTCGCTGTTTTCGATTCCGGTGAATGCGATGCATCGCATCGTCAACGCCAGTTCGGCGCCGGCGCTGCTGCTTGCCGGCACGACCGCGCCCAATCTGATGAACCTCATCAACGATGCCGGTGCGATCTTCAACTGCCCCTATCAGTTTCGCGACCGGTTTTCCGGCGCCGACGATTTCTACAAATACAAGGACGACATCGAGCCGGATCCGGTGCGCGGCCTGGCGATGCGGCGGACCAACTTCATTCCCGATATTATCAATTGCGATTTGCCGCTCGATAACCGCCGCTCACCCGGCTGGCGGCGCGTCGAACCGTTCATGACCGGCAATACGTTCTACCTTTGGATCGGGCAACACGAGAACGGTCACTATTCTAAGGCGCACGCGCACACATCGGCGGCGGTGCTGATCTGCATCAAAGGCAAAGGCTACACTTACACTTGGCCGGAGCATCTGGGACTGACGCCGTGGAAGGACGGCAAGGGCGATCACGTCAAACGCGTCGATTACGAGCCGGTCGGCATGGTATCGGCGGCGCCCGGCGGCGCACGCTGGTTTCACCAGCATTTCGGCGCATCGAAGGACCCGTTCCGGCTCACCGCGTGGTTTGGCCCGCACAATCCCGGGCGCGAACCGGGACCGCCGGGCGAGAAACATATCGACTACACGGCGATGGATATTCCGGAAGGCGGCACCGCGATCCCCTATTACATGGAGGACCCGTTCCTGCGGCAGGAATATGCCGAGCGCATGCGGCAGGAAGGCGCCGAAAACCGCATGCGGCCGGAATATTATGAGCGCGATTACCGTGGATTATTGCCGAAGGAATGATCGATTTCGCTGCCACACATGACTGAACAAATCGGCGACCGCATTTTCTTCTCCAATACCGGACGCACCTTCGGCGAGGAAGACGAGCTGTGCGTGCTTTCGGTTGGCGTCGACATCGGCTCGTCCACCTCGCATCTCGTCTTCTCGCGCATTGTGCTGGAGCGGCTCGATAGCCGCTATGTCGTCACCGAGCGCGAGAGCTTTTATCAATCCGACATCCTGCTCACGCCCTACGCGGCGGAGGACACCATCGACGCCGCTGCACTTGGCGCGTTCATCGATCGGCAATATCGCGACGCCAAAGTCGACCCGGACGAGATCGACGCCGGGGCGCTTATCCTGACCGGCGTTGCGGTACGGCGGCGCAATGCGCGGCGCATCGGCGAATTGTTCGCGCGCCAGGCCGGCCGACTGGTCGCGGTCAGCGCCGGCGACAGCTTGGAATCGGTGATGGCCGCCTACGGCTCCGGCGCGGCCGCACGTTCGATCCGCAATAGCGCGCCGGTGATGAATGTCGACGTCGGCGGCGGTACCGCAAAAATCGCGGTCTGCGCCGATGGCAAGGTCGTCGACGTTACCGCGCTTGATGTCGGCGCCCGGCTGGTCGTGCTCGACGAGGCGCGGCGCATCGTGCGGATCGAAGAAGCGGGCCGTTGCATCGGCGCGGCGCTCGGGCTTAAGCTCGCGCCCGGCGCAGTCCTTGCCGAACACGATGCCCACGCGCTCGCGGCGAGCATGGCCGACAGCCTGTTCGAAGCGATGCGCGGCGGCTCGCCGCGAGCCGGCGGCGCCGACCTGTTGCGGCTCGATCCGCTGACGTGGCGCGGCGACATTTCCGATGTGAGTTTTTCCGGCGGCGTGTCCGAATACATCTATGGCGGCGAGATAAAGTCTTACGGCGATCTTGGTCTGCTGCTCGCCGGCGCATTGCGCGAACGCCTCACAAACGGACCGCAGCTGGCGCGCCCGGAGGCGCGCATTCGCGCCACGGTAATCGGCGCCGCCCAGTACACCGTGCAGGTGTCGGGCAGCACGATCTTTGTTGCGCCGCTCGAAACCTTGCCGCTGCGCAACGTGCCGGTGATCGCGCCCGCGCTGCCGCTCGATGGCGACAAGATCGAGCCCGCGGCCGTGGCGACGGCAATTCGTTCGGCGCTGAGGCGACGCGAGCTTGAGGCCGGCGAAAGTCCGGTTGCCCTATTTGTGCCGTGGCGCGGTTCGGCGACATTCCAGCGACTCGACAATTTGTGCCGCGGCATTCTCGACGGGCTGGCTTCGATCCTCTCCCACGGGCATCCGATCGTGCTCGTCGGCGACAGCGATGTCGGCGGGCTGATCGGAATCCACTTTTGCGAGGAAATGAAGGTCGCCACGCCGATTGTCTCCATCGACGGCCTTGAACTTAAAGATTTCGACTACATCGATATCGGCGCCATTCTCGATACGTCTGGCGCCGTAGCGGTTGTCATCAAGTCGCTGGTGTTCCCGGCCAGCGCTGGCGTTGGCAGGGAGTGGGCCGCGACGCCAATCGCTGCCGGAGCGGACGCGGCTTCCTGACCGCTCCTCTCACGATTGTGGAGAAACGGGCATGAAGAAAAGCGAGGCGCGGAAAAGCAAGACGAGCCGGCCGCAGAAAACTCCTTCTCAGCTGATAGACGCGAGAATCAACGAGCTCGGCGACTGGCGGGGCAAGATGCTCAGCCGGCTCCGAACCTTGATCCGGGAAGCCGATCCCGAAGTCGTCGAGGAATGGAAGTGGCGGGGAGTTCCCGTGTGGTCGCACGACGGATTGATCTGCACGGGCGAGACTTACAAGACCATCGTGAAGATGACCTTTGCCAAAGGCGCGGCGCTCAAGGATCCGTCCGGCCTCTTCAATGCCAGTCTTGAGGGCAACACGAGGCGTGCGATCGATCTGCACGAGGGCGACCGGATAGACGAGAAGGCGTTGAAGACTCTCATTCGCGCCGCGGTAACGCTGAACAAGTCGAAAGCTCAAAGCTAATCCACGGCGTCAAAAAATTTTCCTCAGGCGCGGGCCGCTGTTCGAACTGCCCGTATTTTGTGCATTGCACAACACACAGGCGCGACGCGGCTTAAACGAGCAGATACAGTTCTTTGTGCTGCCCGCCCGATAGCTTTAACCAGCTGTAATAACTTGAAGAAATCCATGTTGCCGCACCGGTACGGCATGGCACGCATCTTGCGGATCAGGCGCAAACGGCCTCGCGCCAAAGCTTCACGCTCAAGGCGTGCGGCCGGCGAACGCATGCAGGAGCGAACGATGGACACTGTCGATTATGTGAAACCCGCCGACGTGGCGATGGCGATGGTCGAAACCGGCCGGCGCAAGCTTACTTTGGCGCCGCGCGACCTGTTGATCCGCGGCATGCTGTCCGGCGCCATCCTCGGCGTTGCCACGAGTCTCGCCTTTACCGGCGCGGTGCAGACCAACACCCCCTTGGTCGGCGCGCTGATCTTTCCGATCGGGCTGATCAGCATCGTATTGCTCGGCCTCGAACTCGTCACCGGCAGCTTCGCGCTGGTGCCGCTGCCCTGGCTCAGCCGCGAGACGAGCGCCTCAGCCGTTGTCGTCAATTGGGGCTGGGTCTTCATCGGCAATCTGATTGGCAGCGTCGCTTACGGCGCGCTGATCGCGATTGCGCTCACCAATATGGGCACCGCGGCGCCGGCTGGCGTCGCCGCCCGCATCGTGCAAGTCGCCGAGGCGAAGACGATCGGTTACTCGGCGATCGGTTTCGCCGGCATGGTCACCGTCTTTGTCAAAGCGATGCTGTGCAACTGGATGGTCTGTCTCGCCATCGTGCTGGCGATGACCACAAATTCGGTGATCGGCAAGATCGCCTGCGCCTGGATGCCGGTCTTTGTGTTCTTCGCGCAGGGTTTCGAGCACTCGGTCGTCAATATGTTCATCATCCCCACCGGCATGATGATGGGCGCCAAGGTCACGGTCGCGGATTGGTGGGTGTGGAATCAGATCCCGGTGACGCTCGGCAACCTGGTCGGCGGTTTCACATTCACGGGCTTCGCCATTTACGTCACCTACAAGCCGCGCACCGTCGTCAAGGTCTTGGCGCCGACGCCGACCGGCGTGCCCGCGGAATAATTTGTTCGTGCGTGCGCGATCAAGGCAACACTTAGACGGAGGTAATTAGCGGAATAGCCAATGCCGGGCGATTTCGAACCAGAGCAGAAGCGCTATCTCGAAGGCCTGATGACCGGACTGCAGATCGCCAAGACTCTGCGTCCGGCAGGCGGCAACGGGACGGCG
>Ga0070712_100000213_pt1 | contig 32735 bp, 27 predicted proteins | sample LARL81metaG_FD_71396 | JGI IMG/M metagenome (GOLD analysis project Ga0070712, IMG submission 71396) | Corn, switchgrass and miscanthus rhizosphere microbial communities from Kellogg Biological Station, Michigan, USA - LAR L8-1 metaG | ecosystem: Host-associated > Plants > Roots > Rhizosphere ...
GGTAATAATACAGCTCCTTCACATCCTCGCCGTGGTTGCCTTCCCCATTCGTGAGGCCAAACAACCGCTCCTTGAGGATAGGATCGCGCCCGTTCCACAGTGCGATGGAAAGGCACAGGAGCTGCCGGTTATCGCTGAAGCCGGCGATGCCGTCCTCGCCCCAGCGATAAGCCCGACTGCGCGCCTGATCGTGGGTGAGATAATCCCAGGCGGTACCGTAGGGGCTGTAGTCCTCGCGCACGGTGCCCCACTGTCGCTCGCTGAGATAAGGGCCCCAGCGCCGCCAGTCCCTGGTGCCGTTGCGGCTTTCCTCGACGCGCTGGCGTTCAGCGTCAATGGCTATTGTTGACATCTGTGGTCGGCTCCCGGCCGGTGTTTTTCGCTTCCCTGAGCATTCGCCAGGCGTCCAGAGTGCAGGCTACCGACCAGGCCTGTGCGGGGGCGCCACGGGGGTGATGCGGCGGATCGCCGTCGAAGATCTCACCGATGGTCCCCACGGCCTGATCCTCCAGCACGTCGCGCATCCACTGCAACAAAGCTTCCCCTGCCTCTGCATCGCCGGTGACGCGATACACAGCGAGGCTGAAGGGCCCGAGCAGCCATCCCCAGACGGGTCCCTGGTGATAGCCGCCGTCGCGTTCCCGCACAGTGCCGCCGTAGCGCGGGCGATAGGCGGGATCCCCCGGCGCCAGCGAGCGCAGGCCGAAGGCGGTGAGCAGCTGTCGCTGACAGATCCGCACGACGCTCCTTTGATCTTCCGCCGAGAGCGCGCTGTGTGGCAGGCTCACCGCGAAGATCTGGTTTGGCCTGATACTGGCATCAACGCCAACTGGACCATCGATCACGTCATACAAGCCTTCGCCGTCCGGGCGTACGAACCGCGCAAAGCTGCGCTTGGCGGCCTGCGCCGGTGCGCTGAAGCGGTCCGGCTCTCCCAGCCGCGCGGCAAAGGCGCTCATGATGCGCAGCGCGTTGTACCAGAGCGCATTGATCTCGACCGGCTTGCCCATGCGCGGCGTGACCACCCAGTCACCAACCTTCGCGTCCATCCAGGTGAGCTGCACACCTTCGGTCCCTGCCTTGAGCAGCCCATCCGCCGGGTCCACGCCAATCCCGTAGCGCGTGCCGCGCTGATGCCATCCGATCATGTCGGACAAGACCGGGAAAACCTCCCGCAGCGCCTCCGTGTCGCCGGTTGCCTCGACATACGCGCGCCAAGCCTCGAAGAACCAGAGGGATGCATCTGCCGTGTTGTACTCCGGGTGATCTCCGGCTCCGGGGAACACATTGGGCAGCATGCCCTCGCTGACGAAACCCGCAAAGGTCCTGAGAATGCTCAGCGCGATTTCGGGTCGTCCAGTCGCCAGCGTCAACCCAGGAAGGCTTATCATGGTGTCGCGGCCCCAATCGCCGAACCAGGGATAGCCGGCGATAACGGACTGGCCGTCGGGTCGGTTTGCAACGGGCCGGGAAAACAAGAACGCATCGGCCGCGAGCGTGAGCCGGGCAACCCAGGCGGGCGCGCCACCCATCGACGGACTGCTGGCGTATGCAGTGGATACGACCGCACGGTCGTGATCGAGACGGCGGAGCAGCGCGGCCGCAAGGTCCGGCGATGGCTCGGGTTCGATGCTCGCAACTATTCCGCGCCATTCTCCGGGAACGAGCGGCAGCGTCGCTTCGCCCACGCAGAGATGGTTGTCGGTCGAGTCGAGTCCCCGCTCGGCTTCGATTGTGAGATCGAAATCGCGGTACCAATCACGCTTGCACGCAATGCTGCCGCCGGGCGCCCGAACATTCAGTGAAAAGCCTCCAGGATCCGTTACCAGGAGGTTCTCGCCATCCACCCGAATGTCGGGCTCGAAGTCGCCGACGGACGTTGTCCCATGATGGTCGCGATTGTTCGCGAGCAGGGTCACGCGCAGCGACAGGTTATGGTCCAGCGCATCGCAGCCGGGCCGCACCTGCCATGCCGCATAAGTCGTGTGGGCACCGGGCTCCATCCAGACCCGCGCCTCGATCTGCCGATCTCCGAGGTCGTAGGTCCATACCGGAACGGAGTAGTCGAGATGGAAGCTTCCGATCCGCACATGACCCACCGGAGATATGGCGCCGCTCTTCCAGCGATTCGTGAACAGCGGGAATGAGCAAGGACCCGAAATCAGAGTAGCATCAGCCTTGGCAAGTATGAGCCGGCGCCCCAATGGGGATCCGACCGGAGCGATCAGCAATCCATGGTAACGCCGGGTCAGGCTGCCGGCGATCGTCCCACCCGCGTAACCGGCGCGGCCATCGGCGATCCACCATTCGCGGCGCTCTGCCTGTCCGAGATCGCCGCAGATCGCCCGTGGAAATCTGATGGGACATGGCGCCGTAATCGATTGAGGATACAGACGAGATGCTCTGTCATCCTGTGCGGGTGTGTCGGCCGCCGCGCACGCGCCCCGATCGGCTCCGATTGTTTGATCGCCAGTTCCGGCAAGGCCCCGCATGCTGGCTACCTCGGGTTCGACGAGAAGGCGCCGCGCAGCGAGCCTATCCTGGCATCGGCTGTAATATAGAGAAAACCACCAGCGAGGCCGAAGTTCTTGAGGAACGGCCAAAAGTTCTGATTCCACGCGTCACCGTTGAACGGAAAGCTCCAGAAATTGTGGAACAGGACCGCGGTCACGATCACATAGAATATGAACAACAGCGCTGCTTGCCGCCGATAAAACCCGGAGAGGATGCAAACAGGACCGACGACCTCCAAAATGCCGCCGAGCACCAGTAGCAGCGCAGAAATCGCGGGCGGCAACGGGATCAATCCGTTCGCAGCCTGAGCCATGGCGGATTGAGGATCAAAGATCTTGTTGAGCGCGCTGAACGGGAACAGCACGACCAGACAAAGCCGGGCGATGAAATCGAGCAATTGATTCTCCTGGCTCATGGCTCGTTCCTTGGCAGCAAACAAGTCGAGAAAGCGTGGATCCACTATTCCTCGATCAAGCGGAGCGCGTGACCATTCGGATCACGAATCATAGCGGCTTTCTTGAAGCCGAGCTGAGCCTGATCCCCCTGCCGAATAGACACCACGTCAGGCGTGATGAATTGCGTTCCTGCCTTGCGCAGTCGATCGGTTAGCGCGCGGATGTCCTTGGTCACCACGGTCGTTTGCCAATGCCAGAGATCGTTGGCGGCGGTGTCGAGCGGCATGGGCCGGCCGCCCGGCGGGGTCTTATAGTCGAGGAGTTCGACGTGGGGCGGGGCGACACCCGGCATCATCGCCGTGACCAGACAGGTGTCGTTGAACAAGTTGTCGAGCACTTCCTGCGTGCTTCCGGTATTGAACGTGCTCCCGCCGACTTGGAGCCCGAGCAAGTCGCGGTAGAACCCCACGCTATTTTCCGTGCTGGCCACCGTCATTGCGGTATGGTCAATCCCGAGAAACGGCTTATTGCTCGGCTTCTGCCAGGACAAATTACCCTTGCCTCGAGGGAAGTAAATCAATTCCAGATCGTGACGTTCCGGATCGTGAAACTTGATGGCCTTGATGCCAGCCGCCCCGATATTCGATTGAGGGATGGTGATGGGATACGCGGAAATCTGCCGGACATTGCCGTCCTGCAAGATCTTGTAGGCGGCATCCATGTCGCTCACGACGATGGCCATATGCTCGAACCATAAGTCGTTGCTGTATGAAGGCACGGGAATCGGCCGTCCGGTGGGCGGCGAAACATAATGGGTAAGTTCAACGATCTGCTCGCCCAGCTTCAAATGGACGATCCGCATGTTAGCGTTGAACACGCCTTGCATTCTGTCGTATTCATTTCCCACAATGCGAAAATCCGAGACTTTCTCGAACTGCAGTACTTTTTCGAAGAATTGCGTCTCCCGATCGATATCGACAACGGTGAAGCCGATCATCTTCACCCGCTCCACATCGCCCGAGAGACGGTCGCGCGCGCCGGCACCATGCCCGCAAGGCATCGCCACGGCGGCGAGGAGAGCCAGCGAGGAAAACAGGATGCGGGGGGCGTCCACAATCCGTGCCATTTGAGAGCGCCGTCTCCGTGAATCAATCCCTGGACCGAGCAACACTGAAAATGCCGGTGATGATTGCATCATCCGATATGCCGGCGCCTGCAGCATTGGGCTGTTGCGCGCCTGATTTCGGCAGCCCGTACATCGCCTCGATCGTCCGCAGGATGTTGACGTGGGTGAGGCCTTTGCCTTCGGGGTAGACGCCTGGCTTGATGTGCGCGCCGGCAATGATGGTCACAATTCGATTTCGTAGATCGAGTAGATACTCGTGGTAGATGTCCGGCGGGGGATAGGTGTCGCCCGGATCGATCATTGGATTGGTGAGCCCCTGATATCTGCGCTTGTCATCGTTCTCGTCGAAGGTGACGATGAGCAGGCTGTTGTGAGTTTTCGCCCACTGATAATAGCGGTCAAGATTTTCTCGCAGCCACGTATCTCCCGCCGGAATGCTCTGTGCGGGAGTGCCGTTGTGCATGTCATGGTCGAGGTTTGGAATGACGATTGCAACGGTCGGCAGCTGGCTGAAGTCGGACGGGAAATCCGCAAAGCGCAGGTTGCATGAGGTTTCCACGTTGGTCCCGTTGGGAACGTTGGCAAAACTGATCCAGGGCACGTGCTTGCGGCCATAAATGCAGGCAATGCCCTGACAATTCGGCGGATCGAAGTCGAGCTGGGAGCCGATGGCGGGCAGGCTCTCCGCGTACCCTTTGAATGACAGACCCTTCTTGATCAGTTGTTCGCCCAGATTGGCCGCCATGAAGGGGTAGTCGGGATGGTTGGCGGCGTTAGGCACCTGATCTGCAAAGCCGACATTCTGATTGCTCCCGGAGAACAGCCAGAAATAATTCCCCTGACTGTAATGCTCCTCCCCGAAGATGCGGCTCATGAGGGCGCCTTCCGCGGCGAGCTGGCGCAGATATGATGCGTCGAATCCGCCGCCGAAGATCTGCTCGACGTCCTTGTTTTCTTCGATAACTATGACGATGTGATCGTATACAGGCAGCATCGATGGCCAAGCGAGCCGCTCGGCAGCCGTGGTCGGGGCGCATGCAGCGATGGCAAGCGCGAAAGCGCAGACGATCTTTCGCATGACTTTTATCTGCCGATGCCCGGATCAAGGTGCTGCCAATCCTTGCCCGGAACGCCGTAGTCGTGCAAGCCGCAGGGTAGCCCACTCGCTAAACCGTTCCATGTAGAGGTACGTCACGGGCGTAGTGAAAAGCGTGAGCGAAAATTAAAACGAGCGCGACGACCACACCACTATGGCGGTGGCACATCCTGCCATAAGCTTGGTCGATCCGCGCATTCAACGTCCACACCTGCCCGCCGACGCGAGCATCGAGGTCAGTCAGGCATAACCTCAGTATGGGGATCGAGGTTCCCGGATCAGACGGTCACGGGGCCGTACGCGCTCTGAACTGCCTGGCCTCGCTTAATCGCAAGGGCACAAACAGCATGCCTATTCCAACACGTCTGCGGCGAGGTCGAGCCATTTGCGCGGGACGCGCACGCCGAGGGTCTGCGCGAGAGCTGTTATCTCTTTATGCGCCCGATGGAGCACCACGTCATTGCCTCCAACCAATGTGCCACGGCGTGCGGACGAATATCCGGGCTGGCGCTGCGCAGACACATTAACCGAGCGCCGTTGGCTTTTCGGCTGCGTCGACTTCGCCGCCGCAACAACGTCACCGCGGGAATGCGCGCGTGCGACATTTGCATGCGCGCCGCTGCGCTCGACCGCGCTCGCGTCTGCGCGCTTCACGGGCGCTGACGTGGGCGGGGGAGCCTGAAGCGTGCGCGCCGAAGGAGCTGCTGTATCTGCGGGGCCGGGGGGCTCAGCAGGCGCGGGCAGGGCGGCAACGACCGCAGCTGCGCGTTCGCGTGGAAGCGCAGCCGGATCAGGACGATGACCGATCGGAACAGCGGCAATCGCGGGCGGTGTATTCATGGCCGAGGTCGGACGTCGCCTCGCGACCCTGCCCGGGGTGCAGTCGTCGCCGCCCGCCTCCGTGCTGGATTTTAGACAGCCTGACTTGGCGCGAAGCTGCGGAGCTTGGACGTCGCCAGTTATATTTTCAGCGGCCGGATTGACTGAACTTCGCGCCGGAGCAAGCGCCATTGCGTTGCTGGGGTCTGAACCGGAAGGGTGCTGCGAGATGAAGAACTTCGAGCCGCTTGCCTCGGCAGCGAGGCCGAACACGGCCAGCAACGAAATAACGACGCCTGCCTTTCGCCAGGAGCGTGGGCTTGAACCCAAATACCCGAACTCGGGATGCACGCGGGGAGCAAAGCGCATCGCAATACCTCCTGCGACGTCCTCCGGAATTTGAGCGGGCCAACCCGCTCCGACCGGCGGCGAGCGCATGGAGTTGCTTCCTACAGGAACGCACAGATAAAATATGTGCTGCCCGTCACAAGATGTGCTTTCCAGCCCAACTGAGGCCGGTGTCGAGACGTGCTCAATCCCGGTGTGGCTGGCAGAGCCGACTCGGTCATCGTCGCGGATAAATGATGATGGACAGATAGCGCATGGGAAATTCGATAAGGTCCTCAGGCCCGTGGCGGGCTGAGGCGTCGAAGAACAAGGCGTCGCCCGGCTCCATCAAGTAGGTGCGGTCGGCATGCCGGTAACGCACCTTCCCGGACAGCATGTAGAGGAACTCGACCCCCGCATGCCGGAAGCTGGTATAGGAGACCGCGTCCTTGCGCAGCGTGATCTGATAGGGCTCGACCACGATCTCGCCGGAGAGCGAGTGCCCGAGAAGGTCATAGCGATGTCCCGCCTTGGTGCCGCGCCGCTCGATGCGCACGCCCGTGCCGGACTTTACGAAGGAGCAGTCACGCCGCTCCTCGCTCTCGGCAAAAAGATCGCTGATTGGCACGTTGAGCGCCTTGGCCAATGCATCCAGCGTGGCGAGGGAGGGCGAGATCGCCCCGTTCTCGATTTTGGACAGCATGCCGGCTGAGATGCCCGCTGCAAGCCCGAGCTCCGCCACGGTGAGATCGAGCGATTTGCGCAACCGGCGCACCTCTACACCGATCCCGGCTTCGAGCGAGCTCGGCACAATCTCGCTCGGCGCCGAAGATCCCGTGCGCAGATCGTTCGCTTGAGCGGCGCGCCGCGGCGTATTGCGGCCACGCCGCGTCGTCCGGGGTCGGGGATCCATGATCGCGTTCCGTACCCTCTTTCCTATGGGGAAATAAATGTGCCTACGAGTTGACACAAGTATACGCTGAGTGCAACTTTCTTTCCGCTGTCATGCCGTCCTTCGGAGTCCCCTCTGCGCGAGCGCAGCAGGGTTCCTGTTTCGGCCATGACGACTGAGGAAAGTCAATGTGCGGCATTGTCGGCCTGTTTATCAAAGATCAGCGGCTCGAGCCCGAGCTGGGCGCGCTGCTCGCCGGCATGCTTGGAACGCTCTGCGACCGCGGGCCTGACTCTGCCGGCTTTGCGGTCTATGGCGAAGCTGCGAGAGGCAGAATCAAGTTTACGCTGCGCGCGCCGCAGGAGTTCGACTTCGAGGCGCTCTTACGGCGGCTCGCCGGTGTGGCCAGCGCGCCGACCATCCGCGACACCCATGCGGTCATCTCAGTACCCGTGGCAAAGGAGAGCGAAGTCCGCGCCGAGCTGGCGCGCACGCCCGATGTCGATGTCGTCGGGAGCGGCCGGCGCATGGAGATCTTCAAGGAAGTCGGGCGGCCGGACGGGGTCGCTGCTCGCTTCGCGCTCAACAAGATGTCCGGCACGCACGGGATCGGGCACACCCGCATGGCGACCGAATCCGCGGTGACGACCGACGGCGCCCACCCCTTCACCACCGGCCCGGATCAATGCCTCGTACACAATGGTTCGCTCTCGAACCACAACGCGGTGCGCCGCGAGCTCGCGCGGGCTGGCATTCGCTTTGCCACCGAAAACGACTCCGAGGTCGCTGCGGGCTTCATGACCTGGAAAATGCGTCAAGGCGCGTCGCTGCAACAGGCGCTGAAGGCCTCACTTGCGGCGCTCGACGGTTTCTACACTTTCGTGGTCGGCACCGAATCCGGCTTCGGCGTGCTCCGCGATCCCATCGCCTGCAAGCCCGCGGTGATGGCCGAGACGGAAAAGTTCGTCGCGTTCGGCACCGAATACCGCGCGCTGGTGGACCTTCCCGGAATTGCTGTGGCCAAAGTGTGGGAGCCCGAGCCGGCCCAGGCCTATTTCTGGGAGCGGCATTGATGCCGGCGGCCGATCTTGCAACGATATCGCTGCGCGAGCTCAACGCGGCCCTGCACCGGCTCGCTCCCGATACTGCCGACCTGCACTGGCGTGTGATCAATCCGCGCGGGGAGCACGCGATTGCAGCGGGCCTGACAGCGCCCGTCACAGTCGAGATCGACGGTCACGTTGGCTACTACTGCGCTGGAATGAACCAGCGGGCGCGGGTGGTGGTGCACGGCAGTGCCGGGCAGGGCGTTGCCGAGAACATGATGTCGGGGGAAGTCCGCGTCGAGGGCGATGCCTCGCAGTCCGCGGGCGCGAGCGGCTGCGGCGGCTTGCTGGTGATTGACGGCAATGCCGCGGCACGCTGCGGCATCTGCATGAAGGGCATCGACATCGTCGCGAAGGGATCGGTCGGGCATCTCTCGGCATTCATGGCGCAGGCCGGCAATCTGGTGGTTCTCGGGGATGCCGGCGACGCGCTCGGCGATTCGATCTACGAGGCGCATCTTTACGTGCGCGGCAGTGTCAAGAGTCTCGGCGCCGACTGCATCGCGAAGCCGCTGCGCGATCAGGACAAGGCGGAGTTGCACCGGCTGCTCGATGCGGCCGGTCTGGGCAACCAGGTCGATGTCGGCGACTTTCACCGCTATGGCTCGGCGCGTCGGCTCTATCATTTCCACATCGACAATGTCGGATCGTACTGATGAGCGCCCCGGTCGACCGCTGGATCCACACCCCGCCGCGCAAGTCCGCGACGTTCGACGATCACGCCATTGCCGAGATTCGCCGCGCGGCCGCGACGGGTATCTATGACATTCGCGGCGCCGGCGCCAAGCGCAAGCTTCCTCATTTCGACGACCTGTTGTTTCTCGGCGCCTCGGTAAGCCGCTATCCGCTCGAAGGGTACCGTGAGAAATGCCTCACCGAGGTGACCATCGGCGCGCGCCACGCCAAAAAGCCGATCACGCTCAAGATCCCCATCGCCATCGCGGGGATGAGCTTCGGCTCGCTCTCCGCGCAGGCCAAGGAGGCGCTCGGACGCGGCGCCAGCGCGGTGGGCACGTCGACCACGACGGGCGACGGCGGCATGACGGCGGAAGAGCGCGCGCATTCGACGACGCTGGTCTATCAGGTGCTGCCGTCGCGCTATGGCATGAACCCTGACGATCTGCGCCGCGCGGATGCCATCGAGGTCGTGGTGGGGCAGGGCGCCAAGCCCGGCGGCGGCGGCATGCTGCTCGGCCAGAAGATCACGCAGCGCGTGGCCGAGATGCGCGTGCTGCCGGAAGGTATCGACCAGCGCTCCGCCTGCCGCCATCCGGACTGGACCGGCCCGGACGATCTGGAGATCAAGATCCGCGAGTTGCGCGAGATCACGGACTGGGAGAAGCCGGTCTACGTGAAGGTGGGCGCGTCGCGACCTTACTACGACATTGCGCTCGCAGTGAAGGCAGGCGCCGACGCCATTGTCCTCGACGGCATGCAGGGAGGCACGGCCGCGACGCAGGACGTGTTCATCGAGCATGTGGGGATTCCCACTCTCGCGGCCATTCGTCCCGCCGCGCAGGCGCTGCAGGATCTCGGCATGCACCGCAAGGTGCAGCTCATCGTCTCCGGCGGCATCCGCAACGGCGCCGATGTGGCGAAGTGCCTGGCGCTCGGGGCCGACGCGGTCTCGATCGGGACCGCGGCGCTGATCGCGTTAGGGGACAACGACCCGCATCTGGAAGAGGAATATCGCGCGCTCGGCACCACCGCCGGCGCTTATGACGACTGGCACGAAGGGCGCGATCCCGCCGGCATCACCACCCAGGATCCCGTGCTCGCGGCGCGGCTCGATCCGGTCGCCGCCGGACGCAAGCTCGCCAATTTCCTCTCGGTGCTCACGCTGGAGACGCAGACGATCGCGCGTGCCTGCGGCAAGTCGCACATCCACAATCTCGAGCCGGAGGATCTGGTTGCCCTCACCGTCGAGGCCGCCGCCATGGCCCGGGTTCCCCTCGCCGGCACCGACTGGATCCCGGGCGTGAATATCTACGCGCGGTAAGCACACGCCCGCATGTGTTATCGTCCCAGCAGACCCGGATTTGTCGCTCGCACTGATCCACACCCTCCAACGCGTCTTCGAGGAATGCAGTCTCATGTCCAGCAACGTCGGCGTCAGTATGATCGCGCAGGCGCTCGCGGAGCGCTTCGGGGAAAAGCTCCCCGTCGATCCCGGGCTGCCCGGGCTTGCCGAGCTTGCGAAGCTCGCGGCCTATCGATCGCATCGGCGATTCCTGCCTCGCGCCATCGAGCCCGGGCTCATCCGACTTCTCTGCGCGTGCGCGCTCTCGGCACCCTCGAAGAGCGATCTGCAACAGAGCGATATCGTGGTCGTCGGCGACATGAGCATTCGCAAGGGCATCGTTGCAACCATCCCCGACATGCCTTGGATCAACGATGCGCCCGCCTTTCTGGTGTTCGTCGCCAACGGAGAGCGGTTGCCGCTGGCGTGCAAGCTGCGTGGCAAACCATTCCCGAATGATCATCTCGATGCATTCTTCAACGCAACGGTGGACGCGACGATCGTGTTGACGACCTTTATCAATGCGGCGACGCTCGTCGGTCTCGGCTGTTGCCCGATCAGCGCGATCCGCGATCATCCCGAGACTGTCGGTAATCTCTTGCGCCTGCCGCAACGCGCGGTCGCCGTCGCCGGCCTGTGCGTCGGCTGGCCGGGGGGAGCGGGAGGCATAACCCCGCGGCTTTCTCTCCACACCACGGTCATTCGCGATCGCTATGGGGAGCGCGATCTGCCATCTGAAATTACGGCTTATGATCGGCGACGGGAGGCTTCGCGGCCCTACCGGCGCCAGCGCCGCCCCGATCGCTGGGGTACTGCCCCCTCTTACGGGTGGTCGGAAGACAAGGCGCGGCAATACGCCGATCCCACCCGCACCGATTTCGGCGCATTCGTGCGAGGGAAGGGTTTCCGGCTGGATTAAGCAGGGTGGGGTGGACGCGGAAGCATCTGCGGCCGAATGGCGGCGGGTTACGCCAGTGAGCCGGCTGCAGGCGGCTCCCTGGCTAAACTAACCCGCCCTACGATTTGCGTTCAGAGAAGAAAGGAAAACGCGATGCGGGGATGGAGCGAGGTCGCAAGGCAGAAGGGCATCCGATATTTCCTGATCGCGTTCGTCGATCTCTTCGGCACCATGCGCGCCAAGATCGTGCCCGCAACGGCTATCGATCAGGTCGCCAGGGCCGGCGCGGGATTTGCCGGCTTTGCCACTTGGTTTGACATGACCCCGGCCGATCCCGACGTGCTGGTCATGCCGGAGGCCGACAGCCTCGTTCAATTGCCGTGGAAACCGGAGGTTGCGTGGGTGACGGGTGACCTCGTCATGGCGGGCAAGCTCGTGCAACAGAACCCGCGTCAGGTGCTCAAGCGCGTGACAGCCGCGGCGGCGGAACAAGGCTACGAGCTCAAGAGCGGCGTCGAATGCGAATATTTCCTCATCATGCCGGACGGCAGCGCCATCTCGGACGCGGCCGACCGGCAAGCGAAGCCTTGCTACGACCAGCAGGCGCTGATGCGCCGCTACGACATCGTCGCGGAGATCTGCGACGCCATGGTGACCCTCGGATGGAATCCGTATCAGAACGATCACGAGGACGCGAACGGCCAGTTCGAGATGAACTGGGAATACGACACGGCGCTACGCACAGCGGATAAGCACGCCTTCTTCAAGTTCATGGTGAAGTCGATCGCGGAGAAACACGGACTGCGGGCGACCTTCATGCCCAAGCCGTTTGCCAATCTCACCGGATCGGGCTGTCACGTGCACGCCTCGCTGTGGTCGTGCAACAACGGCTCTTGCGTGTTCGACGATCCCAAGGGCGAGCTCGGCCTTTCGCAGGCGGCCTATCATTTCATCGGCGGGATCATGCATTCGGCGGATGCGCTGTGCGCCATCACCAACCCGATGGTGAACTCCTATAAGCGCATCAACGCACCCCCGACGCTCTCGGGCGCGACCTGGGCGCCGAACAGCGTCACCTATGCCGGCAACAATCGCACCCATATGATCCGCATCCCGGACGCGGGCCGGTTCGAGTTGCGGCTCGCCGACGGCGCCGCCAACCCGTATCTGCTGCAGGCGTCCCTGCTCGCCGCGGGGCTCGACGGCATGCGAAATGCGCGCGATCCGGGCAAACGCCTCGACATCAATATGTACACGGAAGGCGAGAAGGCTGCTTCCGCCAAGAAGCTGCCGCTCAACCTCCTCGATGCGCTGCGCGCTCTCGAGCAATCATCGGTGCTGAAATCCGCCTTCGGGGAGGAGACGCTCGCGTCCTATATCAAGCTTAAGCACGAGGATTGGAACGCCTATTCGCGCCACCTCACGGAATGGGAGCGCCAGACCACGCTCGATTGCTGAAAATTTGTAGGGTGGCTAGCCCTGCAAGTCGGCTGGTGGCAGCCGACTTGTCCGGCGTACCCACCGGCGGCGGGTTACGCCAAGCCGCACTACTGGACGGCAAAGGCGCGCGCCGACTGCGAGCTGATTCGGCGCGTGGTTTGCGGCTCATGCCTGCCCCCAGTGCATAGCTCACACATATCGCTTCCCCTATAAGGCCATGTGCGCCTTCGCCGATGGGGCCGGCGCGGGTCAAATCATGCGCGATCCTGCAACGCCTCCGCCTTCGCTGGACTATCTCCACCATGCGGCCGCGCGGCGCATTATTGTGGGCATCCTGCTCACAATGCTGCTTGCGGCGCTCGATCAGGTGATGGTTGCGACCGCGCTTCCAAGCATCGCGGCGAGCCTGGGGGATTTCGACAATCTGTCCTGGATCGTCACCGCCAACCTGCTCTCCGGGACGGCGGCGACGCCGCTTTATGGCAAGCTTTCCGATATCTACGGGCGGCGCGCCATGATGCTGATTGCCATTGGCATCTATGCCGCGGGCTCGCTTGCCTGCGCCCTCGCGCCCACGATGCTGGCCCTGATCCTCGCGCGTGCCTTGCAAGGGCTGGGCGGTGGAGGCCTCATGCCCCTGGTGCAAACCATCATCGGCGACGTGGCGTCGCCGCGGGATCGCCCGCGCTATCAGGGTTACACGTCGGCGACCTTCATATTGTCGACCGTCGCCGGCCCGCTGATCGGCGGCTTCATAGCGCAGCATTTCCACTGGTCATGGATCTTCTGGCTCAACTTGCCGCTCTGCGCGCTCGCCTACGTATTGACTCATAACGTCCTGCAGGAGCTGCCGCGACATGAGCGTCCGCATCGGCTGGATCTTCTTGGCGCTGTGCTGATGGTTGGCGCGGCAATCCCGCTGATGCTGGCTCTCACCTGGGGCGGACGACGATACGGCTGGGGCGCCCTGGAAATTTTGGGGCTGTTCCTCGCCTCGGCGGTGCTGTGGGCATGCTTTGCCTGGCGGATGATGACCGCGGCGGAGCCGTTCATCCCGATTGCGGTGCTGCGCGACGGCGCCATGTGTGTGGGTACCGCGTCGGGTTTCTTTGCTGTCGGCACAATGATCGCCCTCTCCATCATCCTGCCGCTCTATGCCCAGGTTGTGCTCGGACTGTCAGTCACGGCCGCCGCGTCGACGATCATCGCGTTGCAAGCCGGTGCCACCGTCACATCCATCATCGGAGGACAGCTGCTGGTCCGCTTTACGCACTACAAGCGCGTTCCGGTAGCGGCGCTCCTCGTCTCCATTGCGGCGCTCCTGCCGCTGGCCGCCGCTCCCGCGAACTTTTCTCCCGGTACCGCGCTCGCCCTCCTGACGCTTGCCGGGTTTGGTCTCGGCCCGACTTTTCCCTTCACCGTCGTCGTAGTGCAGAACGCGGTCGCCCTGCACCAGCTCGGCGTCGCGACCGGTGCGATGAATTTCTTCCGCGCGCTTGGAGCGACATTCATCGTTACCATGTTCGGCGCGATCGTGCTTGCCGGAGGTCCGCTCACGCGCGGCATGTCATCTGCAGCGGCAGTTGCCGCGATCGACCCAAACGGCTTCCGCTTTGTCTTTGCTGCCGCCGCTCTCTGCCTGGGCGTTGCTCTCGTCTGTGTTCTCTTCCTTGAAGAACGTCCCTTGCGTGGATCCAATCCGGCCGCCTCGGTGGTGGGGGGATAGGTCTAACTTTTGTAGGGTGGGCCAACGCGCACGAATGAACTCTCAACTCGCTCGAACTTGCATGCGCGTTTACCCACGCGGCTCGGCCCGGCCGACCTCTTGCGCGTCGGCAAAATCGCCTGAAATGCTGAGCGGACCAACCAAGGCCTAAAGCGGGCGATTTTGCCCACCCTACACCCCCCGAAACACGCGACATTCATACCTGTCCTGTTGATCCGGCCATTGCCAGGGGGAAGGGTCGGCGCGATATGAAGACGCAGAACAATTGACGAGCAAATCATTCGAGCCGAGCGTTGCTGAGCAGGGAACAAAAAGGCGCGCTGCCCCAGCCGAGCGAATTGCATCAGGCGCTGAGCAAGGCGGATGTGCGCAACATCTTCTTTGGTCTGATGCTGGGAATGTTCCTCTCGGCAGTGAACCAGACCATTGTGGCGACGGCGCTTCCGACCATCGGGCGCGATCTTGGCAATGTCGAGAGCCTTTCCTGGGTCATCATCTCCTATCTGCTTGCCTCGACACTCGTTTCGCCGCTCTACGGCAAGCTTTCCGACATCTATGGGCGCCGCTCTACCATGCTGGTTGCGCTCGGGCTGTTCATCGCGGGCTCGGTAGTGTCTGCCGCCGCGCCGAACATCGGAATCCTGATCGCTGGCCGGACACTGCAAGGAATCGGCGGCGGCGGGATCGTGCCCCTCACGCAGACCACCATTGCCGACATGGTCACGCCGCGCGAGCGCGGGCGCTACCAGGCCTACATAGGCTCTTCGTGGATTGTCGCGGGAACAACAGGACCTGTCTTGGGCGGCATCCTTGCGGAGCATCTGCACTGGTCCCTCATCTTCTGGATCAACGTGCCGCTCGGGCTCGCAGCGGCCCTCCTCGCATCCCGCGCCATGAAACGGTTGCCGCGCCATGACCGGCGGCATCAGCTCGACATCATCGGCGCAGCGATGATGATCGTAGCCGCCACGCTTTTTCTCATAGCGCTGACGTCGGGCGGTACCCGGTATCCCTGGACATCTCCAACCATTCTTGGGCTGGTGGGCATGTCGCTTATGCTCACAACCGCGTTCGCGTGGTGGCTCAAACGCGCGTCCGAGCCGTTTCTCCCGCTGGACGTGATGCGAAACCCGGTGATGCTGGCCGGCACTGCTGCCACGTCCTGCACAATGGGCGCGGTGCTCGGGCTCACAGTTTACATGCCGCTGTACTTCCAGGTCACCCACAAGCTGAGCGCGACCGAGGCCGGGTTTGCGCTCATACCGATCGTGGTCATGACGACGCCCGGCTCCATGCTGTCCGGCCGCTGCATGATGTATCTGCGCCGCTACAAGGTTTCGGCGGTCGCGGGAGCTATCATTGCCATCATGAGCGCCTCGGCTCTCGTCCTCTGGCCGGCCATGCCGCTTTCCGGTGTGGTCGCCGCGCTTACTTTCATCGGCTTTGGCGCCGGCACCATCTATCCGACTTCAACCGTTTCCATTCAGAACGCAGTAGCGAGACACCAGGTCGGGACTGCGACGGGGGCGATGAACTTCTTTCGCGCGCTTGCGAGCACGCTCGCGGTGGCCATCATGGGCGCGATCCTGCTTTCCGGTCTCGGCGCCGTGCCCGAGCGGGGCACGGGGGTCGAATTGCTGGTAGCGGCCGCGAGCCAGGCGGGGATCGACATGGCTGCCGTGTTCCGGTGGGTGTTCGTGGCTTCCGATATTTTTCTAGGGCTGGCGCTGATCGCGATCCTGCTCATGGAGGAACGCCCGTTGCACGGCCCGGCGAGGGTAACATCGCCCGCCCCTGCGCAAGCCTCGCCTGCCCCGGCGGAGTGACGACGCACACCCTCGCGGTGCAAATCCGCGACCCGGCAGCTCCCTCAAGGCTCGACGCGCGAACCGAGCGCGTCGGCGGTGTCCGCGATCCAATGGCGGTAGCGCTCGAGCGGGATGATGCCGCTGACGAACCCGCATGCGGGCTCCCCGTCGCGCGGGCCCGACCAGCTTATGATCCCGACCAGGGCGAGGTTGCGCGCGTCGAACACCGGGCCGCCGGAGTCGCCGTTGCAGACGCCGAGGCCCGGAGCTTCGCCGAGCTTCTTTGGATCAACCAGAGTCAGCTGTTGCGAGCTCGGCCGGTCGGTAGCAACCAGCGTGGCCATGCGCAGTGTGCCGGCGGACTTGGTCTGGCCCTTGGTCGCTACCCCGAATCCAGCGACAATGAAACGGTCCCCGAACGAAGCCGGCGCGCGCCGTTCGCTCAGAGACGCCGGCCTCAGATTGGGCGGAGGGGAGGCCGCCAGTTTGACCAGCGCGAGATCCTGGAACTCACCGGTTTGCAGCGAGAACTGCGGGTGCGGCACCACCCGGGCAACATCTCTCACCGATGCCTGCCTGCCCTCGAATGTTACCAACCGGTATTTGCCGTTGGCGAGCACGCAATGCGCCGCGGTCAGCACGAGGTCGGAGGCGATCGCAACACCGCTGCAGAGGCTCTGGGTTCCGACGATCAGAACCACGTGTTGGGCGATGGCTTGATTGGCGGGATGTGCGCCGCCGACCAGCGCTCCGGCGGGTAGGGAGGCGAACGCAAAGAGCGCGAGCGCAGTGATGATGGCGGTCGGCCTTTGCCCGGCAAGCGCGCACTTCGCCCACGGCAGCACGAAGCCGTGCCGCCCCCCTGAGGGGTCGGATTTCCCGGATGGGTTGTCGATGCTCAAACGTTCACTGCCGTGGCGCTTGCCGCGAATCGCGGTCCTTCTTTTGAAAGAATGTATGCTCGACCTCGTTATGAATGCGTAACAGCCATGCTTCCGCGCGCCCGGCACGATCGCGGAAATGTGCGGCCTCCGCTTCGAGGTCTCTGGCCCTTTCTTCCGCGGCGCGCAGTTGAAACGACAGCTTGTGGGCGAGATCCATTGCGCGGGCGCAGTCGTCCTTGGCCATTTCGGCGGCTTTCTGCAGCAAGGCCACGATGGTACGCCCGGAATCGTCCGCGACGATATGGCCTTCCGCTTGACCCTTTGACATCGGCGCGAATGGGACAATCGTCGCCGGCTCGTCGGGTGCATGCGCACTCATTGCCACTCACTCCATTACCACTGCGCTCAGCGGCACCGAGTAGCCATAGTACATGCTTGTGGCGCAATTCTGAAATCTTAGGGCGAAAGGTCGGAACGTGCTTGCTGTGGCCGAGAGGCCACTACCGAGACCAGCGAGCTCCCGTTTGCCAACTGGGGCGCGTCAGCACCCCGATTGCAACGTTGACAGCCGGTAAGCCAACCGGCGAGGGTTGTGACACTCTTTTGTCATGTTTCCAACGCTTGCGAAGCACCGCATTTGAACCTGCCGCCGGATGTCCTCCTTGGAAGTCGTCATCTTCGTGATCATTGTCATCTTCCTCGGCGCTCGCATGATAAGAGCGCTGCGGGAACGAAAGGCCAAGGCGGAAAAAACAATACCGGTTTCCGTAGATGCGCCTGTTGCGAGCGCGGCCGAACCGGAAATTCTCGGGCCCGACGAGCCCCCGCCCCTGACGGCTCGATTGCACCACCTCGAAGCGGGGTTCGCAGCCTTTGCTGCGAGCACCGCCCATCCGCGCGAGCTGCCGGAACATCCGGATTTTCAGAACGCCGTAAATCTGCTGTCCGACCCGGCGGTGTCCCTCGGCCTGGTGATGCAGTACGCACTCGGAGCCAACTGGCCGCTCTCCTGCGTGGCGCTTGCGGCTTTGCCAAGGCGTGCGGATAACGCAAGCGCGGTCGAACCGGTTGTCGCGCAATTCGATCGGCTCGCGCCCTGGGCAATGTACTTCGCGCTGGCATATTTCGCGCAGGTCGAACCGCGTCCGCCCGTTGGTGCGCCAGTAGTTGGCGCCAAGGATTGGTGGCGCGACAACCCCATGCTGGCACAGATCTTTCGCGAATATCTCGAGCACAGGTCCGCAATGGGAGACGAGGCGACGTTCGGTCCGGCGCTGTATCTGCCGTCGGCCTCGCCGTTTGCAAGCATCCGTGGCTTCCTCGAGCGGATGAGCCACCCACTTGCGGCGGCGCTCATCAGTGCTCTCAACGATATCCAGCGCAGCCAGGTCGATAAGGGCTTTTTGACAACCTTCGGCCGCTTCTGGATGGATCACGATGCCGAGATTCTGATCGACCCGCAGGAATGGAACGCGCAACTGAGCGCGGCGGAGTCCACATTGCAGCGGTCTGTGCCCCGGTCGTTGCTGGTCAGCGGCGAACAGCTCGTCGGCAAAAGCTCCATGCTTCGGCTTCTCGCGCGACGACTCGCGAAGCAGGGCTGGACCATATTCGAGGCCAGCGGAGCGGATCTGATGGCCGGCCAGCAATGGTTCGGCCAGCTGGAGGGACGCATTCGTCAGACGGCCGAGGAAATCACAGTCGTCAAGAAGCTGATCTGGTACATCCCCGACCTTCTGCAGCTCGCGCGCAGCGGGACGCACCAGGGACAAAGCGCAAGCATCCTTGATCAACTTCTGCCGGCGATGCTGTCGGGACGAGTGGTGGTGTGGACCGAGGCGAGCCCCACTGCCGCCGCACGGCTTCTTCAGATCCGGCCCATGCTCCGCGGCATCCTGGAGGTCGTGCGGCTTGAGCCCGAGACCGAAGAAGCCACGCTCTCGCTGGCGCGCTCGCTGCTGGAGCGCCTGTCGGACCGCCTGACCTCCGGCCCCGGATGCGCCGAAACCGCTGTCGCCTGCGCGAGGCAGTATCTCGGTTCGACCGGATTGCCGGGATCGGCGCTTCACCTCATCAAGCTCGCGGCTGCGCGCGGGCACCAGAAAACGCAGCTGGAGCCCGAGGATATCCTCCATACATTGTCGCAGCTCACGGGCTTGCCCCCATCCATTCTCGACAACAAGGAGCGCATTGACCTCAAGTCGGTGCGCGGCTTCTTCGCGCGCCGCGTCATGGGCCAGGACGAGGCCGTCGAGTGCATCGTCGATCGCATTGCCATGCTCAAGGCGGGCTTGAATGATCCGGGCCGACCGATCGGCGTATTGCTCTTCGCGGGGCCGACCGGGACCGGAAAGACCGAGCTTGCGAAGACCACGGCCGAGTATCTGTTCGGCTCGGTCGATCGGCTCATTCGGCTGGACATGAGCGAATTTCAGACCGCCGATCTTGGCAATCTTCTCGGAAGTGGTCTTCATGGAGAAACGGAGTCCCTCGTTCATCGGGTGCGCAAGCAACCCTTCTCGGTCGTGCTGCTGGACGAGTTCGAGAAGGCCCACCCGCGTATCTGGGACCTGTTCCTGCAAGTGTTCGATGATGGCCGGCTTACAGATACACTTGGCCAAGTCGCTGATTTCCGCCACTGCCTGATCATCCTGACCACCAATCTCGGTGCGACCACCCATCACACTTCGGGGTTCGGGTTCTCCGCGCCGGCTGCGGTCTTTTCGAGGGATCAAGTGACGCGCGCGATCGCGGACACGTATAGACCGGAGTTTCAAAACAGGCTCGACAAGATCATCGTGTTTCGGCCGCTGACCCGCGAGCTGATGCGCGTCATTCTGCAGAAGGAGCTGATGCTGGTTTTGGACCGACGCGGCCTCAAGGAGCGTGCCTGGGCGGTGGAGTGGGAGGCGTCGGCGCTGGAGTTTCTGCTGGAGAAGGGTTTCTCGCCTGACATGGGAGCTCGGCCGCTCAAGCGGGCGATCGATCAATATGTAATTGCCCCGCTCGCGGCCACGATCGTGGAGCGGCGGTTTCCGGAGGGCGAGCAATTCGTGTTCTTCCGCAGTGACGGTCGGGCGATCCAGGCCGAATTCGTCGATCCGGACGCTGATCTGTCGTCTGGCCTGCCCGCTGGCGCTGTTGAGTTCGGTGCTCATGCCCCGAGCCTTCCCTCCATGATCTTGGGACCGAGGGGAACAGCGAGCGAGGTCCAGTTTCTGGAGGCCGAGTGTGCATCCCTGCAGCGATCCCTTTCGGCGCCGGAATGGGATGCGCTCAAACAACGTCGATCGCAGGAAATGTCGAACGAGGAGTTCTGGAGCAAGCCTGAGCGGCATGCGTTGCTCTCAGGCTTGGCGCTGATGGACCGGGTGACGGCCGCTGCGGCGACTGCCGAGGCGTTGCGCGCACGGCTCGAGCGCGGTGCACCCGGACATTACTCGCGCGAGCTCATTTCACGCCTTGCGCTTCAGCTCTGGGTCACCAAACAAGGGCTGCAGGACGTCTTGGAGGGCGCTGCAATCGAGATCGCGCTCACGGTGGAGCCCGCGCTCGATGCGGGAGCAAAAGCAAGCGATGACATCCGAACGTGGTGTCGGCAGCTGAGCGACATGTATCGCGCCTGGTCGAAGAACCGGCACATGCAGGTCGAGGAAATCCCGGGCAAGGAGCAAGGGGAGCCGCCCATCCAGGTCATTACCGGTTTTGGCGCTCACCGCACGCTCGCTGACGAATGCGGGCTTCACATCCTGGAGATTGCCGAGGCCGAGAGCGGTGGAAATCGCGCAACGGCGCGCGTGCGGCTGATAGTGACACCGTTGCAAGATCTCCCGCATCCCAAGATGCGGAGCGCTATCATCCAGGCATTTGAGCAGGCGCCGCGGCCGAACGCGGTTGTGCGTCGATACCGCAGAAAGCCTTCGCCGCTGGTGCGCAATGCGGACGGCGGCTGGCGCAGCGGCAGACTCGATCTCGTGCTGCGCGGCGATTTCGATCTGCTCGCGGCAGCGGAGGCAGAGTCCGCAAGCGGGACTCGCGGATGAGGGTTAGGCGCCACCCGGAACGGCGGAGGAGGCGCTACAGCGAGGTGCGCAGCCCTCAGCGCGTAAATTCGCGCGCAACGAAGTCATTCCAAGTATAGGGACACTCCTCCCCGAATTCGTTCTTTTCCAATCCGGTCTCTTTCGCGGCTTCGATCCGGGCCCTCCGATAGGCCCGTGCGGTCGCTTCTGCTATCCGCGGTCTGAGGCCGGGGTTGTCAGACAGAACATCGTGAAGCTCGAGGCGCTGCGCCTCGATGGACAATACCCAACTGCGAGACCGCAGGTTCGGCTGATGGTCCCATTTTAGCATGTGCAAAATCAAGACGCGCAGTGCGCTCTCGAGCTTGTTGAACTGTTCGCGTCCCAAGGATTCGATCTCCTCGGCCAAATTCTCACGATCCAAAGCTTCCCAACGCCCTGCGCGCACGTGTGCCGCCTGTTCCATCAGCCAGGAATAGAAGTCGCTCCAATTCTCAGTGGCTGGCCGCCCTTGCGCCGGCGCCAATTGAATCCCGCCATGATTGGTATCAGATACCATCGCGTTCACCTCTGCTCACAAGCTATGGCGACCCGCGCAGCAATTCAACTCGTATGTGGCTTAATTTACCGTCGCGCCACCTTCCGACCGCGCTTGGAGCGCGGTATTGGGCCATTTTTACAGCTAAAACAGCATACCGAATTCACGGTCAAGCTAAAGTTTGATGCGCAGTGCATGCGCGAGCTCGCCGATAAGTCCGCGGCGGAACAGCAGCACGCATACGACGAAGATCACGCCCTGGACGACGAAGACCCACTGACCGATGGTGGTGAGGTAGTTCTCCAGAGTAACCATGAAGAATGCCCCTGCCACCGGCCCGAACAGGGTGCCGAGCCCTCCGACCAGGGTCATAAGAATGACCTCTCCCGACATCGGCCAATCAACGTCGGTCAAGGATGCAAGCTGAAACACCAGCGCCTTCGTCGCTCCTGCGATCCCGGCAAAGGTTGCCGAAAGAACGAAGGCGAGCAGCTTGTATCGATCCGTCCTGTAGCCGAGCGAGATCGCGCGCGGCTCGTTCTCCCGGATCGCTTTGAGCACCTCGCCAAAGGGCGAATTGATGATCCGATAGATCAGCAGAAAACAGGCGAGAAAAATCACGAGCACGGTCGCATACATGCTGGTCTGGTCTGAGAGGTTGATCAGGCCGAACAGCCTTCCCCGCGGCACCGCCTGGATCCCATCCTCCCCATGGGTGAAGGGTGCCTGAACAGCGAAGAAAAACATCATCTGCGCGAGTGCAAGCGTGATCATGGCGAAATAGATGCCTTGCCGGCGGATCGCGAGCGCACCCACGATCGCGCCGAACAGAGCCGCTACCGCCGCTCCCGACAGGATTGCGATTTCGGGCGTGACCCCCCACACCTTGGCGGCATGCGCGCTCGCATAGCTCGCCCAGCCGAAGAAGAGCGCGTGGCCGAATGAGAGCAGGCCGACGTAGCCTATCAACAGGTTGAACGCGCAGGCAAACAGCGCAAAGCACAGGGCCTTCATCAGGAAGACGGGATAGGCCACCACCGGCGCAAGCACGAGCGCCGCGGTCATCACCAGGAACGCGATGATCTCGGTACGCGAGCGCACGGCCGGAATTTTGCTCGCTTCGCTGAGCCGTTGCATCTCAGGCCCTTCCGAACAGTCCGGCCGGCCTGATCAGCAGCACCACCGCCATGATGATGAAGATCACGGTGTTCGATGCTTCAGGAAAGAAAACCTTCGTGAGGCCTTCGATCACGCCCAAGCCGAATCCCGTCACGATCGCCCCCATGATCGATCCCATCCCGCCGATCACGACGACGGCGAAGACTACGATGATCAGATTGGAGCCCATTTGCGGGCTGACGTTATAGACCGGCGCTGCCATGACCCCGGCGACAGCGGCCAGCGCGACCCCGAAACCATAGGTGAGGGTAATCATGCGCGGCACATTGATGCCGAAGGCGCGCACAAGCGTGGGGTTCTCGGTTGCTGCACGCAGATAGGCGCCAAGCCTCGTGCGTTCGATGACGAACCACGTCGTCAGGCAGACGACGAGAGAGAATACGACTACCCACGCGCGATAGTTGGGCAGGAACATGAACCCTAGATTCCGCCCGCCCTGCAATTCCGCAGGGACGGAATAAGGCAGGCCGGAAGAACCGAAGAAATTGCGGAACGTGCCTTCGATGATCAGCGCGAGCCCGAACGTCAGCAACAATCCGTAGAGATGATCGAGCTTGTAAAGCCATTGCAGAAATAGCCGCTCGATGATGATGCCAGTGATGCCAACGAGCACAGGAGCCACAATGAGTGCCCACCAGTAGCCCAGCCCTGCATATTGCAGCAGAAAGAAGGCTGTGAAGGCGCCCAGCATATATTGTGCCCCATGCGTGAAGTTGATGATGTTGAGCATGCCGAAGATCACGGCCAGGCCCAAGCTGAGCAGCGCATAGAAGGAGCCGTTGATCAGGCCGATCAGGAGCTGCCCGAACAAGGCTTGCGAGGGGATACCGAAGATTTCGACCATCAAGGCGCGCCTCGCCGCTGGTAATCGCTCGGGGCAGCAGCCGGGGCTGTCGCATTTGGACCGGGTGGTGCAGCAAACTCCGTAATACCTCCCCCTGAAAGGGGGAGGTCGGCCCCCGACGTGATCGGGGGGAGCCGGGTGGGGGTCAACTCGGCACCGCGATGATTACCGAAAGTACGCGTCAGGGATTCCGACCCCCACCCGACAGTATTTGCTTCGCTCGCGAAGCAAATACTGTCGACCTCCCCCTTGCAGGGGGAGGTATGGCGCCTGCGGCTCTGCCGAGCCATATGCAATAGCCCGGGGCTGGGCAGGGCATCAGCCGCTCACCAGAGGACAGCCACCCTCCTTGAGCGGCCGGAAAGCTTCGGCTGCGGGAATCGTGGCGCGGACATTGTAGAAGTCGCCCGCGTGCTTGGACTCCGACGGAGTTTTCACCTCGAACAAATAGGCGTCATGGATCTTGCGGCCATCGGCCCGGATCGTGCCCTTGCCGAACAGCGGGTCGTCGGTCCCCAGCTCTTTCATCTTGGCGACTGTCGCCTTGCCGTCGGCCGCGCTCTTCAAAGCCGCCACTGCCTTGAGATAGTGGGTGACCCCCGAATAGACGCCGGCCTGCACCATGGTGGGGAACTTGCCGGGGCGCTCTTGCTGCCAGCGCTTGGTCCAGGTGCGGTTGTTGTCGTTGGCGTCCCAGTACCAGGTCTCGGTCAACGTGAGGCCTTGCGCCGTTTGCAGCCCTAGTGCGTTTACATCGCTCGCGAACACGAGCAGTCCGGCAAATTTCTGTCCGCCTTTGACGATGCCAAACTCGGCACCTTGCTTGATCGAGTTGATGGTATCGCCGCCAGCATTGGCCAGCCCGATGATCTTGGCCTTCGACGACTGCGCTTGCAGGAGGAAGGAGGAAAAGTCGTTGGTGTTGAGCGGGTGGCGTACCTTGCCCAGGACTTTGCCTCCATTCGCTTCCACCGCAGCTGCGGTATCCCGCTCGAGTGCGTGCCCGAAGGCGTAATCGGCGGTGAGAAAGAACCAGGTGTCGCCGCCGGTTTTCACCAGCGCTTTGCCCGTTCCATTGGCCAGCATCCACGTGTCGTAAGTCCAATGGACGGTGTTGGCATTGCATTTCGGACCGGTGAGGTCGGATGCGGCGGCGCCGGAGACGATGAATGTCTTGTTTTTCTGACGGGTGATCTCGCTCACAGCGAGCGCTACCCCCGAGTTGGGCACGTCGACGATCAGGTCCACCTTGTCGAGGTCATACCATTGATTGGCGATACTGGAACCGATGTCCGCCTTGTTCTGATGGTCGGCCGACACGAGATCGACCTTCATGTCCTTGTCGTGCGCCGTGTAGTCCGCAATCGCCAGCTTGGCGGCCGCGACCGATCCCGCGCCCCCGATATCCGAATACAGGCTCGAAACATCGCTGAGCACGCCAATTTTGACATTGACCTGCGCATGAGCAGGACCGCTAAGCCAAACCGCGGCGAGGGCCGTCACTCCGATGAGCTGTTTCATAAGGTTTTTCCTCCTTCTGTTCCCGTCGAAGACTGTGGTCACACGCCCAGATATTCGTGTAGCTTGCCGAGATTGCCTTGTAGCTCGGCATTGACGAACTGATCGATAATACGGCCATGTTCCATGATGTAATAGCGGTCCGCAACAGTCGAGGCGAAGCGAAAGTTCTGCTCGACCAGAAGAATGGTGAAACCCTGCTGCTTAAGCAGCCCGATGGTCTTGCCGATCTGCTGGATAATCACCGGGGCAAGACCTTCCGTTGGCTCGTCCAGGAGTAGCAGCCGTGCGCCGGTGCGCAGGATACGCCCTATGGCGAGCATCTGTTGCTCGCCGCCGGAAAGCTTCGTGCCCTGACTCGACAAGCGCTCGCGCAGATTGGGAAAAAGCTCGAAGATCTGATCATTGTCGAGCCCGCCCGGCCGCACCTTGGGCGGCAGCAACAGGTTCTCCTCCACGCTGAGACTGGAGAAAATGCCGCGTTCCTCCGGGCAAAACGCAATACCCAGTCGGGCGATCCGATCACTGGTCAGGCCGATGAGCTGCGTGCCGTCGTAGCGCACGGACCCTGTACGCTGGCTGACCATACCCATGACTGCCTTCAGCGTGGTCGTTTTTCCTGCCCCGTTACGTCCGAGCAGCGTCACGACTTCTCCCGCGAACACATCAAAGTTTGCGCCGTGAAGGATGTGCGATTCGCCGTACCAGGCCTGCAGACCTTCCACTGCGAGCAAAGCTGCACCGGTGGGGCTAAGCATGGCCCACCCCAAGATAGGCTTCGCGCACGCTCGGATCGTTCGAAACAGTCTGATAGTCTCCTTGAGCGAGCACGCGGCCTCGCGTAAGCACGGTAATATGGTGAGAAAGGTTGGCGACGACGCTCAGATTGTGCTCGACCATCAGCACTGTGCGGGATGCGCCGACGGATTTGATCAGCGCACTGATACGATCAATGTCCTCTTGTCCCATGCCGGCGGTCGGCTCGTCCAGCAGAAGCATTTCCGGCTCGAGTGCAAGCGTCGTGGCGATCTCCAACGCGCGTTTGCGGCCATAAGGCAACTCCACGGCCGTTACACCTGCAAAGGACGACAACCCCACTTCGGAGAGGAGCGCCATTGCCCGGTCGTTGAGAGAGTCGAGAACACCCTTCGACCTCCAGAAATCGAATGAGCCGCCGCGCTTGCGCTGAAGGGCGACTCGCACGTTTTCAAGCACGGTCAGGTGCGGAAACACAGCTGAGATCTGAAACGACCGGACCAGCCCAAGCCGGGCCACGTCGGCGGGAGGAATGGCCGTGATATCGCGGCCCTTGTAGACAATTCGGCCACGGCTCGGGCGAAGGAATTTTGTGAGAAGGTTGAAGCAGGTGGTCTTGCCGGCGCCGTTCGGGCCAATGAGCGCGTGAATGGTCCCGCGAGCGATCCGAAGGTTTACTCCATTGACGGCGATAAAGCCGGCGAACTCCTTGGTGAGATCTTCGGTTTCAAGGATGAACTCGTCACTCACGGTCAATTCCCCGATTCAGCCGGGGCATTGATAGCACGTCCGCGCGGAGATTCGACGGGCGATTCGACGAAAAGCTAATCTGACGCACTCGGCGGCGCCCTGGCTCGAAGCAGTGGCACGAGTCCGCCCCATCCGCCGTAATCGTTGATTGGGCAAAGCCTGTCCCCGACTTGATCGGGGACCGTCCGACGTGGCCTATCCGCGTGGGCACGGCGCAACGCAGTCAAGCTTGCGCAGACTGCGTAAACTAGCCTGCGTCGGTTTTGCCCCACGCGGAGAAAGACAGAAGCGCGCGCCTTTGCCCACCTACGGGTTCTTGTGCTTCCATCGGCAGTTATCTCATGGCAAATAGGCCTGGGCGCGATTCTGCAGGGGAAGCGCAGGACCGGCCGCAACGGAGGGAGCTTTCTTGCGTCTCCTCGTCATTGAGGACGATCCCGATCTGAATCGGCAGCTCACGACCGCGCTGACCGATGCGGGTTACGTGGTGGATAGGGCATTCGACGGCGAAGAGGGGCACTTTCTAGGCGAAAGCGAGCCCTACGACGCGGTTATTCTGGATATCGGCCTCCCCAAGATGGATGGCATTTCGGTGCTGGAGGCTTGGCGGCGTGCCGGCCGAGCGATGCCCGTCCTCATGCTCACCGCGCGCGACCGCTGGAGCGACAAAGTTCAGGGCTTCGACGCCGGCGCGGATGACTATGTTGCGAAACCCTTTCATCTCGAGGAAGTGCTCGCGCGTATCCGCGCGCTTTTGCGGCGCTCGGCTGGCCATGCCAAGAGCGAGCTCAACTGCGGGCCGGTGCGGCTCGATACCCGCACGGGGCGTGTCGCTGTTGACGGCAATCCAGTCAAACTGACGTCGCATGAGTACCGGCTGCTTTCCTACCTCATGCATCATGCGGGCCGCGTAGTCTCGCGCAGCGAGCTGGTCGAGCATCTCTACGATCAGGATTTCGATCGCGACTCCAATACGATCGAAGTTTTCGTAGGGCGCGTCCGCAAGAAGCTCGGCGTTGACGTGATTCAGACGGTGCGCGGCTTGGGTTATCTCCTCACACCTCCGGGCGATGCGTCTTAATTCGCTTGCGCTACGTCTCTTCTTATCGGCAACGACCTGGACCGTAGTCATCCTTCTCGTCACGGGCATCGTGCTCTCGTCAATCTATCGGGCGGCGGTCGAGCGTGCATTCGATCGCAGGCTCGGCGTCTATTTGCGTAGCCTGGTTGCTGATGTGGCCACTCCCGAGGAGAACGCCGGCAAATTTCCCCAATCCATCGGCGAGCCGCTGTTCGATCTGCCCCTCTCCGGCTGGTATTGGCAGGTCACCCGGCTCGATGCGCCGACACCCGATGTACGGTCGTCCCGCTCCTTATGGGACGCAAAGCTGTCGCATCTCGCGGATCTGGAAGCTTCGTCGGCACCCGGTGGTGAGCGTTCCGGCTATGCCGACGGACCTGAAGGCCAACGGCTCCGCGTGGTCGAGCGGACCATCGATCTCGGCGAGGAAGGACGCTACCTCGTCGCCGTGGCCGGCGACGCGGCGGAAATCGATGACGAGACTCGTAGTTTTGACGGTGCCTTGATGATCACCTTTGCCGTACTGGCGGTCGTGCTGTTGCTGACCACGACTTTCCAGGTACGCTTCGGACTTGCGCCGCTCAAACGCATTTCCGAGGGGCTCGCCGGCATCCGGGGAGGCAAGGCGGAGCGCCTGGAAGGCGCGTTTCCTGTGGAAATTGCGCCGCTGGCGCGTGAGACGAATGCGCTCATCGATGCCAATCGTGAGATTGTTACGCGCGCGCGCACTCACGTCGGTAATCTCGCCCATGCGCTCAAGACGCCCATCTCGGTCATGCTCAATGAAGCCAGTACGCACGCCGACGATCCGTTTGCGGGCAAGGTCCGCGAGCAGACTGAGATCATGCGAGATCAGGTTGCGCGCCACCTCGAGCGCGCAAGGCTGGCGGCCAGGGTTGCGGTGATAGGTACAGTCACCGATGTGCGCACTGTCGTCGGCTCGCTGGCGCGCACCATGGAGAAGATCCACCACGACCGGAATATTGCGATCGAGATCGACTCCTCGGAGGGCACCCGCTTTCGGGGAGAGCAGCAGGACCTCGAAGAAATGGTCGGCAATCTGGTCGATAACGCCTGCAAATGGGCCCAGTCTCGGGTCGCGGTTGAGGTCTTCTCGCAACGATCCGATGCAGGGGATGAGCGCCCCACCGTGCACATCATTGTCGATGACGATGGTCCCGGGCTCTCGCCCCAACAGCGCGAGCAAGTGGCCCGGCGAGGACGCCGGCTTGATGAGACGAAGCCTGGATCCGGCCTCGGCTTGTCCATTGTGGTCGACCTTGCAAGCCTTTACGGCGGATCGCTTGCTCTCGGCACTGCTCCGATAGGGGGCTTGCGAGCAGAGCTCATATTGCCGGGCGCGTGAACTATTTGAACTCTGGCGGCCTTCCAGGTCGGGAAAGTTCGATTTTCGATTGAACGGTCCCTGGCTTGAGGCGCACCTGTCAAAGAACGGGTCAATTAACAGCTGTGGACAGAGTTTTGCCCCAATTTTCGCGATTAAGTTCCCCGCTGAACAGGCTGATGCGCATCGCGTATCGCCGAGGTAGCCGCGCAGTTACGGGCCACGGGGGGCTTCTCATGTATATCGGGCGTCTGAGCGCAGCCGTGCTTCTTGCGACAGCATTGGCCGCATGCAGTGCTACTCCTGAGACCGGACAAGGAGCCAAGGAAAACACGGGAACGTTGATTGGGGCTCTGACCGGCGGTTTCATTGGATCCCAGTTCGGCGGCGGGACCGGCGAACGGATCGCTGCGGGAGTCGCAGGCGCTGCGATCGGCGGCCTGATTGGCAACCGGATCGGAGCGTCCATGGATGACGAGGACAAACAACGCGCTTACGCAGCACAGGTGCAAGCGCTGGAAAATGGCCGCTCCGGCGCAGCTGTGGCTTGGAAGAACCCCGACTCTGGCCGCCATGGAACCATTGTTCCAGGAGCAGCTTATGAGTCGAATGGGCTACACTGCCGCCCGTATACGCACACGATCTACATCGACGGTCGACCGCAAGTGGCCCGTGGGAGCGCGTGCCGCAACCCGGACGGGACCTGGACGGCGGTCGCTTGACGGGGCCGCAACGCCTGTCTCCCAACTCTCTTGAGTTGAACGAATTAGGCGGGGCTGGTTGAATTTCAGTGACTTGTGTCACATGGCCGCCGTGACTACGTCCGCTGCGGGATGTCGCGGCACACGTATGCGCTGTTCATTGCACGGGTAGGGCCGGCATGATGTAACAGCCGGTGCGAGCGCCGCGGCCAACGCCGCCGGCGGACACGTCGCGTTGCACCGAAAAGTTCGGGCTCATGGCACTCTGGTTTGCGCTTTCGCTCATGACAATTGGAGCGGTGTTTGCCGTCCTGTGGCCGCTCGCGCGCAAGCCGGAGCAACTAGAGAGTGCGAACGATCTTGCGGTCTATCGCGATCAACTCGAAGAGGTTCGACGTGATAGAGCAACGCAATCCATCGGGGAGAAAGAGGCAGCAGCTGCCGAGATTGAGATTTCCCGCCGCCTCATTGCTGCAGCGGATGCGATGCACATCGGCACAATCGCTCCAAGCGGGGCGATGACATGGCGGCGCCGCATGGTCGCAGCGGCTGTCCTGGCCCTGTTGCCGATCGGTGCTGCGGGGACCTACCTTGCACTGGGGTCGCCGAGCCTTCCGGACCAGCCCCTGGGTTCCCGGGTCATTGCATCGCGCGGCAGTCAATCGATCGACAGCCTCATCGCGCAGGTGGAGGAGCATCTCCGAAAAGCACCCGATGATGGTCGTGGTTGGGAGCTGATAGCGCCGGTTTACATGCGGCTGGGCCGTTTCGAGGATGCGGTGGCAGCGCGGCGCAATGCGCTGCGCCTCAACGGTGCGAATGCAGAACGCGAGGCTTCCCTCGGCGAGGCCCTTGTGTTTGCTGCAAATGGAGTCGTGACCGAGGAAGCCAAGACGGCATTCGACAGGGCACTGGCTTCCGATGCCGCTCAAGTCCAGGCACGATACTTCATCGGGCTCGCCGCGGAGCAAAATGATAACCGACAGCAAGCTGCTGAAATGTGGAAGGGCTTGCTCGCTGACGCACCTGCGGATGCGCCGTGGGCAGATTTCGTGCGCCAATCGCTCGAACGCGTCGAGCCCGGCGCAAGCTCTGCGGGCGGTCCGACGGACGAGCAGATCGGAGCTGCTTCCCAGCTTGATCCCGATCGGCGCAGCAGCATGATCCGCGGCATGGTGGCGCGGCTTGCCGAGCGTCTGCAGCGGGACGGCTCGGATCCTGAAGATTGGCTGCGGCTTGTTCGCTCGTATATGGTCTTGGGCGAACCTGACAAGGCGCGTGCTGCGGCAAGTGACGCGCGACGCGCGTTGAGCAGCGATGTCAACAAGCTGCAGCGGTTCGAGGACCTCATCAAACCTTTAGGTCTCGAAGGCTAGCGCAATGACCCGAAGGCAAAGGCGCCTTACACTGATAGGAGGTGCGCTGGGAACGGTTGCGCTCGCGGTGGGGCTCGTGCTCTTTGCCCTCAAGGATTCGATTGTGTTCTTCAACTCGCCGACCGATCTCGTCGAGAAGCACATTGCGCCTGGGCAGCGCATGCGCGTCGGCGGGTTGGTGAAGGAGGGCAGCCTCTCGCGCGGCGACAACCTTGCCGTCCATTTCGCGCTGACGGACGGAAGCAGCGAGGTAACGGTTGCCTATCGCGGCCAACTGCCCGACCTGTTTCGGGAGGGTCAGGGAGCGGTCGCAGAGGGTGCTCTCGACATCTCCGGCACGTTCCAAGCCGATACGATTTTGGCGAAACATGACGAGAGGTATATGCCCAAGGAAGTGGCCGATGCTTTGAAGAAGCAAGGCCACTGGCAGGGAGATGATCAAAACAAAGACGCCGGTGCACCTCGGGGGACCGTCCAGTGATCGCTGAGCTTGGTCACTATGCTCTGGTGCTGGCGCTGGGCTTGGCACTGGTCCAGGCGAGCGTGCCAATGCTTGGAGCGCGCAAGAATGATCCGGTCCTAATGGGGGTGGGCAACCCGACGGCCATTGCGCAATTCGCGTTTGTGGCGATCGCTTTCGCCGCGCTGATCGCCTGTTACGTCCGATCGGACTTCTCCGTGATCAACGTGTTCGAAAACTCGCATTCCGCCAAACCCCTCATCTACAAAATCACGGGCGTTTGGGGGAATCACGAAGGTTCGATGCTGCTGTGGGTGTTTATTCTTGCGCTGTTTGGTGCGCTTGTAGCCGCGTTCGGCCGCAATTTGCCGGACCGGCTCAAAGCCAGGGTATTGGGAGTCCAGGCTTGGATCGCGGTCGCCTTCGAGCTGTTCATCCTGCTCACGTCAAACCCGTTTCTGCGCATTCCCGACGCTCCGGTCGAAGGTCGCGATCTCAATCCGATCTTGCAGGATCCCGGTTTGGCCATTCACCCACCGCTGCTTTATCTCGGCTATGTAGGCCTTTCCATTTCATTCTCTTTCGCGATTGGGGCGCTGATCGAGGGTCGTATCGACGCGGCGTGGGCGCGATGGGTGCGACCATGGACACTCTTGGCCTGGATGTTCTTGACCCTCGGAATCGCGATGGGCTCCTACTGGGCCTATTACACGCTGGGCTGGGGTGGCTGGTGGTTCTGGGACCCCGTTGAGAATGCTTCGTTCATGCCGTGGCTCGCCGCCACCGCGCTTCTCCATTCCGCCCTGGTGATGGAGAAGCGTGACGCTCTGAAGGTGTGGACTATCCTCCTCGCGATCGTTGCGTTCTCATTGTCGCTCATTGGGACATTTCTGGTTCGCTCGGGGGTGCTTACCTCGGTTCATGCGTTCGCCAGCGATCCGATGCGCGGGGTGTTCATTCTCGCCATTCTGGTTTTGTTTATCGGTGGTGCGCTCGTGCTGTTCGCGTTGCGCGCTCCCTTGCTCAAGCAGGGTGGATTGTTTGCGCCGGTGTCGCGCGAAGGCGCCTTGGTGCTCAATAACCTCTTCCTGGTATGCGCCTGCGGGACCGTGTT
>Ga0070712_100000215_pt1 | contig 32480 bp, 26 predicted proteins | sample LARL81metaG_FD_71396 | JGI IMG/M metagenome (GOLD analysis project Ga0070712, IMG submission 71396) | Corn, switchgrass and miscanthus rhizosphere microbial communities from Kellogg Biological Station, Michigan, USA - LAR L8-1 metaG | ecosystem: Host-associated > Plants > Roots > Rhizosphere ...
TTCTGACCATCGGACCGAAGGGGCGTGGGGTCGTTCTGCCCGAGTTGCCGGGCAGGCTCGGCGTGACGCTTTCCTTTGAGAGGCCTCAGTTTCAAAAAATAGGCACGGCCAACTGGGGCCGGCGCCTTGAAGGCTTTTTCACATAACCTTAAACTAGACTGATGCACGTGCACAGCAGCCACGGTAACAGCGAGAAGACGTCGCTGGTTCTGCGGATATCGCTGGTGGTCACTGCCGGCTACATTGTTTTGCTGGTGGTCGCGGGTATTCGCGCCCATTCCCTGGCGTTGCTATCAGAGGCCGGCCACAATCTATCCGATTTTTTCGCCTTACTGCTTTCCCTCACCGCGGTTTACCTGCAGTCGCGCCCGCCCAGTTCTACCAAGACATACGGTTACCATCGGGCCGGCGTGCTGGCGGCACTGGTCAACGCCGTTTCGCTGGTTGCGGTCTCGGGTTTCATCTTCTACGAGGCGTTTCGCCGCCTGCAAAATCCGGAGCAGGTTCATGCCAGCGTGATGATCTGGGTAGCAGCCGCTGGGGTGGTGATGAATGGCGTGATCGCGCTGCTGCTTTACCGTGCGGGCAGCGACGTAAATATCCGCAGCGCCTTGCTGCACGAGATTGGCGACACGCTTTCGACGGGAGCCGTTATCGTGGGCGGCTGGATCATTATGGCAACAGGCCGGTACTGGATCGATCCAGTGCTCTCGGTCGCGATTGGTGTGCTCATTCTGTGGTCAGGTTTCGGCATCGTGCGCGAGACGCTCAACATCCTGCTCGAAGGAACTCCGCGTGGGATCAAACTCGAAGAGGTTGAAACCGCCATGCGCCAGATTGACGGCGTGAACGATGTTCACGATCTGCACGTCTGGAACATTGGATCGGAGACCCGAGCACTGTCCTGTCACATCTCCATCGCCGACATTCCCCCATCAGTCAGCGAACGCATATTGCGTGACTTGAAAGAATGCCTACACCATGATTTCCAGATCAGTCACACCACTATCCAGTTTGAGAACGTCGACTGCGAAGTTGCCCACGGTTGCGTGATCCCAGTGGCGGGAGATCAGCACGAACATAAACATTGACGCCGTCTCCCGCACGAAAAGTAGGTCCCTCCACTTCGCTCGCTCCGGGTCGGGATGACAGGGTTGGTTCTGCTATCCTCAACCCGAAACTTACGCCCTCAATTCGTTCTTCTGCTTTGCGTAAATCTCTTTCACTCTCTCAATCGTGTCGGCGTCTTCCGGCAGCTTATCGGGCCTTAACCGCACGATTCTCGGGAACCGCAGCGCGTATCCACTCTCGTGGCGGTCGGATCGCATCATGTTGTTGAAGGCCACTTCGAGGACAATCTTCGGCTCAACCACCAGTCTAAAGCCCTGATCTTCCAGGACGTGCTCGAGGAACCACTTGGTCATTTCGGCGATCTCAACATCCGTCAGTCCCGAATAGGCTTTGCCGATATTCACCAACTTCTCTCCGCCGAGCACCGCAAAGGTATAGTCGCTCAGGACACCGATGCGTTTGCCGTGCCCGTATTCGACGGCTGTGACCACAACGTCCAGCGTGGCCAGTTCGCGCTTGAGCTTGAGCCAGGATTTACCGCGTCGCCCCGGAGTGTAAATCGATTCGGGATCTTTAATCATCAGCCCTTCATTGCCCCGAGCCTGAGCCGCTTCGAAGAGTTCATCCAGTTGTTGCGGTGTCGAAGCCTGAAAAAGCGGAGCGCGAATGACTTCCGTGTTCGAGGGGCGGGCATCGTTGCCGAAAACGAAACGTGACTGCGCACCTGTCGTTCGCAATGTAGTCTGGGATTTTCGTGGGAAGGCCAGCAATGCGTCGAGAATGCGCTCACGTTCGCGCAGAGAATGCTCCAGCAAGAGTTCGCCATCCGCGTAGAGAACGTCGAAGACAACGTAAGCTATCGGGACTTGCTCTATCAGCCTGTCGCTAACTTGTTTTCTGCCCAAGCGTTGCTGCAGAGCACTGAAGGGGAGGGCTCGGCCCGGATAATCGCCTTGAGCCGTCTTTTTTACCAGGTGGTCGAGACGCCCGCCGGATAGCTGGCGGGACGCCCGGGCTACATCGTCACTCCCATCCGAGAAGTAATTCCAGGCAACGATTTCGCCGTCCAGAATCGCATCTTGCGGCAGGCCGGCGAGCGCGTCCGGCAATTCCGGAAAAGATTCCGTGATGTCGTCGCGAGTGCGTGAAAAGATCCGTATCTGGTATTCAGAACAGTGAGCCTGGGCGCGGATGCCGTCATACTTGTCTTCGACGAAAGCGTTCGCAAAATAGCTGAACGCTTGCTCGGCCGATTCAGCGGGGCTCGCCAGCATGAATCCCAAAGGATGGAACAAACGCATTTTTGCATCGCCGAGTTTGCCGGCGGCGGCCAGCTTCAGGGTCTCGCCAATGTCCCCTAGCAACATGTTCGCTCGCTGAACTCCGCCCAACGTGCCGCCATACGCCTGGGTGATTGCATCCTCAACCAGACTCTCTTTGAGTCCAATTCGAAGATCGCCGGTCATAATCTTCACTATGTATTTGGCTTCTAGTGGCGTGACCGCCGCTAGAAGTTCCCGCACTAGCGCACCTTTTGCGGCCACACCGCGAGTGGAGGCGATCGCGCGAAATTTGCGTTCGACCTGCAGCACGCACAAATCCGGGTTGCGATGGTGGGGAAGAACTGCGTTCGCCACGGCGCCCAAGTCTCCATGCTGACGGTAAGAGGCAGTGAGATCGTCTTCAGCTTTGCCTGACAGTTCGGCAACAATTCGCCACAATAGCGAACCGCCAACCTGCAAGGTTGTCTCTTCCCAGACAGGAAACGGCCGTCCGGAAAGAAATACTGCCGAGACCGCCGCTTCTTCGAGTGAGCGCAACTGAAGATATTCGGCAACTATCGCGGTCTTTTCGAGTTTTTTAGCGGTAGCTGCAATTCGCTCGCATGCCTGAGCCAGCCTGATCATTGGATCTTCCGTAGGGGACGGATGCCCCTGTCCGTCGTTCTTGCTTATGTATTGTGAAACGAAACCACTTCCAACTCATCCTCATTACTCCGAAAAATCGCTTTTCAACGACGAAGGGCGGGCGTCCACCCCCAACACAATCAAACCCAATGTCTTTAGTCACTTAGCACCTGTCCTGAGCCATCCTAAACGAATAGGCCTGTGGTATCGTTATGGACTGAGCCTTGGGCTGGTAAGGGGCATCTAACAGATATGCATTTCTTGCGAACATGGTGGCGTTTCCTTGTAGCGGTGCAGTTGTTGCCTGCGCTTGAGGGTGGCGAGGAAACCCTGGTGGGCGGCCAAGCCGTACTGGAGGGCGTTATGATGCGCTCGCCGCACGCGTGGGCTATCGCCTGCCGTAAACCTTCCGGCGAAGTTTCTACCCATAGCGAACCTCTGGAGCGACTATCGGAAAAGCGCAAGTGGATGGCATGGCCGGTGGTTCGTGGGGTTGTCACATTGGGACACGCCATGACGCTCGGTTTCCGGGCGTTGAAATTCTCCGCCAATGTAGCACTCGATGAGTTGCAACCCGAACCAGCGGAGGGCAAGAAGAAACTCGAAATCAGCGGATGGATGGCCGCGGTTAATATTGTCATCTCGGTTGGGTTCTTTATTTTTATGTACAAGTTTTTGCCGCTGGTCGCGGCTACCGAACTGAAGCGTGTGAACCCGCTGTTTGGCGAGCAGATCATTTTCAATTTGGTCGACGGCATTATTCGGATTGCTCTATTTCTTCTTTTCATCTGGGGAGTTTCGTTGTGGAACGATATCCATCGCGTGTATGAGTATCACGGTGCGGAGCACAAAACTGTTTACGCTTTCGAGAACGGCGATCCACTTGATACCGCGGCGGTCCAGAAGTATTCGACTTTTCATCCGCGTTGCGGCACCAGCTTTCTGATGACGGTAATGATCATTTCGATCGTGGTCTACACGCTCATTCCGGTAACGACTTTTGCAGCACGTTTCGCCGTGCGTATCGCTCTGTTACCGGTCATCGCGGGGCTGTCTTACGAGATCATTCGATTTGCGGCGAAGCATCGCGGATCTCTATTCGCCCTGATGACCGCGCCGGGCCTCTGGTTGCAGCGCATCACCACGCAGCCTCCGTCGGACGCGCAGGCTGAGTGCGCCATCGTTGCTCTGGACCATGCTATGGCGCTGGAAAAAGAACACGGCGGCGAACTGGTGATTGCCTAGGGTTGTCACCGATCGTTGGCCCCTGGTCGTTTGGCCCTCAAGTTGAACCCTCCCTCGGGCCACATGTAACTTAATTTTCAGGGCTGCTGGCGCGGCGTCCTGCGACCAGACAACAAGGCCTGGTTAGTTGGTGAAGCCTCAGGGCTTGGCGATAACCAAAGGGCCAACGAATAACGACTGACTATGTTTGAACGACTCGAACAAATCGAAGCGCGCTACGAGGAATTGACGCAGACACTCGCCTCGCCGGAGATCGTGAATGACTCGGCGAAGTATCAGAAAACAGCTAAGGCGCACAGTGAGGTCTCGTCGATCGTCGAAAAATACCGTGAGTATAAGGATCTGAAGCGCGGAATTGCCGAAAGCCGGGCAGTGCTTGCGGAAGAAAAAGATCCCGAGATGCGCGCCTACGCGCAGGAAGAGCTCGACCAGCTGGAAGCCCGCGTCAGTGGGGTAGAAGAAGATCTCAAAGTTTTACTTCTGCCCAAGGATCCCAACGACGAGAAGGATGTAATCTTGGAAATCCGCGCCGGGACCGGCGGCGACGAAGCCACGTTGTTCGCCGCGGAAATGTTCAGGATGTACACGCGGTACGCCGAAACCCAGAATTGGAAAGTGGAAGTGCTATCGACTTCCGATTCTTCGGTGGGCGGGCTGAAAGAAGTAATCGCCATCATCGAAGGCCAGCGGGTTTACTCCCGGCTGAAATATGAAAGCGGAGTACATCGGGTGCAGCGAGTGCCTGCCACCGAGCAGCAGGGGAGAGTTCACACTTCCGCAGTGACGGTTGCGGTTCTACCCGAGGCTGAAGACGTGGACATCAAGATCGAGGCCAAGGATCTCCGCATCGATACATTTTGTTCGTCAGGCCCCGGCGGGCAATCGGTCAACACGACTTATTCGGCGGTGCGCATTACACACATTCCGACCAACACAGTCGTCAGTTGCCAGGATGAGAAGTCGCAGATAAAGAATCGCGAGAAGGGTATGAGGGTACTGCGTTCGCGTCTTTACGAAATTGAAATGCAAAAGCAGCAGGACGCACTTGCCAAGGAGCGCAAAGCGATGGTCGGCTCCGGCGACCGCAGCGAGAAAATTCGAACCTACAATTTTCCTCAGAATCGCGTAACCGACCACCGCATCGGTTTGACGATCCACCAACTCGAACAGGTAATGGACGGGAAGTTAGAGCCGTTGATCGGTGCGCTGGTCGCCCACTACCAAGGCGAGAAAATGAAAGCGGAAGCAGCCAACGGCGCATAAACCGGCACGCATCTTTCCTTCGACAGACAACCCCGCCGACGCAACCCGCACCATATAAGCTCGTTCACTGAAAACGATTCTTATGTCTTCAAACCAAAAATCTCGCTCCCTCTTTTCTCTTGCCGGATTCGGATTAGCCACCACTGGAGCCGCCTGGTTCGGTTCCCGATACAGTGCTGCTAAAAAGAAAAACGGCGATTGGTACCGCGATCTGGATAAGCCCGGATTCACTCCCCCAAACGGAGTGTTCCCGATGGTGTGGACCCCCCTTGTACGCCCTGGTGGCGTGGTCGGGATGGCGGGTATATAACGCACCAGGTTCGACGAACCGGTCCCTGGCGCTGCGGCTTTGGTTTTCACAGCTTTCGACCAATGCTCGATGGTCCAAGCTGTTTTTCGGGAAACATCGTCCTGACCTGGCACTGTCGGACTTGCTGATTCTGGAGGGGTTTGTGCTGGGCTACATCGCGGCTGCCCGCGACGTGGACCGGGCAGCCGCGCAAGCGTTCATTCCGTACGCCGCATGGTTAGCATTTGCCGGATTACTGAATGCAGAGATCGTACGGCGAAATCCCAGCTTTGCCGAAGCTGCAACCGCTTGAGTGCCATCCGAGAGTGTTTGCTGATTTCTAGTAGCAGGTCTGTGATGAAATATGCTTGTGGCCCTGCTTCGCGACGCTCTCACGTCAGCATTGACTCGATTGACTGCCAGCAATGCTCCTTCGCCTCGGCTCAATGCCGAGTTGTTGCTCATGTTTACGTTGAGCTGCGACCGGGCCTATCTGTACGCTCACCCGGAACGCACGCTGACTGAAGATGAGGAGTCCCGATACCGCGAAGCCGTTTCTGAGCGTGCCCGCGGCGTGCCGACACAATACATAACCGGTCACCAGGAATTCTGGGGAATGGATTTCATTGTAACGCCCGCTGTTCTTATTCCCCGGCCGGAAACTGAACACTTGATTGAGACAGTATTACGACTGGAAGCGGTTATCAGGCGTGACGAACCCGTAAGGCTGGTCGACGTCGGGACCGGCTCCGGCTGTATTGCTCTCGTGCTGGCCAAGGAACTACCACGCGCCGAAATTCACGCAACGGACGTCTCCGCCGCTGCACTTGAAATTGCGCAGGCTAATGCTGCGAGACATCAACTGGACCACCGAGTGACGTTTCATGAGACGGATTTATTGTGCGGACTGGAGCCTTATTCATTTGATTTCGTTGTCTCCAATCCGCCCTACGTCGGAGAGTCGGAAGAGGATCAGGTCCAGCTTGAGGTTCGCAAATTTGAACCTCGGCAGGCGGTTTTCGCCGGCGCTTCAGGCTTGGAAGTAATAGCGCAATTGATCCCGCAGGCCCACGAAGCACTGAAGCCAGGTGGATGGCTGGTGATGGAAGTCAGCGGTACGATTGCTGAAGGGGTGAAGCGTTTGCTGGCGGATTGGAGCGATGTGCAGGTAACCCACGATCTGCAGGGGATTCCGCGCGTAATCTCAGGGGGAAAAGCTTAGATCGAGATACTCCACTAGAGAGGAGGAATTCGCCGATCTCCCCTTCCTCCCGGGACAAGCAGGTCCCTCCACTTCGCTTACTGCGCTGCGCTTCGGTCGGGATAACACAATACCGTTATTCGCGTGATTTCGGCTGCGCAGAAATACTCGCTTCGAGCTCAGGGCTCGAGGACGGCCGCGGGCTGTATTTCGTCCACATCAACCCACTTGGTGGGATAAGTGCCTGTGTAGCAGGCAGTACAGTAAGTGGTTTTGTCACCGTCGGCGCAGGCTTTCTTCATTCCTTCCAGAGACAGGTAGGCCAACGAATCGGCGCCAATGAAGTCGCGGATTTCGTCCACCGACTTGTTGGCGGCGATCAACTCTTTTTTGGAAGGTGTATCGACACCATAGAAGCAGGGAGAAATGGTGGGCGGACAGGAAACGCGCATGTGTACTTCTTTTGCGCCGGCGTTGCGAATCATGCGCACGATCTTCCGGCTGGTAGTGCCGCGCACGATCGAATCGTCGATTAACACGACCCGCTTGCCTTCAAGAAGCGCCCGCACAGGATTCAGTTTCAGCTTTACACCGAAATCACGGACGCTTTGCCGGGGCTCGATGAAAGTGCGCCCCACATAGTGATTGCGGATTAGACCGAAGCGGAACGGTATGCCGCTCTCGGCGGCGTAGCCTACGGCGGCGGTCACTCCGGAATCGGGGACTGGAACTACGACGTCCGCTTCGACCGGGGCTTCACGCGCAAGCTGCCTGCCCAAACCCTCGCGGCTGGCCTGCACGGCGCGTCCGAAGACCAGGCTGTCCGGGCGCGAAAAGTACACATGCTCGAAGATGCAGCTCGATTGCGCCGCCACCGGGGCGTAGAAGCGCGATGTAATTCCCTCGGGCCCGACAATCACTAACTCACCCGGTTTGACCTCGCGTTCATAAGTGGCGCCTACTAGATCAAATGCGCAGGTTTCGGAAGCGAATACGATCGTGTCCTGCTTCTGCCCTTCGAGACGAGGGATTCTGCCCATGGACAGCGGACGGAAGCCGCGCGGATCACGCGCCGCAAACACGCGGTCAGAGCTGAGCATGACCAGCGAAAAAGCTCCTTCAACACGGCGCAGAGCATCGGCCATCGCGTCCGGCAAAGTCTGCTCCCGGGAAAGCGCGATGAGGTGGACGATAACTTCCGTGTCGCTATTGGTCTGGAAAATCGATCCCTGGGCTTCGAGACGATGACGGATTTCGTGCGCGTTCACCAGATTGCCGTTGTGCGCGACGGCGATCATCCCTTTGTTCGACTGCACCATGATGGGCTGGGCATTGAAGAGGGCGGAATCACCTGCGGTTGAATAGCGCGTATGTCCAATGGCAAGGGAACCGTGGAGCGGGGACAAAACATCCTCGGTAAAGATGTCGGCAACCAATCCCATGGCGCGGTGAGCTCGCAAGGTCAGCCCATTCGAGGTAACGATGCCCGCCGATTCCTGCCCCCGATGTTGCAGCGCATGCAGGCCGAGATAAGCCAGCTTCTCCGCCTCAGGATGAGCGTAGATGGCTACGACTCCGCATTCGTCATGGAACTTATCGAAAGCCATTTAGCTATCAGCCCTCAGCTTTCAGCACCCGAACACCCAACCAACTGGGCCGGCTTACTCAGCCGCAACCGCAGCAGGCTCTGCACGCAGCGCGCTCTCTAATGCACCTTCGTAGGCGTCACGCAGTTCAGAAATTCCAGCCGATACAACCACTTCGCCGTCGACTTTGATTTCCATTCGCTCGGCAGTCGTTTCGCCAATCATTTCTGCCGCAATACCGTATTTTACTGCCACTTGTTGGATTGCGCCGAGCTTATCGCGGTCGCAAGAGATGACGACGCGGCTGGCGTCCTCTCCAAATAACACAAATTCTACCGGCAAGCCATGCGATGCCAGGTCGATGTTCATTCCAACGCCATTCGCGAACCCTGACTCAGCCAGGCTGACAGCTATTCCACCATCCGAACAGTCGTGCGCCGAATCCAAAATTTCGATTTGGGCCATCTCAGCCAGTGCTTTGTGCAGTGCAGCTTCTTTTTCCAGTTCGAGGTGTGGGGGATAACCCCAGACTGCACCCAGAATTTCCTTGGCATATTCGGAAGACCCAAACTCCGACTCAGCGTCAATGGCATCGCCCGGCTCAGTTCCCCGCAGCAAAACGATGGCGCGGTTTGCGTCGCGGAAATCGGGACGCACCGTTTTGAGCACGTCCTCGATGGTGCCGACAATTCCCAGAACCGGGGTGGGATAGATTCCCTCGCCCAAGGTCTCGTTATAAAAGCTGACGTTTCCACCGGTAATGGGGATCTCTAGTTCCTCGCACGCCTTGGTGATGCCGTCGATGACCTGCGAAAATTGCCACATGATGTGAGGCTTTTCAGGATTGCCAAAGTTCAAACAATTGGTACCCCCGATTGGGGTAGCTCCGGCGCAAGCCACGTTGCGCGCGGCTTCCGCGACCGCATGCATCGCCCCCAGCCGAGGATCGAGGTAGCACCAGCGTCCATGACCATCGAGCGCCATGGCCAGCCCGCGCTGCGAACCTTTGATGCGAATCACCCCAGCGTCACCGGCGCCGGGTCCTTCCACGGTATTGGTCAGCACCATCGAGTCGTACTGCTGCCAAATCCAGCGCTTGCCGCAGATGTTTGGCGACCCCAGTAGACGCTTCAGATTGGAAGTAAGATCGGACGCCCCTGCCATCTTCACATGCGCAGGCATTTCTCGTGGCACGGGCGGTTCCCAGCGCTCAAGCGGTCGCTTGTAAACCGGAGCATCGTCGGTCAATGCCTGGTTGGGAATTTCGGCGACAATTTCGCGATGATGCAGCACCCGCATCTTCCCATCATCGGTGACGCGGCCGACCTTTACTGCATCCAGCCCCCATTTTTCAAATACGCGAAAAACTTCATGCTCGCGGCCCTTTTGCGCGACCAGCAGCATGCGCTCCTGCGACTCGCTCAACATGATTTCGTAAGGAGTCATACCAGTTTCGCGCTGCGGCACAAGGTCGAGTTCGATCTCCGTACCCACATGGCCGCGGGCGCCCATTTCGCAAGTGGAGCAGGTCAAGCCGGCGGCCCCCATGTCTTGAATGCCGACGATCGCGCCCGTATGCATGGCCTCAAGGCAAGCTTCGAGTAGCAGCTTTTCCAAAAACGGATCGCCTACCTGGACATTGGGGCGTTTGGCTTCCGATGCTTCACTGAACTCCTCGCTGGCCATGGTGGCGCCATGAATGCCGTCGCGACCCGTTTTCGAGCCCACGTAGATGACAGGATTGCCCTCGCCTGCAGCCTTCGCGTAGAAAATTTGATCGCGCCGGACCAGACCCAAAGCGAAAGCGTTCACTAGAGGATTGCCGGAATAACAAGATTCGAACTTGGTTTCCCCGCCCAGATTGGGGACTCCAAAGCAATTGCCGTAGGAAGCGATTCCACTGACCACGCCTTCGAGCACCGAATGATTCTTGTGTAAGTCTCTGTCCGACGTTGACGGCGGGTTAGACGTATCCGAGAGCGTCCCACGGGTGGCGGGTTTGATGGCGGCAGCCGTGATCGGACCAAAGCGCAGCGAATCCATCACGGCAACGGGCCTGGCGCCCATGGTGAAAATGTCGCGCAGAATTCCGCCAACCCCGGTCGCGGCCCCCTGAAACGGTTCAATGAATGATGGATGATTGTGAGACTCGATCTTAAAGGCGCAGGCCCATCCGTCCCCGATATCGACAATACCTGCATTCTCTCCGGGGCCTTGCACGACATGCCGGCTGCGCGTGGGCAGGCGCTTCAGGTGGACTCGGGAGGACTTATAGGAACAGTGTTCACTCCACATCACGCTGAAGATGCCAAGCTCGGTCAGTGTGGGTGCGCGCCCACCCAGAAGCTCCTTGATTTTTTCGAATTCCTCGGGCGTGAGACCGTGCTCCCGGATTACTTGCGGAGAAATAGCCAGGGTCTGGGACGTGGTCATAGGGGAAACTCTATTGTCGCACAGCAGCCACCGGGGAAAATAGCCGCAGGGGAAAACCGCAGTTAAGGCTGCCTACGGCTTCGCCGCACTATACTGTCCCGGCATGAAGTCGATCATCATCGGGACGGCGGGCCACATTGACCACGGGAAAACCGCGTTAGTTAAGGCTCTCACAGGGATTGACGCGGACCGCCTTGAAGAAGAGAAGCGCCGCGGCATCACCATTGATATTGGGTTCGCGCACCTGGACATTGATCTGCCGGGCCGAGAGCATTTGCGTCTTGGTTTCGTGGACGTTCCCGGGCACGAGCGTTTCGTTCGCAACATGCTGGCTGGCGTAGGAGGAATCGATCTCGTTCTGTTGGTGATCGCCGCGGATGAATCGATCAAGCCACAAACTCGAGAACACTTCGACATCTGCCGGCTGCTCTCAGTCCGTCGTGGCGTTGCCGTGCTAACTAAATCCGATCTGGTGGACCCCGATACGCTTGATGTAGTGCGCCTGGAGGTCGAAGAATTTCTACGCACTTCGTTTCTCGACTCCGGGAATTTCCCGGTTGTCGCAGTCAGTGCTTTAACAGGCGCGGGACTCGATGAACTTCGGGAGGTACTGGTCAGTGTAGCGGCGGAGGTTCCAGCAAAAGACTCGAATACATTCGCGCGCTTGCCGGTTGATCGCGTCTTCACCATGAAGGGATTCGGCACGGTCGTCACGGGTACGCTAGTGGCCGGTTCGATTCTTAAGGAAGATGAGCTGGAAATCTTTCCCCTAGGAAGACGCATTCGCGTTCGCGGCGTTCAGGTACACGGACAACAAACGGATCGGGCCGTAGCCGGCCAACGTACGGCACTTAACCTGGTAGGAGCATCGACCGAAGATTTGTCACGCGGCCTGTTGCTTGCGCCCCCGTCTACGTTTCGCCCCACTTCCAAGATCGACGTCTCGCTGACTCTACTGCCTTCAGCTAAGCCACTAAAACAAAGGGCCCGGGTGCACCTGCATGCCTTTACTTTTGAAACCATTGCCACGGTTTCACTTTACGATAAGAAACAAATATCTCCCGGGGAAACGGTACCTGCACAATTGCGCCTTGCTGGTCCGACGCTACTGTTACCAGGAGACCGGTTTATCGTTCGCCAGTTCTCTCCCATGGTGACGATTGGAGGAGGGCTCGTCCTCGATGCCCAGCCGATACGACGAATGCCAGGACTACAGCCGTTTTTGCGGGTGATGGCGACGGGGGATAAGGCGGAAATATTGCTGTCGCGCATAGGGCGCCGCGGTCACGAGGGAATCTCCATTGCACAGTTGACTGCCGAAAGCGGCTGGCCGGCAAAGATCATCGAAGCAGAATTGGCCGACTCAGCTGGGCAACAAGTCGTTCGAGTCGGAGATCGATTCGTAGAGAAGTCGTCGCTGGAGGGCTTGAAATTAGTGATCACGAACCTGGTCACCGGCTTTCATCGCGACAATCCGCTGGTGACGGGTATCGGCAAAGAAGAGCTGCGCGAGAGAGCAGACGCGTCCGTCGAAACATTCGCGGCGGCGATGGAAATGCTGGTGCGTGAAAAGAAACTGGAAGTCGATGGGGAAATCGTTCACTTGACGGGCCGCGGTGTCGTGTTGAAAGACGAGGAATCAGAGTCAAAGAAAACGATTGAAACCGCATTCGCGACCGCTGGATTGAAGGTGCCTGCGCTCAAAGACGTACTCGCCGGGTTGAAGCTGGACAAAACCCGTGCCCAGAAGATCGTCACGCTCTTGTTGCGAGACAAGATTCTGGTGAAGGTGTCGGACGATCTGGTCTTTCATCGTGAAGCGTTAGAGCACTTGCGCAAGCAAATGGCGGCGGAAAAGATTAAGTCTTCGAAGATCGACGTGGCCCGATTCAAGGGTATGACAGGAGTTAGCCGAAAATATGCAATTCCGCTGCTGGAATATCTCGACCGCGAACACGTAACCCGGCGGGTAGGAGATGAGAGAGTAATTCTGTAAAAGAAGCCGCGCGCGAGGCTAGATTTTCTCCTCTGGCATTTCCAGTTCCAATCCGAACGGGTCCGTAAAACGGTTGGTTAGGTTTGCCCGGCTGGTCAGCAGGTGCAGATCAACGATCTCCGGTTCTGCGAAGTGCTTTTTTTTAATTGGTTGAAGTCGGCGTCGACAATTTCACGCGGGGTACGCGTCAATTTCTCTGCATAGGTCAGCGCGGCTTGTTCTTTTTCGTTAAAGCGAAAATAATCTCCTTTCTTCAGCGCGTTCCAATCCTCCGTGGTCAGGCCGACACGTTTTGACCAAGCCAAATGATGCTGCAGGCAGTACCGGCATCCATTTATCATTGAGACGCGGATGTAGATCAGTTCATAGAGTTTACGTTCGAGCGAGCGCCGACACTCGCGTAGAAGCTTAGAAAGTTCCTGAGCAAGTCGGGGCGGTGGGCCAGGGCTTTCTGCACATTTCCTGGATTTCCCTTCAGCTTCTGCTCGTAGATTTCTTTTACTTCGGACGTGGCGTGTTCAGGTTCGACAAGAGAAATGCGTGCCATAGACTCCTCAGATATTTGGGAACGGCGTCCGTATAATAGAATACATTCTCGCGGTCGCGAGCATGCCAACCAACACTTTCACAGGTTTTAATTATCGATGGAACTTTCGATGCTTTCGATTCGCCCTGCCAAAGCCAGCGACACATCTCTGTTGGTAAGTCTCATTAACGAGCTTGCTGATTTCGAACACCTGCCCGCGACCGTCACCGAGGCCGCTTTGTTGCGCGATGGATTTGGAGAGCGGCCTAAATTCCGAGTGCTTGTCGCGGAGTGGAATGGAGACCCAGCCGGGTACGCATTCTTTTTCGATTACTATTCCACATTCGAAGGCCGTTCCGGAATCTTCCTTGAGGATATCTACGTTCGCGAGCAGTATCGTGGAAGGAAGATTGGCAAAGCTTTGTTGGCCGAAGTCGCCATGATTGCACAAGTGGAAAATTGCTTCGGAGTTCGCTGGCAAGTGCTTGACTGGAACAATCCGGCTATTGAATTTTATCGTCAGATCGGTGCTTCGTTTCTCGACCAGTGGAGGACGATAAGTCCCCAAGGAAAGCCTCTGGAGCGCCTGGCCAACAGCGCGGGAAACTTCTCCCTGAGAGCACAGTGACAAACGTCCGCATCATAGGCGCGGGGCTGGCCGGATCAGAAGCCGCCTGGCAATGCGCGCGACAAAACATTCCCGTCGAACTTTTCGAGATGCGTCCGACGCGTTCGACGCCGGCACACCAGACCGCCGATTTCGCGGAGCTGGTGTGCTCAAATTCTCTCAAATCCGACAGCGAGAATACAGCGCCCTGGCTACTGAAACAGGAAACGCAGCGAGCGGAATCCTTGCTGCTGAAATTGGCGCGAGAGTGCGCGGTTCCTGCCGGACACGCGCTGGCAGTCGATCGCGCAACCTTCGCCGCCCGGGTAACTGAAGCCATTGCCCGCGAGCCACTTATCACAATCCGGCGCGAAGAAGTAACCAAGATAAACGAAGACGAACTCACCATTGTCGCGACGGGTCCGCTGACCTCCGATGCGCTGTCACAGGAAGTGGCCCGCCTCAGCGGCTCCCGTCACCTGTATTTTTTTGATTCAATCAGTCCCATCGTTGAAGCCGATTCGATCGATATGTCGAAGGTGTATCTCGCCGCGCGATATGACAAGGGCACGGCCGACTACATAAATTGTCCCATGTCGAAGGAAGAGTACCAGCGCTTCTGTGATGCGCTGGTTGCAGGACAATCCGCTGAAGAACGCGATTGGGAAAAGCTTAATTATTTCGAAGGCTGTCTTCCCATCGAAGAAATCGCGCGCCGTGGACGAGATACATTGCGCTTTGGCCCTATGAAGCCGGTTGGACTAAAAGATCCACGCACCGGGCGCATACCGTATGCCGTCGTGCAGTTGCGGCAGGAGAATCTGCGCGCCGATTCTTACAACCTTGTCGGTTTCCAAAACCACTTGAAGTTCGGGGATCAGGCTTGCGTGTTGCGGCTCATTCCCGGACTGGAAAACGCTCGCTTCTTGCGATACGGGCAAATTCATCGCAACACTTATATCAATGCACCAGCCCTTCTGTCGGAAACTCTCCAGATGAGGGAGTTTCCCACTGTGATGTTTGCGGGACAGATTTGCGGCGTCGAGGGATACGTTGAATCGATTGCCACCGGATTGATGGCCGGAATTCACGCGGTGGCTCTAGCCTCCGGGGCGATACCGGTTGCGCCCCCGCGTGCGAGCGCCTTTGGGTCGCTGGTTTACTATCTCACCCACGCCGATCCCAGGAATTTCCAGCCAGCGAACATCACCTTCGACCTGCTGCCGCCGCTAGAACACAAAATCCGCGACCGTAAGGAGCGCCATAGACATCAATGCGCGCAGGCGCTGGAGGAATTTGATAAATGGATCGCAGAATCCGGCTAAAAGACGCCTGTGTGGCCCAGCCAGCCCTCTCTTGCGCCGTGGACTTGTGTTTTCAGTGTCTCACCGTCAACGGGCCTGCATATCCCGGCCCCGCCCCTTTTGGAGCCATCTTTGCCATTTCTTGAACAAATTCAGTCTACGGTTCGTATCTTAAAACCGGGGGCTGCGCTTGCTACTCGGCTTACGTTCAAGTCGCGGGCGCGTCCATATTGAGAATGGTCTTACGGGATCTCATCGGCGACGTACTTCGCACCCTGTGGGCGCACAAATTACGTACATTCCTGACCATGTTCGGCATTGCCTGGGGAATTGTCTCCATCGTTTTGATGGTGGCGGCCGGCGAAGGCTTGCGTAAAGGGCAGGAAGATCAGGCCCGAAATCTCGGCAAGGACATCCTGATCGTTTTCCACGGCCGAACCAGCATGCAAGCCGGGGGGGCGCGCGCGGGACGTGAAGTGCACTGGGAAGACGCCGATGTGGTGGCCGTACAGGCAGAAGCGCCTGACTGCGAATATGCAATTCCGGAACTCGAGCAGCAGGACGTTCGGGCCCACAGCAGTTTCAATAATGCGGCGTTTACTGTTACCGGCTCTCACCCGCCGTTCGGCTACATTCGCAGCCTCGACGTGGGCGAAGGCCGCTTCTACAACTGGGACGATCAGAAAAACGCACGCCGTGTGGCATTCCTTGGTAGTGACGCGGCGAAACAACTCTTTCCCGGCAGGAACCCGGTTGGCGAAACAGTCTATCTGAACGCGTTTCCCTACGACGTTATCGGAGTCATGGCCAAGAAAAAACAGGATTCCAGCTATGACGGATGGGACGTCAGCAAAATATTCATTCCGTTTGCGGCCATGCGTCGCGACTTCCCGGATAAACCTCCAGGCACTTCCACAACATTCGATCAGTTGCTGGTCACGCCCAGATCAGTAGAGCAACATGAAGCCTGCAAACACCAAGTTCGGACGGTACTGGCACGAATGCATAGTTATGATCCGCTCGACAAGGAAGCGTGTCCGATCTGGGACACCGTACAGGAAGCTAAAGCATTCCAGCAGATGACCGATGGGATGAAATATTTTCTGGGTGCAGTGGGGATGGTTACGCTTTTTCTCGGCGGCCTCGGTGTAATGAACGTCATGATGGTGGCGGTGCGGGAGAGGACGCGCGAAATCGGCGTAAGAAAGGCATTGGGAGCCCCCGCGCACACGATCCTCAAGCAGTTCTTTATTGAGGCGCTTTTGATCGCGTTTCTTAGCGGCGGTATCGGCATGGGGATTGCCTATGGAATTTGCTTTCTGGTGAATCTGCTGCCGATGCCGGATTTCTTCGCCGGATTGCTAGCCACTTGGCAATCGGGGCTACTCGCGTGCGGTCTGTTGGGTGTGATCGCAATTGTCTCGGCCCTGTATCCCGCGCGCCGAGCGGCTTCGATTGATCCGATTGAAGCGCTGCGATATGAGGCTGGAGGATAGCGGCACGCCGCGCGAAAGCTGGGGAGACGCTCGGCTGGGACGGATCAGACTGTCGTACGCAAGCGTGACGGTGTTAACGAAATAATGTTGACTGAAATTATTCTCGAAGCATGGGTCGCTCTCCAGCGAAACTACACCCGGAGCCTGCTCACCATGTTGGGCATCGTTTGGGGTATCGCGACGGTCACACTACTGATCGCGTACGGCACCAGTTTCCGACATATCCTGGTGAACGGGTTCGACGCTTTCGGTAAAAGCGTCACAGTCTGCTGGCCGCAACAAACCAGCGAGCAGCCTGGTGGACAGCGCGCTGGAAAGAAAGTCGTTTTGGAACAAGCTGACCTGGATGCCGTCAAAGAAATGGCTCCCCTGGTGAAGCACGTCTGCCTGGAAACGGTACATCGACCGGGCATCAGTTACGGCGAACGGATGGTGGGAACGGCCGCCATCCGCGGGGTTTGCCCTGAATATGGCGAGATGCGCAACGAAGTCGCGGCTGAGGGCCGCTGGCTCAACTCCGGAGACGAACTGGAACGGCGCCGCGTGGTTTTTATCGGAGGACGTGTGCGTGAGCAGTTGTTCAGCGGACGGCCCGCCGTCGGCGAGACGGTTCAAATTGGTGGTGTGCACTTCACGGTTGTTGGCGTGATGGCCCGCAAAATTCAGCTGAGCAATTATTTTTCCAGTGACGACGATTCCGCGTGGATTCCTTTTAGTGCTGCGGGCGACCTCTGGAACACGAAATATTCGCAAGTGATGATCTTTGAGCCGATCGCTCCGCAATTCGAAAAAAAGGCTCAGGCTCAGGTGCTGGCCGCGGTCGCGACGCGCCAGCAGTTCTCTCCGACTGACCCCAAAGCCTTCCAGATGTTCGGACGCGACGAATTTCGCCCCGTCATCGACGGTCTGACCATTGGACTGCAAGTTTTACTGACATTTGTCGGCACGCTGACTCTGGGCATTGGTGGCGTCGGAGTGATGAACATCATGCTGGTGTCGGTGGATGAACGCATCCGCGAGATCGGCTTACGGCGCGCGTTGGGGGCCAAAAAGTGGCAGATCAAAGTTCAATTCCTGGCCGAGACACTGCTCATCATGCTTCTAGGCGGGGCGGTTGGAGTGTTGCTGTCATATGCGATCGCCGCTGCCGTGGGAACCGTGCCCCTAATGGGGCCCCTGTTCGAAGACGACTCTGGAAAGGCGGACATTCATCTGCAGATTTCCCTTGCCACCGTGATGATCTCTACCCTGGTGCTACTCGCGGTGGGAGTGGCCAGCGGCCTGGTGCCGGCTTTGCGCGCCTCAAAGCTTGATCCCGTAGAGGCCCTGCGGTACGAGTGAACAATTAGTGGAGCAATGATTGTTCGCGGCTTTTTACTCGCTTGACGTGTATCCTGCTTCGCAGTACCTTGCGTTTTGAGTCCGCCAACGACTGAGGTGCCCGTTGCCTATTTCCGCCGTCGATGCGATTACTCCGGCTTTCCAACATGCCCGCCAACAGCTTATACAGCCCTTCCGCGCCGGCCAGTGGGCCAAACTCGGATTGGTAGGATTGTTAGCCGGCGAAATGAGTTCCGGAGGCGGCGGCTGCAATCCCAGTGCGTTTCACATTCCGGCGCCGCAAAATCATCCCCAACGATTCGTGGACATGGCGCTGCCCGGTATTGATCCGGCAATTCTCGCCTCTCTTGTCGCTGTGCTGGTGGTGGCGAGTTTGGTCTTTATGGTTTTATTTCTTTACGTGAACAGCGTCATGCGCTTCGTTCTTTTTGACGGCGTGGTGGCCAAAGAATGCCGCATTCGCGAAAGCTGGAGCCGGCGACAAGGACCCGGTCGACGTTACTTCTTCTGGCAGGTGTTGCTGTTCGTCTCCTGGATCGTAGGACTCACGATTCTGGTTGGAATACCAGCGGGCTTCGCATTTCTCGTCGGCTGGCTTAAAGATCCCAAGGAACACATGATTCCACTAATTCTTGGCGGCATGGCCTTATTTTCGGTGGTGCTGGTTTTCGTACTCTCGGAACTGCTGGTTCATGTCATGACAAAGGATTTCGTGGTACCCCAAATGGCGCTCGAGGGTATCGGCGCCATTGAGGGTTGGCGGCGTCTTTGGCCGCAGATCAAGGCGGAAAAAGCTAACTTCGGCGTTTACATCATCATGAAGGTGGTGCTGGCGCTGGTGGCGGCAGTCGTTCTGGGAATTGTTTCTGCGATTGTAATGTTGTTGTCTCTGATTCCGGTCGGTGGACTCGGCGCCATCGCGGTTATCGTGGGAATGGCAGCTGGGTTGACGTGGAACCTTTACACCATCACGTTGGCGGTCGTGGCCGGATCGTGTGCGCTTTTCTTTATCCTTTACGTACTTTCGCTGGTCTCAGTGCCCGCCGTGGTGTTCTTTCCGGCGTATGCGATTCACTTCTTCGCCTCCCGCTATCCCGCCTTGGACGCGCTGATCCATCCTGCACCCTCAGTGGCGTTTTCCCCACCGCTGCCGCCAGAAATTCCTCCATTGCCTCCTTCGCCTGAACCGATTGGGTGACACGAATCGGGCCACGGATATCATGCGGATAATCAATCTTGATTTGGAGTCGTTCGTAATTTGCGAGAAAGGTCCCATCCTTTTATTTCGTCTTTCAATCAACAGCGCCCGGCGAGGAACTCCGTAGAACCAGCAAGTGTCTAATCACTCAGGACACGCGCGTGCCTAAGAGGAGCGAATCTTTATGGCGTTCTCCGCGGCAGGCAGCGGTCCGTCCCGTCCAGAAATGAATGTCACTCCGCTGATCGACATTCTTCTCGTACTGATTATCGTGTTTATGGTGGCCGTTTCGATGTCACAGGAAAAGGGTTTGGAAGCACAGATTCCGGATCAGTCCGCCAATGACAAGAACAACTTACCTCCACCTGACCGGACCATTGTGATCCAAGTCGTGTGGCGGGAGAAAGATCAGGATCCGGTGCTGAAGATCAATCAGGACGAGATCAGCTGGAAAGATCTTGAGCCTCGGCTTCAGCGAATCTTCAGTTCGCGAGTGGAACGAATTGCATTTGTACGCGGGGATGCCGATGTTGATTTCCGCTACGTTGCGGAGGTGATCGATACCGCTCGGCAGGCCGGTGTGCAACGTGTGGGACTGCTGACCAAGGAATAGGGGATTGCCACCTCAGCCTCGCGCGCGATTCTTGATCCAGATCGGCGAGCCTACGAATCCAAACGCATGCCGAATCTGGTTCTCAAGGAAGCGTTGGTAAGCAAAGTGCAGCTTCACCTTGCGATCAGTGAAGATGACGAAAGTCGGCGGCGCAACTGCCGCCTGCGTCATATAAAAGATTCTGACCTGCTGGCGGGCAGGAACCGATGCGCGTTCGAAATCGACATGCTTAAGAAAACGGTTCATTTCGCCGGTACCGATGCGCCGGCGGCGCTCCGTGGCAACTTCTTCCAGCATGGGAAATATCTTGTCGGTGCCTTTTCCCGTAGAGGCTGAGACAAACAGGACCGGTGCGTAGGCCAGAAATTTCAATGAGTCGCGAAGCCTTTGCTCGTAGGCTTCACGGTCAGCGGGGCGCTTACTTTCCTGCATACGAGAGGATTTTGTCGCGCGACCGGTGCGTTCCTTGCCGCTGATCACCAGATCCCATTTGTTCACAATGATGATCATCGAACGTCCGCTCTCGTGCGCGTATCCCGCGATGGAAGCATCGAGCTGGCTTACACCTTCGGTAGCATCGATCACCAGCAACGCGACGTCAGCGGCTTCAAGATGCTTGCGTGCCATGACAACCGAAAGTTTTTCCGCCATCAGATGGGTTTTGCCTTTGCGGCGGATTCCAGCTGTATCGATAAATCGAAAGCGTTTGCCATTGCGTTCGACGATTTCATCGACCGCGTCCCGCGTCGTGCCCGGGATCGGGGAAACGATGGAGCGGTCCGCGCCAGTCAGCACATTCAGCAAAGTTGATTTGCCGACATTCGGATGACCGATAATCGCTACCTTGGTTTCATGAGCTTCCGGTTCCTTGGAACCTTCCTGCTCCGTTTCCTCCGCAGATTCAGCGATGAGCTGCGCTTGTGGCGGAAGAACTTCCAGAACCGCATCCAGAAGATCATCAAGGCCGCGAGCATTTTCAGCGGAAAGTGGAAACAACTTCCGAATTCCGAGACGATGAAAGTCGTCAGTCAGGCTCTGTTGCTTCAATGTGTCAACCTTGTTGACCGCAAGAAATGTTGGCTTGCCGGTGCGTATTAGCTGGCGAGCAAGCTCGATGTCGGGCGACGCCAGCTCGGTGCGTCCATCCACCACCATGATGAGGGCATCCGCCTCCTGAAGCGCGACTTTTGCCTGACGAAAGATTTCCGCCGGGATGAAGTCTTTATCTTCGGGCAGAATGCCTCCCGTATCGACGATGCGCAGGCGACGTCCGCGCCACTCGGCTTCGCCATAGAGACGGTCTCGAGTGATGCCAGGTTCGTCTCCAACGATGGCACGCCGCGACCCCACCAGCCGATTGAAAAGGGTGGATTTGCCCACGTTGGGACGTCCCACGATGGCGACCGTGGGAATGCCGGCCGTTGCCGATGGCGAGTTTAATTTTGCTTGAACCATGAACGAAATCCGCGCGCAGCCGACATCCGGTCCGCCGCTCCTGCGATTGATCTCATCGCCTTGGCCTACTAGAACTTATTACCTTTCCCGACCAAGAAACGCAGGGTAAAAATAAACAATGACAGGCGAGAGGGCCCGCCCACACATCCACGGCTCTGACCGCTTATTATAGGGACTTCCGTGTCTCCTGCATCCCAACCGATTCCCGACACCAGCCAGCGGGACGTCTCGCTTTATCAATTCTTCGCCCCTGGCGGCGTGCTTTCGCGCACTCACCCAGCCTACGAGTTCCGCCGCGGACAATTGCAAATGGCTCAGGCCGTGGAACAGGCGCTGGAAGAAAGGCGTCACTTGATCGTAGAAGCCGGCACTGGAACGGGCAAAACGCTGGCCTATCTGGTACCTGTCATTCGCTCAGGCAAGAAAGTCATCATCTCAACCGGCACAAAGAACCTGCAGGAACAGCTCTTCCACAAGGATATTCCTTTTCTTGAACAAGCGCTTTTCCCCAAGGGCGAAGGCAAGCTCAAAGTGTGTTATATGAAGGGACGAAACAACTACCTTTGCCGCAAGAAACTGTACGACCTTACCGATCAGCCCGTGCTCAGCGGTCTTGAGGAGATCGAGCACTACCGCGCAATTGCAGCCTGGGAGAAAGTGACGCAGTCGGGAGACAAGGCCGAACTAGCCGCGCTTCCAGAGGCGAGCGCCTTGTGGCATAAACTCGACGCCCGCTCTGACACCTGCCTGGGGCAAAAGTGCAGCGCCTGGGACCGCTGCTTCATCACTGAGATGCACCGTCGGGCGATGGAGAGTGACATCATCATCGTCAATCACCATCTGTTCTTCGCTGACCTCTCCATCAAACAGCAGGCCGAATATGCGCCCGACGCCGGAATCCTTCCCGAAATCGGCGCGGTAATTTTCGATGAAGCCCACGAACTGGAGGACGTCGCCGGAAGCTATTTCGGGGTCTCGGTCAGCAACGGCCGTTTCGAGGAACTGTGCCGGGACGTGGAAGTTTCGTTGCAGCGCAACCACATGCTCTCGGCTGCGATGTCTGGCGCGCTAAAAAGCGTACGCGAGCGCGCTCCATTTTTCTTCGCCCTGTTGCCCCCGGGCGACGGCCGCTTTTCCTTCGAGAACCGACGCGAGTTCATGGAGGAAAACGGCGACGAATTTCTCGGGCTGCAACAATCGCTCGGAAGACTTGGATCGGAACTCGAAAACCTGCCTTCCAAGCCCGAAGAAGTCTTCAACTTCGCCCGGCGTGCGCAGGAGTTGCAGGTACAGCTGAGCTTTGTGATGGAATCGCAGGACCGCAACACGGTGTTCTGGATTGAGCGTCGCCGCGGCGGACGCGACAATCCGGGAGTGTATCTGCAGGCCACGCCCATCGACGTCGCGCCGATCCTCAGGAGTTGCCTCTTCGATAAGCTTGAGTGCGCGGTACTTACTTCGGCCACGTTGGCGGTGGGCGGCAGCTTTGAATATATGCGGCACCGGTTGGGGCTAGAGCATGCCCGCGAGACTGTCCTGCCATCGCATTTTGACTACGCAAATCAGGCGCTGTTCTATGTGCCACCCGATCTTCCCGATCCGCGAACCCCACAATTTGCAGCCCGAGCGGCAGACCGCATCCACCATCTCCTCGAGATGAGCCGCGGACGGGCCTTCGTTCTATTCACCAGCTACGCGCAGATGAATGACGTTTATCAGCGCCTGCTTGGAGAACTGGAATTCCCCATGCTGTTGCAGGGCGACGCTCCCAAAACCGCCTTGCTGGAGGAATTTCGACTCACTCCTCATGCGGTGCTGTTTGCAACATCGTCATTCTGGCAGGGCGTTGATGTCCAGGGAGAGCAGCTCAGCTGCGTCATCATCGACCGTCTGCCGTTTGCCGTACCCAGCGATCCAGTGGTGGCAGCGCGCGTGAAATCCATTGACGCCGAGGGGGGCAACGCCTTCTTTCAATACCAGGTACCGTCGGCGGTGATCACGCTGAAACAAGGCTTCGGACGACTGATCCGTTCCCTGCACGATCGCGGGCTGCTAGTGCTTCTGGATAACCGCATTCTGAAAAAGGCCTACGGGAAAGTTTTCGTCGAGAGTTTACCCGCCTACCGGAGAACAACGGACATAAAGCAGGTAGAGAAATTCTTTGGCGCGGACTGACTGAATTCTTTCTCAGATTTGCCATCTTGACCGGAACAAAGCCAGCGCAGGGAAGGAACCTGATTACATAAGTGGCAACCGGGCGGCTCGGACCAAAATTCTACTTCGCGTAAACTGCTAGTCTGACGCCTTGAACACAATCAAGCACATTTTCCTGCGCTACACGGCCTTCCTCTGGGCACTGCTCAAACCCCTCGGAGCCTGGGGCGTTTTCGTCATTGCCGCGCTTGACGGGGCCGCTCTCGGCCTGCCCATGGACCCCGTCGTGGCGACTTATGTCTATCAGGACCGCTCGCATTTCCTGCTTTACGTACTCATGGCTGCAACCGGTTCCGCGCTGGGGAGCATAGTGATTTATGGGATCGGCTACGCCGGCGGAGAGGAATTGCTGCGCAAACGCATCTCTCCGGAGCGCTTTGACAAGTTTCACCAGGCTTTCGAAAAGCATCCGTTTTGGAGCCTTATGTTCCCGGCGATGCTGCCTCCGCCTACACCTTTCAAGCTGTTCGCCCTCGCTGCAGCGGTCTCAGAGATGCAGTTCGGCCATTTCCTGCTGGCAATTTTCGCCGGACGCTTCATACGTTTTCTGATCCTAGCCACTTTGACCCTGAAGTTCGGCCCTCAGTTTGTGCAGATCTTCGGAAACCTCTTCCGGGAACATTGGCTCCCGGTGTTGGCAGCTGTAGGGGTAGGATTGGCGACCTGGCTGGTGGTATGGAGGATGCAGAAGAGGTCCAAGTAGGCGCGAGCGTTCCACTCAGGCTTGATCACGCGAAAGCTTACTCCTGATTTCTGCGGAGACTGGCCGACCTGAAATTGAGCGCCAACACTCGCACGGACGGGACGCGCCGGGCCACACTAAGCCGCAGCGGCGTGATCGTCTTTGTTAAACGCTCCCGCCAAAGCTCCCAATACCATCGGCGTGGCGAACATGACACCGGTAAAGAGCAGATCACCTTCTAACCCATTGCGAAAGAAGGGTAAGGCCAGGGTGTACGAAGTCATCAAACCGCCGAAGTTTTTCGGGTACATCTCGTAGGCTGCCCAAACCGCGAAATTACTGATCAGGAAAAAGGAAACTGAGCTGGCCAGGGCGGCGCCAATAATTGGCAGCGGTTTCGAGGTTGACCGAAGCCTCGTTCCGAGCCATAACACTGCTGCGTACCAGCCCCAGGTCACGAAGTGATCCCAGACAAAAGGATAGGTGTAGACCAATTTCGTAAGAACGACATCCGCAGCCGCCATCGCAACCAGCGGCACCCACAGGAATCGACGCGAGCCACGAGCTCCGAAGAAAAGTAGCGCCGCCGCGACCGGCGTAAAGGTCCACGGGTGAGGCATGAAGCGAACCGCAATCGCGACTATCAGAAACATGTAGGCCAGCATGATCACCTCAACATTCGTAGACAACGATTGTGGCGCGCCCAGGCCCGTGCGTCAAGCAATGGTTCTCGAGTGGTGTGGCGCGGGGCACCCGCCCGCGACCTTATGTTTGATCCACAAACGGCCAGGTTAGGGACTGCTCTTGGCCGGCACCCAGCGGCCTCGCGATCCAAAACTCTCGCCTATTACCCTTAGATCGCGATCAAGCTCTACCCTCGAACCGAGGGCCCCACGTCCCATCTGTTCCGGATAGTCGTAGCGCAGGTCAAGGAAGCGAACGACGTATGCGGCCTGTGAATTCCCCATCTGTTCAGTTTCGGTCACTGGAAATCTGGCCCAATCCAGATAGACATGGCCCAGATAGCTTTGCTTTGCAGCTAACGTCATCGGTGTTTCTTCTGGCTTGGGACGTATTCGCATCTGCCCGGCGGCATCCACTTCCGGAATCGAAGAGTCAACTAAGGATGTGGCGAAGAACGCGTTGGTTTCGACTACCCCATGCCACCGAAACGGATTCAACCAGTAGGGATAAGCTGAAGCACGAACGGGATCGGCTCCATTATAGGTTCTGGCTTCCAACGCATTGACCGCCCGCCGGTGTTCATAGTCGCGCAACCCCCATAGAGCGACCAGCCCCAGCAAAGCTATGCGAGCGCCCAGAGCCCCTTGCTGCTTTTTGCGGGGGACTCCAATCTCGTCGTTAACCAGCGAAAAAAATGCCGGGACCACAAGGCCACCGACCAGAAGAACGAGAATGACCGGCTCGACAATGAATATGATGTCCCATGAGTACCACTTCTCCCAAAAAGGCCAAAACGGACGTACCCCGTAGTTATTGGTGAAGTCGAGCAAGATGTGAGTGAGTCCGGAAAGGTAAGCGAAGATAAAAAGCAAACCCCATCGCGGAGGAAGCGCATGATCTTTCACTTTCTGGCCGCGCATGCGCCAAATCACGTATATGAGGCCGACCACGATAGCCTGCACCAGCACAAGACCGAGAAAGGAATGGGTAAATCCGCGATGGTGAGCAAAGCCGAAAACAGGATCTTTGAAATTTCCAATGATATCAACATCGGGCGCCTCAGCCGCCAGAGTCATCGTGGCCGTCGCTAAGGAAGTTTTGCGATTGAACCCGGCACGTGCCAGGCAAGCGCCGGTGAGGAAATGGGTAATTGGTTCCAAACGCCATTGTAGCGCCGGACTAGTGGGGGCCGGCCGGTAGCGGATTTAGTCTTGTGGTTCTCACACCACAGCGGCCACAGATCGAACTCTCAAGTTACCGGCGGCCAACCGTATCCGACCCACGCGGTATAAGCAGGTTCACTGCGTCCGGCACAATTCTGATTTCCGCAGGAAGCGTTCCCAGAAGTTCTCCGTCGGCTTCGACGAAAATGCGCTCGGCCGAATGCGAGCCAGGTCGTATGCAGCAGGCTAATTTCACTGCATGAATGAGGTCGATCCCGCTAACCTGCCAGACCGCGCCGGATAAACCTCGAATAACATAGCGCAAATATGCCCATCGGCTGCGAGTTCGGAACAGGACCAGCCGCAAATCGTCCCGTTCGAGCGCGGCTCCCGGAGCAAGCTCCTTTAGTACACCGCCAAAGTTCCGGATACGCACCGCCAGCAACTGGGACACCTCCGCTTTCGTCCCGGACTCGATTTCGACCACGAAGTTCTCCATCGGATGGGTCAACCATAAACGCGTGGCCATCGCATAGTAAGCTGCCATTCCCAGCTGGCCCTTTGTCATTGGGTTCAATTTGTAGAAGAGATGGGCGTCGGCACCAATTCCAGCCGCGACGATGAAGAACCGGGAACCACGATTACCGTCAAAATCCAAATATTCAACGCAGCCTGCGGCTGTACGCCTCGGCGTAGCCGTCAGGTTGGCTTGGGCAGCAGCCGCGGCGGATAGCGGCAAATCGAGGTCGTGAGCCAAGGCATTCGCCGTCCCCAGTGGAATGACGCCTAGCGCCACGTTGCTGCCCATCATGCCCTGTAGCGCGTCGTGGACAGTACCATCCCCACCGCAGGCCAAGATCGTGTCACAACCGTCAGCGATTGCCTGGCGCGCCTGTTCGGGGGTTTCCGACTGGCCGCGCGTGGGTTCTAAGGTTGCCTCCACGCCAGCCTTGCGCAGGACCGCCAAAGCCGCCTTCACGTCCGCAATCCGGCGCATATGGCGCCGTCCTGACAATGGGTTATAGAGAAGAACGGCCTTGCGCATTGAGCACTTAAGCGATCAGCAAAACAATCGTATAACCGAAATTGGAGTCACAAACCAGATTCAAGAATCAGCCTGGATTGTACCGGAAGCGAAGTGGGCGCCTGGCAAATGCGTTGCGTATTAACCGCATTTTCACTAAGCTGGTCGCTGCTCGGACCTCCGCAGTCATCTCTAAAGAATCCTTGGGGGATAATCTCCATGAAATTCTGTTTCTCCGTTCTGCTAGCCCTTTCGCTGTGTACCTTTGTCGGGGGGCAAGAGCATGCGGTTCACGCTCGAGTGAAACCTGCCACTCTAATGCCGGGACTGGGCGACCTGCATCACCCCGTATCAACCAAAAAACCGCAGGCACAGCAATTCTTCGATCAGGGACTGCGCCTGATTTATGCTTTCAATCATGAGGAGGCGGCACGCGCATTTCACCGCGCGGCCGATCTTGACCCTAGATTGGCCATTGCTTACTGGGGCATCGCCGAGGCGGTAGGTCCAAACTACAACGATCCCGCCAGCGACGAACGTTTCGCAGAGGCGCATGCCGCCATTCAGACGGCGGCTGACCTCGCCGGCCATGCCTCGCCGGTCGAACAAGCCTATATCCGGGCAATGATTCTGCGTTTCCCCGCAGATTCTAAAGCTGATCGAAGGCAGGCAGCCGAGGCTTATCACGATGCCATGCGTGAAGTAGCGAGGAAATTTCCCGATGATCTGGATGCCGCCACCCTGTTCGCAGAATCCGGGATGAACCTCCATCCGTGGGGTTTATGGCGTAGGGACGGGACTGCGGAAGATGGTACCGACGAAATCGTGGCGACATTGGAATCCGTGATTAAACGCGATCCCAATCATATGGGCGCAATCCACTACTACATTCACGCGGTCGAAGCTTCGAATTCGCCGGAACGCGCCTTGGCTGGCGCGAATCGCCTTGCCGCCATGGCGCCCGCAGCCGGACACCTGGTACATATGCCGGCGCACGTGTACATTCGCACCGGCGATTATGCGGCGGCTGTCAAGACAAACCAGGCCGCGGCGATTGCTGACCAGGCGTACATCAAAGCCAGCGGCCTACAAGGCCTCTACCCAATGATGTATTACAGCCACAACCTTCATTTCATTGCCATGTGCTCTGCGATGAATGGCAATTATGCCGAGGCCATGCAGGGTGCCGCGATGCTGGCCGCGCACGCAAAACGCCACGTGAAACAAATGCCTCCACTCGAGGGCTTTTTGACTATCCCCATCGCTGTGAACATCCGCTTCCGCAAGTGGGACGAAATCTTGAGCATGCCAAAGCCGAGTGCGGACATGCAGGTCGAGAGCGTATTTTGGCGCTTTGCCCAAGGCATGGCTCTGGCCGCAAAAGGGAAACCCGATGAAGCCCAGTCTGACTATCAGGTATTGGCAGAAGCGGAGAGGAACACGCCTGATGACGCCGTCTTTGCGCCTCCCGTGGACAATAAGACGAAAGACATTTTGACGATTGCCACCGATGTGCTGGCCGCAAAAATTGCTCTTGCCAAAAGAGATAACGCAACCGCCGTTGCGCAGTTGGAAGAAGCGGTGAAGGTGCAGGATTCTCTGAAATATAACGAACCCGAGGATTGGTTTTTCCCGGTGCGCGAGTCGCTGGGCGGAGTACTTTTGCTTAACGGCGATGCAGCCGGCGCGGAAAAGATCTTCCGCGAAGACCTCGATCGGCATCCACGCAATCCGCGTTCGCTGTTTGGACTGGGGGAGGCTCTAAAGGCCCAGCAGCGTGACTACGATGCCGGCTTCGTGCAGAAGCAATTTCAAGCTTCCTGGAAAGGCAGCGCAACCTTGAAGTTAGCAGATCTGGTGTAGCCTGGTGCGGGCGCCCTTGCCCGCGAAAAGACCAGAAGTCAAAGACAAATCAAAATCTAAAACAACTCCCAGTCAAAGGCGCGGAGGGCACCCGCGCCACACCCGGTCATGGTCGGTGGATTACGTACACGCAGTGCGGTAAATCTCTCCACACCACTTCCTTCCACAGAGTCAATCCGGTTTTTTCCGCCACCCGGCGCGAGGGCAGATTTTGCGGGCGAATGAGCGAAATCAACCGGTTGGCCTTCAACGTTTCGAACCCATGCGCCTGGCAAGCCCGCGCCGCCTCCGGGGCATAACCTCGACCCCATAGGTCGCGTCGCACGTGATAACCAATTTCGATCTCATCGATTCCATCCACCTTTTGACGTGTCAGCCCACAGTCACCGATAACTTCGCCGTTTGACCTCAAGACCATGGCCCAAAGGCCATGGCCGTCCTCCTGATAACGTATACGGTTACGCTCGACCCACGATTCGACCCCGGCCCGGTCCCTCGGCTCGGGATAGAAGCGCATGGTTTCGGGATCGGAAATCACTGCGGCTAGCGCGTCCGCATCCTCGGGAACAAGTTCGCGGAGCCACAACCGCTCAGTCTCGATAATTGGCATATTCGGTCGAAGTTGTATGGGGACAGCCGAAGGCAGCTGTTCCGACGAAGGTCTTGCCTGATTAGTAATGCCTCTCTCCACGAATATAATCTCTAAAGTTATGGCCAGCGCGACTAAGACCCCCGAAAAAAAGATCGAGGCGCTCCGCGACAAGATCCGCCATCACGAGTATCGGTACTACGTTCTCGACGACCCCGAAATTTCAGACGCCGCGTTCGATCAACTCATGATCGAGCTGAAAAAGTTGGAAGCGGAGAATCCCGAACTGGCCACTCCCGACTCTCCCACTCAACGTGTTGGCGGCAAGCCGCGCGAGGGCTTTGTGAAAGCGCCCCATTCCTCGCCGATGCTTTCGCTGGACAATACTTATAGCGAGGACGAGCTGCGCAATTGGGAACGGCGGATGCACGAACTCAGCGGACGCGAAGAAATTGATTACGTTTGCGAACTGAAACTCGACGGCATGTCTCTGGCGCTCCGTTATGAAGGCGGCAAACTGGTTCGCGGTATCACGCGCGGCGATGGAACCACTGGCGAAGATGTAACTCTGAACGTACGCACGGTGCGCTCAATTCCTCTTTCCGTTTCTGTGGATAAATTGAAGAAGGCCGGAATTCCGTCGGATTTTGAAGTCCGGGGCGAAATGCTGATGCCGCTTTCGGCATTCAAGCGAATGAACCAGGAACGCGAAGAAAAAGGCCTGTCTGTTTTTGCTAATCCACGCAATGCGACTGCTGGAACCGTGCGGCAACTTGAGCCCAGCATCACCGCCCAGCGGCGACTCGACTATTTCGGCTACGCTCTGCTTCAAAATGGGCGGACACTCCTTGACCGCCACTGGGAAACTTTGAATGCGCTGTCGACCGCGGGGTTCAAAGTAAACCCCACTCGCAGGCTGGCCAATAGCTTTGATCAGATCTGGACATTCATCCAACAAGAGGAAACCAAGCGAGAGGCCCTTCCGTACGAAATTGACGGCATCGTGATCAAGGTGGACCGTACTGCCCTACAACGCGAAATGGGCTTTACCGGCAAAGCCCCGCGTTGGGCTATCGCTTACAAGTACGCCGCCCGCGCTGGTATCACCAAGGTCGAAGACATTCTGGTGCAAGTGGGACGCACGGGTAAACTCACGCCCGTCGCCGATTTGAAGCCCGTTCCCATTGGCGGTACAACGGTCAGCCGAGCCACTCTCCACAACATGGACGAAATTGAGCGTCTCGGCGTGAAAATCGGAGACTGGGTGGAAGTCGAGCGGGGCGGAGACGTAATTCCAAAGGTTGTCCGGGTTGTCGAAGATAAAGACCATCCTCGTGGACATAAGCTCTTTCATATGCCGGAAAGGTGTCCGGTGTGCGGAGGCCATGTCGTCCGGACCGAGGGAGAAGCCGACCACCGCTGCGTCAATGCCAATTGCCCGGCCAAGCTGCGGGAAACGATTCTACATTTCGCCTCGCGTGGCGTGATGAACATTGATGGTCTCGGCGACGCGCTTGTGACCCAGCTCACCGATCGCGGCATGGTCAAGAATGTCGCCGACATTTACCGCCTGACTAAGGACGACCTGCTCAAACTGGAACGGGTAGGGGACAAATCGGCACAGAACGTGCTCGACGAGATCGAATCGTCGAAGAAATTACCGTTCGAACGCGTGATCTATGGCCTGGGAATTCGCATGGTCGGCGAACGCACGGCGCAATTCCTGGCAGAGCATTTCGGCTCGATGGACGCGCTGATGAACGCAAATGAACAAGAGCTGCAGGATGTGAATGAAGTCGGTCCACGCATCGCGCAGAGCATTGTGGAATTCTTTCAGGAGCCAAAGAACCGGGCGCTGATCAAGCAGTTGCAGGAGCTTGGCCTGAAACTGACTGGAGAAAAAAAACAACGTGGCACCAAACTCGCTGGCAAAACGTTCGTGCTTACCGGCACCCTATCCCGTCTCACCCGCGACGAAGCGAAAAAAATGATCGAGAACGCCGGGGGAAGAGTGTCCGGCTCCGTCAGCAAGAAAACAGATTTTGTAGTCGCAGGCGACGACGCCGGATCAAAATTGGACAGGGCAAAAGAGCTCGGCCTGAAGGTGATTGGAGAGGATGAGATGCAAGGTCTGCTCAGCTAGTGTCGGTGTGGGGCCGGGTCAGGGCTGCCCAAAGGGCCCGGTCGCACGCATTCTCTCACTCCATTATCGCTGCCTTGATCCTTTCATAAGTCCGGTCCAGGCTCTCCGGTAGGACCCTTGTTTCACCCACCACCGTCATGAAATTTGCGTCCGCAACCCACCTGGGCAGTGCGTGCAGGTGGATGTGGCCCGCGACCCCTGCCCCGGCGGCTTTTCCGATATTCATCCCGAGGTTAATTCCGTCCGGAGTGTAGAGTTTGCGCAGTATCCTCTCCATTCTCTGCGCAAGATCCATGACTTCGTGGGCTGCGTCGGCCGGCAACTTTTGCAGTTCATCCAAGTGGGCAAAGGGAACAATCATGATGTGTCCTGCGGTGTAGGGATAGGTGTTGAGAACCACGTAGCCATGCTGACCTCGATACACGATGCCGGCTTTGGCATCGTTACCGGCTCTGGGCAAATCACAGAAGACGCATCCAGAGGATTTATCGATTCCGGAAACGTAGGAGTATCGCCAGGGAGTCCAAAGGTAGTCCATCGCAGGGGCAGAGTAGCAGAACCGGAGATGTGGGCGCGAGGGCGAGACA
>Ga0070712_100000217_pt1 | contig 32404 bp, 31 predicted proteins | sample LARL81metaG_FD_71396 | JGI IMG/M metagenome (GOLD analysis project Ga0070712, IMG submission 71396) | Corn, switchgrass and miscanthus rhizosphere microbial communities from Kellogg Biological Station, Michigan, USA - LAR L8-1 metaG | ecosystem: Host-associated > Plants > Roots > Rhizosphere ...
GTCCCGAAGCGGCTGATCGCCGTCGCCACTGCTCGTTCGCACTCGGCGACAACGGAGATGTCCGCCGCGGTGAACGCGAAGCGGTCAGTGTCAAGCTCAGCCCGCAGTTCCTCGCCGAGTTCCCGCCGCCGCGCCACGCCGAGCACCGCGGCGCCGGCCTGGACGTAGGCGATGGCGACCGCGCGTCCGAGACCCGAGGACACGCCGGTCACGAGTGCCACCTTGCCGGCCAGAGTGCCGCCGCTCATGCGTCCACTCCGTTCATCCGGCCGCGACGATCGCGCCCGCGCTCGTGTGCACGACCTGGCCGGTGATCTGACGCGCTCCGGGGAGGCACAGGAAGCCGATCACCGCCGCGACATCCGCTGGCTCGGAAACCCGGCCCAGCAGGTTCGCCAGCGGTCCCTCGCGCACCGCGGCCGCCATGCCGTCAGGGCCGCCAAAAGCCGATTCGGTTATGGGCGTGCGAGTGACCCCGGGCGCGACCAGGTTCACGTTCACGCCGTGCGGGCCGAACTCCCACGCCGCGGAACGCGTCAGCGACCCGAGGCCGGCCTTGGCCGCACCGTACGCGGCACCGGAGGACACCGCGCGGTACGCGGAACTCGAACCGACATTCACGATGCTTCCGCCCTGGCCACGCGCGATCATGCGCCGGCCGACGGCCTGGAGCAGCAGGAACGGCGCCGTCAGGTCGATCGCCAGCACCCGCTGCCACTCCTCGAGAGAGGTCGTGAGAACGGTCTTACCGATGATCCCGGCCGCGTTAACGAGGACGGTCACCGGACCGCGCTCGGCCGTGATCTCCTCGACGAGGGGATCGATGCCGTCCAGGCTGGCGAGATCGAACACGACCTGGTGCAGTCCGCCGTTACTGGCGGCAGGCACGGCTTCGCAGCGAGCCGAGAGGGTGGCCGCGTCGCGGTCGAGCGCCACGACGACGGCACCCAGGCCGGCGAGCAGCCGGGCAGTGGCCCAGCCGATCCCTGACGCCGCTCCCGTGACGAGAGCGACCCGGCCGTCGAGGGCGTTCTCGGCGAGTCCGGCGCGTGACGCGATGCTCATGTCCACCATGCCATGGATTGCTATCGGTAAATTAATAGAACTATATTAGATGTTCATGGCGAGGGCAGCAGACAAGGTCACGGTCACCCAGACCGGCTCGCTGGCTGGCCAGGTAGCGGTCGTCACCGGCTCCGGTGGCGCGATGGGCGGCGCGATCGCCGAGCGGCTGGCGGCGGCTGGCGCGCACATCGTGCTCAATGACCGCGTACCTGATCGCGTTGACGTTCATCGTGCGGCAGTCGAAGCACACGGCGTCCAGGCCGTCTCGGTGACGGCCAGCACCTCGCGCCCTGCTGGCGCGAGGATCGTCATCGCGGCAGCACTGGACACCTGGGGGCGGCTCGACATTCTGGTCAACACTGTGGGCGGCATCAAGGGGCCAGTCGAGATTCCTGTCTGGGAGATCACCGATGAGCAGTGGGACGGGACGCTGGCCGTCAGCCTGACCGCCACCTTCCTGTGCACCCGGGAGGCTGCCCGCGTGATGGTCAGGCAGCGGTCCGGCAAGATCGTGAACATCGCCTCGACGTCGTGGGCACCACCGCACTCGGCCCTGCACCCGCACTATGCGGCGGCCAAGGCAGGCGTCGTCGCGTTCACGCGGGCGGTCGCGCTTCAACTGGCGGCGTATGACGTCAATGTCAACGCCGTCGCGCCAGGAGCGACGCGGCGCAGCGCCGCCGTGATGGGTGACGACGACGCCGCCGCCGCTCCGCTGCCGCCACTCGGCCGGATCAACGACCCGGCCGACATCGCTGGTGCGGTCGCTTACCTGGTATCCCCGGACGCGCGCAACGTCAGCGGGCAGCTGATTACCGTAGCGGGCGGCCTGAACGCGGCACTGTAGCGGGCGAGCCGGCTAGCCAGGCGCTACTTCAGGAGGGGGGCCATCCGGGTGCAGACGGTCTGGATGTGCCTGGCGACGGCCTTCTCCGGCATACCGCCGATCGAAGCCCAGAAGTACACGGTCTCCACGGGGGCGTCACCGACCTTGTCTCGCACCCGCCGCGCGACCTCCTCGGGCGTGCCGTAGAAGAAGTGGTCCAGGGATCCGCGCGGCTCGCGCGTCCTGAGTTTCTCCGGGTCCACCGGCTTCGGGACCGGCGCGTCCGTCCCCTGCACCATGTGCCGCCGGTACGAGTCGACCTGATACCCGACGTGACGCGCGACCTCCGGCCAGTCCGCCTCCGGGTCCTCGGATACCCAGCCCTGGATGCCGCCGGCCATGCGGGCGGTGGCCGGGTCGTGGCCGGCTTCGGCTAGCGCGTCCCGGTAGGCGGGCCAGCTGTCCTTGTTCACCGTCAGCAGGCACTCGCCGAGCAGGCCGGCCCGGCGGGCGCCCTTGGGGCCCTGGTAGCCCATCCACAGCGGCGGCCGCTCCTGGACCGGGCGCGGGGTCACGCCGCCGGTGCCCCAGAGGCGGCGCAGCTCCCTGGCCATGTCATCGGTCGCGCGGTACCGCGTCGCCATCTCGGCGCCGAAGAGCTCGAACTCGGGAACGCGGTACCCGGCGCCGATCCCCAGGTCGAGCCGGCCGTCGCTGACGATGTCGACGACCGCGGCCTGCTCGGCGACCTCCGCCGGGTGGTGCAGCGGCGCGATGAGGATGCCGGTGCCGATCCGCACCCGCTGGGTCCGCGCGGCGACCGCGGCCGCGAACGTCAGCGGCTGCGGCAGGTAGTCGTCGTCGAAGAGATGGTGCTCGGTCAGCCATACCGAGTCACAGCCGAGCAGCTCGGCCTCGCGGCACATCTCGAGGGTGAAGCCGTAGAGGCGGGACGGCGGGACACGCCAGGCCGGAGGGTTCCGCAAATCGAAATAGATTCCTATACGCATGGCTCGTGGTTCCTTCCCGGCCTGACACAATCGTATCACCTATTGAACTGCATTTACTGTATAGCTATATTGGGTCACGTCTAGGCTTCCGCCCCAGGGAGGCAGCAATGTTCAAGCTGTTCAGCGTCGATGATCACATCGTCGAGCCGCCGGGTGTCTGGGTGGACCGGGTGCCGGCCGCGTACAAGGACCGGGTGCCGCACGTCGTCGAGGCCGACGGCCGCCAGATGTGGGTCTGGGAAGGCGGCATGGAGATGACCATGGGCCTGAACGCGGTCGCCGGCAAGCCGCGCGAGCAGTGGGGCGCCGAGCCTGCCCGGTTCGAGGACATGATCCCTGGCTGCTACGACCCGCACCAGCGCAAGAAGGACTTCCTGTCCAACGGCGTCTTCGCCAGTGTCGCGTTCCCCACGCTGCCGGGGTTCGCCGGCCGCAAGTTCGGCACCTTCGAGGACAAGGACCTCGCGCTGGTGTGCGTGCGGGCCTGGAATGACTTCATCCTCGACGAATGGTGCCCGGTCGCGCCGGAGATGTACGTCCCGATGACGATCGCGCCGGTGTGGGACGCGCAGCTCGCGGCCGAGGAGACCGCGCGCTGCATCGAAAAGGGCAGCAAGGCGCTGTGCTGGATGGAAGACCCGGCCAACATCGACCTGCCCGGCTATCACACCGACTACTGGCACCCGCTGTTCGCGGTCTGCCAGGATGCCGACATCCCGGTCTGCATGCACATCGGCGGCGCGCTCCCCCAGGTCACCCTCGAGGGCAAGATCCCCATGGTCGAGATCGCCGCCGCGTTCGCGCACGCCGGCCGCTCGGCCACCAACATGATGGTCAGCCCCATCCCGCGCAAGTTCCCGCGCATCAAGCTGGTCTGGTCAGAAGGCGGCATCGGCTGGATCACCGCCGCGATCGAGCGCGCCGACCGCCAGTGGGACCGCCATCAGTACTGGACCCACATCCCGGACGCCGACGTACTGCCAAGCACCGTGGCGCGGCGCAACATGTGGTTCTGCATGATCGAGGAGCCCGTTGGCCTGAAGTACCGGTACGACTTCACCGTCGACCACATCCTCTGCGAGACCGACTACCCGCACGCGGACACCCCGTTCCCCACCACGCAGGCGGCCTTCAAGACCCTGTTCGAGGGAGTGCCCGCCGACGAGGTGGCGAAGATGACCCACGCGAACGCCGAGGAGCTGTTCCGCTTCCCCATGACGGTCCCCGAGGGCACTCCGGACAACTGAGCCCGCGTGCCGCGGCCCTCAGCGGTAGATGGCCAGTTACGCGTCAGGCGGGGTACCGCATGGGTCCTTGGGTATAGGTGCGGCCGCTGGGCGCGGTCCACTGATGCAGGCCGGGTTCGGGCTGGGTGACGCTCCAGCCGGATGACTGCTTGACCCGGTGGCAGCGGCGGCTTCGCGCGCCGCCGTTGCATGCGCACGTCTTACCGCCCTGGTCGTAGGGCACCGCGTGCTCGAAGTCGGATTCGCGGGCGTGCGCCGAGCAAGTCGGGAACGTGCAGGTGCCGTCGCGGATCTGGACGAGGTGGCGGAGCGTGTCATTGGGCTGGTAGCCGTGTGATTCGTGCCGGTGGTCGCAGTCGCTGACCGGGACCGCCAGGAGTTTGACCGTGAGGTCGCGGCCGTCGGGCAGGGTGAGGGTCCAGGTGCCGTACCCGCCGGGTGGCCCTGGTTCGTCGCGCAGGGTGAGCGCCCATGGCGCGAGGCCTTGGGGTCCGTCGCGGCTGGCCGGCGGGCTGGATTTTTTCGGACGGGTGGGCCGGGCACAGCCGTGAGCGACGGCGACGCCCTCACCGTCGGTGATGGTCACGCACAACTCACTGTCGGGGCTATTCGCTGCGCTAGAGGCGAGGTCGCGGACCAGGGCCGGGTCGAGTGGGCCGAGTGCGTGCCCGGCGCCAGGCCGTTCGGCAAGGCCGAGCAGGGTGGCGAGCGGGAGGGTGAGGTTGGCCCGCGCGGCCAGCCCCGGCAGGGGCGGGGCGGCTGCAGCGCCGATGCCATCACTGACGGCATCAGCGTCGGAACTGTGTGAGCAGACGACAGGTTCGCCGCTGTCGTCGAAGTGGCTAGTGAACCAGCCGTCGTCCGGCGCACTGGGGCCGGGAGTGCCAGCCAGGTCCATGCCGCTTTTGTCGCCTGGCACCTCGTCGTCGGGTTCGCCGTGGTCGCCGAAGTAGGAGTCCCAGTCGTAGGCGTCCCGGTCCTCGTCCGACGGGCCGGATTCGGCAGTGCCGACTGGAGTCCCGCCGCCGTCGGGGGCGCCGCCTGGGCCGCGCTCAGGTGGGCCGTCTGCGCGGGCGGTGACGGTGCGGTCCTGCTCAGCGGCGGCGTCGGCGCGGGACTGGGTGAGGCGGGTCTCCAGGGTGATGCCGTTGAGGATGTCCAAGAACGCCAGCACGCGCAGCTGGTCCAGCCGGGCGTCCGGGCGGATCTTCAGCCGCTTGTAGCGCTGGGCGCGGTCTTCGATCGCGTCGTTGGCGGCGAGAGCGGCATCGGTGGGCAGGCCGTAGGCGGCCAGCGCGCACGCGCCGCCGTTGGCCCGCCAGAACCGGACCCGGGCCTCTTCCCGCTCCGCGTGCTGCCGCCGCTTCGCCGCGCCGTCGGGGTCTACGGTGCAGACCGCCTGCGCGGCAAGCTTGCCGATCACGCCCGGCGGCTGGCCCGCTATCTGGTCCAGGATCAGCTTCTCTGCCTCCGCGGCGTGCTCATCGTCCAGCACCGCCAGCTCGTCGGAGATCAGCCTGGCCTTCCACTCGCTGATCACCCCGCTGGCGAGCGCGGCGCCGATGCCGGGCAGCCGGGCCTGCAGGTCCCAGGCGAAGCAGGTCAGCTTGTCCGCGCCGCGGATCGACAGGCCCAGCCCCATGCTGACCTCGTGGGCCAGTCCCTCGTGCCACTGGGCGGGCAGGTCGCCGTGCATTGGCTGGTAGCCGCCAAGGCCGGGGCGAGCGCGGCGGCGGATCAGCTCCCGGATCACCCCGTGCTTGCCCGCGGCCGCCCACGCTTCGAGGGCATTCCACCGGCCCAGCAGCCCGATCAATTCGTCATCGGTCGCGCCTTCGCAGCGCCGTTCCGGGCCGGACAGGTCCTCCACGACCGCCGCGAGCGCGGCACTGGGCGGGCAGGTGTCCCCAGGGCCGTCCTTGACGAAGCCGGCCAGCAGCAGATCACGGCCGTCGTCGGGAACCCCGGAGTCGCGGGCCGGCTCCTCGGCCGGCTCGCGCTCACGGGGCGGTGGCTGCGTCATGGCTATCTCGTTTGCGTGCGACACCAAGAAAGACTATTACTCGAATTCTATCGCTATTAAGATACGTCAACAGCCGAGATTTGCTTACCTTGCGGATACTGTTTACTATCCTCGGGTTCTAGAAGTAGTATATTAATACTACTTAATTCACTGATCTGTGAAGGGGTTCTGATGCTCGCGCGGGTGATCATCGGGCTGGGGCTGACCGTTGTCGCGTTCGCGGTGGCGGGGCGACGGGTGTGGTGGCTCGGGCGGCTGGCGTTTTCCGGGCAGCCGGCGCCGGAGCGGGTGGCGTTCGCCAGGTCTCACCCGGGCCAAGAGACGGAAACCCAGCTGACCGAGGTGATCGGGCAGCGCAAGCTGCTGAAGTGGACCGTCCCCGGCGCCGCGCACGCGGCGACGTTCTGGGGCTTCCTGGTCTTGATCTTCACGATCATCGAAGCCTACGGCGCCCTGTTCTCCCGCACCTTCGCGATCCCCGGCATCGGGCACTGGGCGGTGCTCGGGTTCCTCGAGGACGTGTTCGCCGTCGGGGTGCTGGCCGGCATCGCGACGTTCACCGTGATCCGGCTGCGCAACAACCCGCATAAAGAAGGCCGCCGGTCGCGGTTCTTCGGCTCCCACACCCGCGCCGCCTGGCTGGTTCTGGCCATGATCTTCCTGGTCATCGCCACGCTGCTGCTGTACCGGGGAGCGCAGGTCAACACCGGGGTGTTCCCGTATGACGACTGGGCGTTCGCCTCCCACACGGTCGGGAACTGGCTGGCGCCGCTGGGATACGGCGTCAACTCGGTGCTCGAGGCGGTGTTCCTGCTCGCCCAGATCGGCGTGATCATGGCGTTCCTGGTCATCGTCACCTACTCCAAGCACCTACACATCGGCCTGGCCCCGCTGAACATCATGTTCTCCCGCCGCCCGAACGCGCTGGGGCCGCTCGAGCCGATGCGCTCCGGCGGCAGGGTGCTCGACTTCGAGGAGGCCGACCCGGATGTCGACGTCTTCGGCATCGGCAAGGTCGAGGACCTGACCTGGAAGGGCCTGCTCGACCTCGGCACGTGCACGGAGTGTGGCCGCTGCCAGTCGCAGTGCCCGGCTTGGGTCACCGGCAAGCCGCTGTCGCCCAAGCAGGTCATCCTGGACCTGCGCGACCACGCCTTCGCCAAGGCGCCGTACCTGCTGGCCGACTCCGATGAGGCTCGCGACAAGCTCCCCGACGCCGTCAAGGCCGAGGCGGAGCGGCCCCTGGTCGGGACCGCGGAAGCGGGCGGCGTGATCGATCCCGAGGTAATCTGGTCGTGCACGAACTGCGGCGCCTGCGTCGAGGAATGCCCGGTCGACATCGAGCACATCGACCACATCGACGGGATGCGCCGCCATCAGGTCCTCGTCGAGTCGGCCTTCCCGCAGGAAGCCACCACGATGCTCAATAACCTGGAGCGGCGCGGCAACCCGTGGGGCCTGGCCGAGGATAAGCGGCTGGACTGGATCACCGAGCTGGACTTCGAGGTCCCTGTCCTCGACGGCCGCATCCCCGACGACGTGGAGTACCTGTACTGGGTCGGCTGCGCCGGGGCGCTGGAAGACCGGGCGAAGAAGGCGACCAAGGCCATCGCCGAGCTGCTGCACGTCGCGGGCGTGCAGTTCGCCGTACTCGGCCCGATGGAGGCGTGCACCGGCGACCCGGCCCGCCGCCTCGGCAACGAGTTCGTGTTCCAGATGCTGGCGCAGCAGAACGTGGAGACGCTCAACGAGGCCGGCGTAGCCGCCGGGACCGGCAAGAAGGTCATCGCCTCCTGCCCGCACTGCTTCAATACCATCAGCCGCGAGTACCCGCAGCTCGGCGGGAACTACGAGGTCATCCACCACACGCAGCTGCTGGCACGGCTGGTGGCGGACGGCAAGCTGACCCCGGTCAGCCCGGTCGAGGAGAAGATCACCTACCACGACCCGTGCTTCCTCGGCCGCCACAACCAGGTCTACATCCCGCCCCGCAGCATCATCGACGCCGTGCCCGGGACCCAGGCCGAGGAGATGCACCGGTGCAAGAACCGGGGATTCTGCTGCGGCGCCGGCGGTGCCCGCATGTGGCTGGAAGAGCGCACCGGCAAGCGGATCAACGAAGAGCGGATCGACGAGGCCCTGGCCCTCGACCCGGACACGGTGACGACCGCCTGCCCGTACTGCATGGTCATGCTCGGCGACGCCGTCAACGCCAAGAAGGCCGCCGGCCAGGCCAAGCCGGAACTCGAGGTCATCGACGTCGCCCAGCTGCTGGTCCGGTCCGTCAGGCTCCGTGAGCAAACCGCCGGCGCCGCCGCCAAGAACGAGGAGGGGGCGGGCCGCTAGAGCAGGGCGGAGAGCTCGCGCCACTCCTGCAGCGGCAGGGAGGCGGAGTCAGCGGTGAGCACCTGCAGCGCCACGTGGTCGGCGCCCGCGTCGAGGTGCTCCTTGACCCGGCGGCGGACGTCTTCGACGTCCCCCCAGGCGACGAGCGCGTCGATGAGCCGGTCGCTGCCGCCGCCGGCGAAATCCTCGTCGGGAAAGCCGAGCCGGCGCAGATTGCCCGCGTAGTTGGGCAGCCGCAGCAGGCGGCTGACGTTGGCGCGCCCGATCCGGCGGGCGCCGGCCGGGTCGGAAACCAGCACGACCTTCTGCTCGGGGATCAGCATTGGCCCCGGCCCGAGGTGCCGGCGGGCTTGCTCAGTGTGCTCTACGGGGACCGTGTAGGTGTGCGCGCCCTCCGTCAGTTCGGCGGCGAGGGTGAGCATGCGCGGCCCGAGAGCCGCCAGCACACGGTGCAGCGGGGCGGCCGGAGCGGCGCCGAAGTAGCGGGCGGCATCCATCGCCTCGAGGTAGTCGCGGGTGGCCTGGACCGGGCTGGCCAGCGTATGCCCGCGGTGCGCCACGGTCGGGGTGTGGCTGACCCCGATACCGAGCAGGAACCGGTCGGGGAATCCCTCGGTCAGCGTGCGCTGCGCGTTGACCATCGCGGTCGCGTCCCTGGCCCAGAGATTCGCTATCCCGGTGGCGACGACCATGCGGCGCGTCGCGGCCAGCAGGAGCGCCGCGTGGCTCATGACTTCCTTACCCAGCGCCTCCGGAACCCACAGCGCAGGAAACCCGAGTTCGTCCAGCTCGGCTGCCGCCTCCTGGGCGACGGACAGCGGCTGGGCCTCCAGGGCCATCGACCAGATGCCGACGCGTCCGATGTTCATGCGGCCCGCCCCTCGAGCCGCGGCTCAGTCGACTGGCTTGCGGGTGCCCAGCATGCCCGCGTTCGGCGCGGCCTTCGCCACCAGGTCCGGCACGACCGCGGTCAGCGCGGCCGGGTCCCAGTGGCTGTCCCTGGACACGCTCGGGCCGTTCACCCAGCCCTCGATCACGGTGATCGCGTTCCCCCAGACGCCGAATACCCGGCCGGTGACCGGGCGGGACTCCGCCGAGCCGAGCCAGACCACCAGCGGCGAGATGGCCTCAGGGCTGAGTTCGGTCGAGGCGGCCGCGTCGCTCATCATCGGGACATCCTCGGTCAGCCGGGTCAGCGCGGTCGGCGCGATCGCGTTGACCGTGACGCCATAGCGCTCCAGTTCCCTGGCGGCGATGATCGTCAGGGTGGCGATGCCGGACTTGGCCGCGCCGTAGTTGCCCTGCCCGGCATTGGCGAACAGGCCGGACGACGACGTCGTGTTGATGACCCGCGCGTCGTTGGCGAGTCCCTCCTTGGACCGCTGCCGCCAGTACGCCGCGGCGTGGTGCAGCACCGCGAACGTGCCCTTGAGGTGCACGGCGATGACCGCGTCCCAGTCCTGTTCGGTCATCGTGACGATCATCCTGTCGCGCAGGATGCCCGCGTTGTTCACCACCACGTCGAGGCCGCCGAACGTGTCGACCGCCTGCCGGATCAGCCGCTCCGCGCCTGCCCAGGAGGAGATGTCGTCGGTGTTCGCCGCCGCTTCGCCGCCGGCCGCGGCGATCTCGTCCGCGACCGCCTGGGCCGGGCCGGCCGACGATCCCGTGCCGTCCCGGGAACCGCCGAGGTCGTTGACCACGACCTTGGCGCCCTGCGCGGCGAACGCCAGCGCGTGCGCCCGGCCGATGCCGTTACCCGCGCCGGTGATGACCACGACGCGTCCGGTGCACAATCCCTCGGCCATTTGATCTCCTTCACTCGGTGCGCGGGCCCGTGCGGATACCTTGCATGATCCTACCAATTAAGCATAATTAGTCATCTGTTTGATGATGTTAACACACCCGCGCGGATCTGCGCCCCGACGGACAGGCGCAGCGCCCGCCGGCCGTCCGGTCTGGTCACTTCCCCCTCGGCCACGACGAACCGGCGGCCGCGGTGCGTCACGCGCGCGGTGGCCGCGGCGTGGCCCGCCGACACTGGAATCCCGCGGTAGAAGTTCAGCACCAGATCCAGCGGCAGCAACTCCTCCCCCGGACCGGCTGCCGACCGTATCGCATCGCTGGCCACCTCGTGGGCGATAAGGCCGAGTACTCCCCCGTGTGTCATCCCGTAACTGTTCGCCGCGGCGAGCGGGGGGCGGAACCGCCACGCCGACTGCCCGGAGTCCGCGAACCGGCTCGCCACGCCGGCGAGGCCGTCGACCGGGCGCCCGGCCCGGCGCTCAGCCGGGTTCCCGGCCGGGTTCTCCGGGGCCCCGAACCGGACGGGGGCGGCGGGAACAACGGTCCCTGGCGGCACCTTCTGCATGGATGTGCGCATGATGCGCATCGAGGCCACGCCAAGCAACTGGTCCGTCTCGTCCACGATCTCCGCGCGGGCCAGTCCCGTCTCCTCGTCGACCGCGTCGGCCTCGGCCCGTCCCTCGATCCAGGCATGGCCGGCCGGCAGCGGCCGGATGAACTCGACGCGCAGCTGCGCCGTCAGTGTCGCGCCCCCGCCGGCCATGGCGGACACGATGGCGGCGCCGCAGCAGGCATCCGCCAGCACCGCGAACGTGCCGGGAAGAAGCCCGCCGTCCGGCGCGGTCAGGTACGGCGACACAGGCACCCGGACCACCGCGGCGCCGGCCTCGACGCTGCGTATGTCGATGCCGAGGGTCTGGTACGCCGGGACGGGGATCCCGTCGCGGCCCGCCCCGCGCCGCAGGGCCTCGATCTCGCCCTCCGCGGCGGCCCCTATCGCCGCGTGGGCCCGCTGGCCGCCCATGATCCTCCCGTTACGCTGAAGCCGCGCTGCCTCTGTCGCCAGGGCCGCGCTTGCCACGTATCAGCATAATAGATAAATTAATTATATGTATAGATGTCCAGAGATGACGCTGCCGTTGCTGGCGCGCCGGTGAGCGGGCCACTAGCGGGAATCCGGGTCGTCGAACTCGCCGGCATCGGCCCGATCCAGCTCGCGGGCATGCTGCTCGCCGACCTTGGCGCCGACGTGGCGCGCGTCGAGCGCCCCGGTGGCCAGGTCTTCACGCCGCCGCGAACGGAAGTGCTGCACCGGAGCCGGCCCTCGCTCGCGGTCGACCTCCGCACCCCGGCGGGCGCCGAGACCGTGCTGCGCATGACCGAGCGCGCCGATGTCCTGATCGAGGCGTTCCGCCCGGGCGTCGCCGAGCGCCTTGGCGTCGGGCCCGAGGCGTGCGCGCAGCGCAACCCGGCCCTCGTCTACGCCCGGATGACCGGCTGGGGACAGTCCGGGCCGCTCGCGGCCCGCGCCGGCCACGACATCAACTACCTGGCCATCACCGGGGCGCTGGCGAGCATCGGCCCGGCCGACGGCGCTCCGGTGCCACCGCTGAACCTGGTCGCCGACTTCGGCGGCGGCACGATGTTCCTCGTCGCGGGGATCCTCGCCGCGCTGCTCGAACGGCAGCGGAGCGGGCGCGGGCAGGTGATCGACTCCGCCATGGTCGACGGCGCCTCCTACCTGATGTCGATGGTCTACAGCCAGTACGCCGGCGGGCTGTGGCGCAACGAGCGCAGCGCGAACCTGCTGGACGGCGGGGCGCCCTTCTACGGCACCTACGAGTGCGCCGACGGCCGCTACATCGCCGTCGGCGCACTCGAGCCGAAATTCTTCGCCGAGCTCGTCGCCGTCCTCGGCCTGGACGACGTGCCGGCGCAGCACGACCGGGAGGCGTGGCCGCGGTTGCGGGAGATGTTCGCCCGCGCCTTCCTGACCAGGACCCGCGACGAGTGGGCGGCCGCGTTCGAGAGCGTGGACGGGTGCGTCGCGCCCGTACTCGACCTGGCGGAAGCGCCGGGCGGCGCGCACCTGGCGGCACGGGGCACGTTCACCGAGGCGTTCGGCGTCGTGCAGCCGGCGCCGGCGCCCCGGCTGTCGCGCACGCCCGGCCGCATCCGGTCGGCGCCGCCCAGCCCGGGAGCGGACAGCCGGGAGGTGCTGAGCGACTGGGGGTTCGACAAGGCCGAGATCGACGCTCTCATCGCCCAGGGGACCGTTGCCGAGGACGCTGAGAACGGCGGTGCGGCGACGTGACCTCCGGTGTCGCGGGCAAGGTCATCGCCGTCACGGGGGTGTCATCAGGAATCGGCCGCGCCTGCGCCCGGTCCCTGGCCCGGCAGGGCGCCCTCGTGGTCGGGGTCGGGCGGCGCGCGGACCGCGGCGCCGCGATCGCGGACGAGCTTCGCGCCGAGGGCCACACGATGACGCCGGTCGCCGGCGACATGACCATGGTGGCCGACTGCGTTCGGTTCATCGACGCCGTGGTGGCCGAGCACGGGAGGATCGACGCGCTCGTGAACAACGTCGGCGGCTCCGGGGTGCCCACGTACGTGCCGAGCGAGGAGGTCACTGCCGAGCAGTTCGACGAGGGCATCGCGCTGAACGTCAGGAGCGCCTTCTTCTGCTCGACGGCAGCCATCCGGCACATGAAGCGCCAGGGCGGCGGGTCGATCGTGAACATCTCATCGGTCGTCGGGAACCAGGCGATGGCCGCCCAGGTCGTCTACGGGATCGCGAAAGCCGGACTGGATCACCTCACCCGCTGCCTGGCGGTCGAGTTCCTCCAGGACCGGATCCGGGTGAACTCGATCATCATCGGGGGCGCGATGACCGGCCAGTCGGCGCGTGCGCTCAGCGAGGTGAGCGAGCTGTACGGGCTTCCGGCGCCGACGGCGGAGACGCTTCCGCTCGCCGTCCAGGGCACGTCGATGGACGAGATCACCGACGCCATCGAATTTCTCTGCAGTGACGCGAGCCGTGGCGTGACGGCCACGGCGGTGGCCGTCGACCAGGGCCGCAGTGCCGGCGCCATCTTCTCGGCCGCGCTCACCGACGCGCTCGCCGGGAAGTGGACACGCTGAGCCGCTGGCGCTGGCCGCCGCGCCTATAGCGGCACCGCGCCGACGCCGGGGACGAGTTCGTCGTGGACCCCGCGCATCATCGCCAGGTACGCGTCCGGGTCCTGCGAGCGCAGCCGGTACTCCTCGATCACCGGCGGGTACGTGGTGGTCAGGAACTGGCCGCTCTCGATCAGGTCGACGAGCATGCGCGCGGCCTCCTCGGACGTGACCGCCGTTCGGACCGCGCTGCGCGCGTAGTCGTCGGATTCCGCGGAGGCGAGCAGCAGCGGTGTCAGCATCCCCTTCGGGCAGAAGCAGCACGTGGTGATGCCCCGGGACGCGTAGGTGTAGTGCAGCCATTCCGCGAGCGCGAGTTCTGCGTGCTTGGTGGCGGCGTACGCGGCCGAGACCGGGTTGCTGGTGAGCGCGTTGGAGGAAGCGACGACGGCCAGGTGGCCCTCGCTTCGCTCGATCCACCGCGGCAGCAGCGACCGCGAGGCGTACACGATCGCCATGACGTGGACCTGCCACATCCGCTGCCAGGTCTCGTCGGGGGTGAACGTCGACGTTTTCGCGCCGATGCCGGCGTTGTGCACCCAGACGTCCACCTGGCCGAACTCCGCCTCCACGGCGGCGACCGCGGCCCGCACCTGCTGCTCGCCCGAGACGTCCGCGATGACCGGCATGCCGCCGACCTCGGCGGCGACGCGCCCGGCCGCGGCGGAGTTCCGGTCGACAACGGCGATCGCCCGTGCCTCGCGCGTCCTGGCGAGACGACAGGCGTCGGCACCGAGTCCGCTGCCGCCGCCGGTGATGGCGACCACACGTCCGGCGAGCTTCATGCCGCTACCTCCCCGGGGAAGAATCCTCTTACCTATTTATATTTCTTAACTTATATTTGTTGCTGTCCGCAACCCATCCACAAGGGGGAGCCCGTGCTGGAGCAGCTGGAAGGCGTCCGCGTGCTGGAGTCGGCGACGCTGTTCAACGGCGACCACGTGGGGACGCTGCTCGGCGATCTGGGCGCCGATGTCATCAAGATAGAGAGCCCGTTCCAGGGTGACTACCTGCGTGACTTCCTTGGCCAGATCACGCCGCACCACAGCCCCGCGCACGTGCAGGTCAACAAGAACAAGCGCAGCGTGACGCTGGACCTCCGCACGGCCGCGGGAAAGGAGATCTTCTGGCGGCTGCTCGCGACCGCGGACGTCTTCCTTGACGGCAACGCCGGCGACGCGCTCGACCGGCTCGGGGTGGGGTACGCGGAGCAGCGCAAGCGCAAGCCGGACATCGTGTTCTGTCAGGTCAGCGGCTTCGGCCACGGCGGCGCCTACGGCAACGTCCCGACGCACGGGCAGATGATGAACGCGCTGGCGGCGTGCACGCCGATGGAGATGGGCGAGGACGGGCTGACGCGGCCCGCCACCACCCCGCAGTCGATGGGCAGCATGAGCAGCGCGGGCGAAGGCACGGCCGACGCCGGCATCTACGGCGCCTACCACATCCTGGCGGGCCTGGTCCGCAGGCTCCGCACCGGTGAGGGCTGCTTCATCGATGTCGCGGGCGCCGACGCGTGCGTCGCGTCGGCCTGGATAAGCGCGACCTATCAGCTCAATGACACAAGGATCGCCGACCGCACGACCATGCCCGCGCCCGGGCAGTCCGACCTGGGCAGCGCCAAGTACCAGTTCTACGAGACCGCCGACCGCAAGTTCATCCTGTTCTGCGCCATCGAGCACAAGTTCTGGGACCACTTCTGCCAGGCGGTCGGGCGGCCCGATCTCGCTGCCCGCAAGAACGCGTCGGCGCCGGTCGACTTCGCCGCCGGCGAAGTGGAGCTGCGGCATGAGCTGCAGCGGATCTTCCGCACCCGCACGCTGGAGGAGTGGATGAAGGTCGCCGTAGAGCATGACGTCGCCATGGGGCCCGCGCCCACCAGGCTCCCTGAGCTGCTCGACGACCCGCACATGCGGCAGCGGCAGATCTTCTACGAGGGCGAGCACCCGCAGGCCGGGCCGTTCACCTACGTGGGGCAGCCCGCGGTGATCGAGGGGCAGGACTACGAAGTGTGGCGGCCCGCTCCCGGGCTCGGTGAGCACACCCGGGAAGTGCTCGCCGAACTCGATCTCACGGCAGACCAGCTCGACCAGCTCGCCAGCGAGCACGTGATCTAGGACCCGAGGAGGCTACCGTGACACCGACGCCCCCCGATGACATACCTGCCGTCGCGGTCGCACCGCAGCCTCCCTTCGATCCCGACGTGGCCGCCTTCCTGGCGGGGATGGGCGACCACTTCCCGAGGGAGCTCACAGCGGACCTGATCCCGGCCCTGCGGCAGCCGAATCCGCTGCTGCCACCCCCGTCCGACGACGACCTGCGGCGCGGCGGGGCCTTCGGGGTCACCGAACGCCTCGTGCCCGGGCCCGAAGGGGCGCCCGAGGTGTCGCTGCTGATCTGCCGCCCGACCGGGGTGACCACACCGGTAGCAGCCATCTACCACATCCATGGCGGCGGGATGATCGTCGGTGACAACCGCCTGGGCCTGGAGCAGTTCGTGGCGTGGGCGGAGGAACTACGGGCGGTGGTGGTCTCGGTGGAGTACCGGCTAGCGCCGGAGACACCGCATCCCGGCCCGGTCGAAGACTGCTACGCGGGGCTGACGTGGACGGCGGACCACGCGGCGGAGCTCGGCATCGACCCGGACCGCATCGTCATCGCGGGCGCCAGCGCCGGCGGCGGCCTCACCGCCGCGGTCGGGCTGCTGGCCCGTGACCGCGGCGGCCCCGCGCTGGCCGGGCAGATGCTGCAGTGCCCGATGCTCGACGATCGCAACGACACCCCATCGGCCCGGCAGATGACCGGAGCCGGGATCTGGGACAGCACCGCGAACCGCACGGGCTGGACGGCACTGCTCGGCGACGCGTGCGGCGGTCCGGACGTCTCGCCGTACGCCGCGCCGGCCCGCGCCACGGACCTGTCCGGGCTGCCGCCCACGTTCATCGACGTGGGCTCCGCCGAGACCTTCCGTGACGAGGCCGTGACGTACGCCAGCCGGATCTGGCAGGCCGGCGGGACCGCCGAGCTGCACGTGTGGCCGGGCGGCTGCCACGGGTTCGCCGCGCTGGTGCCGCGAGCCGCCATCTCGCGGGCCGCGGTCGCGGCACAGCTGGACTGGCTGCGCCGGGTGCTCTGACAGCACCGATCCGGCGTCAGCCGAGCCGCACCCGGGGGTCCGGGCTCCCGCATGAGCAGGGGCCGGAGACCACGCTGCCGGTGATCCCGAGCGGGACGCGCCGCGCCTGGTGCGCGCGGCCGGCGACCGTGCTGAGGAGCAGGCCGTCGCCGGTCTCTTCGACGAGCCACTCGGCCCCGTTGACGTGCGCGCCTGCTCGCTGCGGGCATTCCAGGGCGAGCGCGGGCCCGAGCAACGCGATCAGCCCGGGCCGCAGCCCGGCGGCGGTCAGCACCGGCCGGGCGTCAGCGTGCGCGAGGATCGCGGGCACCCCGCCCAGCAGGTCCGCCAGTTCCCCGGAGTCCGCGAGCGCCTCGGCGGTTTCGCGGCCGAGTCCGAAGACCAGCGACAGGGGCAGCCGCCGGGCGAACGTCGCGGTCCGCCGGGAATCCCAGCCGAAGACATCGGCCATCCCGAACGTGATGCCGATCTCGCGGCACGCCCGCAGGACCGGCGACACCCAGGGGCCTTGCCACATCGCCGCCGTGATCAGCGCGTAGCCGGACCGGCTGGCCCCCCAGCGGGTGAGCTGCTCCCGGGCCCACACCGTGTCCCGGCTGGTTTCCTCCCAGCCGATCTCGAAGTCCACGATCTGGTCGCCGGCGTGGTAGCGGCCGATGCCGGCGATGGGCGCCCGGGGCAGCGCCGCCGCCGCGGCGACCATCGATGCCCTGCTCATTTCCGCACCACGCTCATTTCTTCACAACACGGGGGAACTTCGCCACGCTGGTGCTGCGGGCGAGGATCTCGTCCGCCGTCTCGAGCTCCACCACCGGCACCACGCCGACGCGTTCCCCGATCGCCGCGGCCAGCCGCTCCGCCAGGCCGCCCACGTCACCGGACGGCTCATACCCCACGCGCACCCGCAGTTCTTCGACCTCACGGCTAGGCCGGATGATCTGGAACAGCCCGTCGGCGGTCTCCGGCACGCTCTCCACGGCCGCCCATACGTCGCCGACCAGGACCGGCCGGCCGCGGACCACTGTCTCGTCACCCTTGCGGCCCGCGACCCACATCCGGGAATGGGTCCGCCCGCAGCCGCACACGTCGCCGCTCATCCGCACCAGGTCGTCGCTCCGGTAGCGGATCAGCGGCGCCGCCAGGTCATCGAGGTTCGTGGCGACCAGCTCGCCCACCTCGTCGCCGGAAACGGGGTCGTTGCCGTCGGCCGACAGATGCTCGGCCAGGACCGTGTCCTCCCACAGGTGGTAGCCGTCGTGCTCGCGGCACTCCCAGGCGGTGCCCGTGTCGCCCGCGCTCGTGTAGACGAACAGCTCGAGCCCCCAGTCCTCGCGGACCATGCGGGCCTGGTGCCGGCCCAGCGGCTGGCCCGCGAAGCTCGCCCCCTTGAAGCAGGAGAATGCCTCACGCAGGTCGTGCGTCGCCGCCAGCCGCTCGAGCTCGATGATGATCGGGCCCATGAGCTGCACGTAGGCCGGACGGTACGCCTTGATGACCTCCAGGACCTCCGCCCAGTGCCCCATCCAGGTGTCGGCGTAGACCGGGACGAGGCCCAGCATCTGGTAGAAGCTGTCGAAGAAGCCGCGGAAGCTGCCGGCCGGAGCCAGCACGCGGTCACCGGGCCGGAGCCCGAGTTCCCACAGGTCACGGGCCGACGCCAGCGGCAGCGGTGGCTGGGCGTCCCACAGCTCAGGGAAGAACTCCGGCTCGCCCGTGGTCCCCGAGCTCGAGGTGATCGACGTCAGCTCCGACGGGTCCACGCACAGCAGGCCGGCATAGGGGTCGCCGGTCCGGCTCCGGAACGCCCTGATGTCATCGCGGGTGATCGTGGGGACCAGCCGCGCGAAGTCGTCGAGGTCCCTGATGTCCGCGGGGCGGACGCCGGCCGCGTCCCATACCTCGTGATAGAAAGCCGAACGCTCGTAGGCGTAAGGCACGAGGCTGAGGATGCGCTCGGTCTGCAGCTTTGTCAGCTCGGCCCTGGGCATCGTCTCGATCCCGGGCTGGAAGTAGCGATCACCAGCCACGTCCGTCGGCATGCTCACCACTCGCTTCTCAGGTGGACAGGATCGTTACCGCGGACACGCCGGGAGCGCCGTACAGGTGCGCGTAGCCGACCGCGGGCTTCCGTGACACCTGCCGGGCGCCCGCGGCGCCGCGCAGTTGCAGGACGAGCTCGTGGATCTGGCGCAGGCCCGAGGCGCCGATCGGCTCGCCGTTGCCGATCAGGCCGCCGTCGGTGTTGACCGGCAGCCGGCCGGTGATCTCGGTCTCGCCGTCGGCGATCATGCGTTCCTGCTCGCCGTCCTTGCACAGCCCGTTCTCGGCGAGGTGGATGATCTCCGACCCGGCGTCGGTGTCCTGCAGTTGCGCTACCGCGATGTCCTGCGGCCCGATCCCGGCGAGCTCGTACGCCTCCCGCGAGGCGTCCACGGTCGGGCTCGGCGTGGGCTCGCCCGCGGGCAGCGCCGGGCTCTGCACCTCGAACGCACCGATCCGGCGGCTGCGCAGCGCACAGGCGCGCACCCGGACCGGCCGCCCGGCGTACTTGTGTGCCTGGTCGGCGCGGCACAGCACCGCGGCGGCGGCACCCTCGTCGGGTCCGCAGTACATGAACTGGCGGAGCGGGTAGTTCAGCATCGGGGAGGCGAGGATCTCCTCGACCGACAGCGGGGTGCGCCGCCAGGCCTTGTCGTTGCCTGACGCGTTGCGGAAGTTCTTGGCCGCCACCCGGGCCAGCGTCTGCTCGGTGATGCCGTGGTCGTGCATGTACCGGTTGATCTTCATGCCGAAGAAGTGAGTGGTGATGTAGAGGCCCGTCTGGCCGTACCAGTCCGGCAGGCCGCCGACCGACGGGTCGGCCGCGAACGCGCCCCGCGGGTGCTTGTCCATCCCGATGGCGATCGCCACGTCGCACTCGCCGTTCTCGATGGCCCGGGCGGCCATGGCCAGGGCGCTGCCCGCGGTGGCGCAGCCGTTGAACACGCCGCGCAGCGGAATCCCGGTCAGCCCCAGCCGGCCGACGATCGCGTCCGGGTTGGCGACTTCCAGGCTGCCGATGAATCCCGTCTGGACCTGAGGCCAGGCGACGCCGGCGTCGGCGAGCGCGAGCCGGACCGCGTCGGCGGCCATGTCCATCGCGGACTTACCGGCGAACCGGCCGAACGGGTGCAGCCCGACTCCGACGATGACCGCTTCCATCACTCCTCCTCGTCCCCGGCCGGGGCGAACGCGAACGTCATGACCTCGGTGCCATCCGCCCTGGTGGCGTAGGGCACGATCACCAGCCGCATCGGCTGGCCGATCGTCAGGCGGCCCGGATCGGGCTCGGTCAGCCGAGCCTCGACCATGACCTCCCCGCCGAGATCGACGTAGCCCACCGCGAATGGCCGGAAGGTCTCGGCGGTATCGGACCCGTTGTACGGCGGGCTCGGCGGCCGGAAGTTCTGGGTGGTGAACGTCCACAGCGTGCCCCGCTCGGGCAGCAGCGTGTCGGTCACCTCGGTGCCCCCGCACCGCTCGCAGCCGGCGCGGACGGGGAACCCCACCTGCCCGCACGCGGCGCAGCGCCCGCCAATCAGCCGGGGCTCGGCCGCAGGCCACGTGAACAAGCGGTCGGCCACCGCGACCTGCCCGGCTCCGGCCGTGTCCCGCTCCCCCGCGCCCTCATCCATCGCTGTCTCCGTCCGCCGCACACAATGAGATAACTAGGTTAGTTATTTATAACTCATCGTATGCTCAGGCGCCAGAGGCCGGGGAGGTCAGGAGAGCAGTTCGACGACCGTGGCCGCGGGGCGGTCGGCTAGGACGATCTTGGCGGACTCGGCCAGGTGCCTGCGCCAGAGCTGCTCGGCTTCCTCGCCGCTGCGCTTGCGGATCAGTTCGACCAGCTTTGTGTGGGCGCGCAGCGCCACCTTCACGTGCTCCGCCTCGTTCTGCATGTCATGAGTCTCGGCGTACGAGCGATCTCCCTCGCGGATGATGTCGGTGACCATCGCGGACAGCACCTGCAGGGTCTCGCTCCTGGACAGCTCCACGATCAGCCGGTGGAACTCGGCGTCGGCCGCGAACGAGGCGGCCGGGTCGTCCACGGACTGGCGGTGCCGTTCCAGGGCTTCCTCCAGCCGGGTCAGGTCCGCTGACGTACGCCGGGTGGCGGCCATCCGGGCCGCCGCCGGCTCGAGAACAGCGCGGACATCGTAGACGTCGGACAGCAGTGCCCCCCGGTACTGCAGAACGAGGCCGGCCTGCCGGGCGGCAACCTTGACGTCGGGCACCTGGACCCGCGCGCCGCCGCGCACTCCGCGCCGCACCGTGATCGCGCCCTCGGCCTCGAGGATCCGGAACGCCTCGCGAAGAGTCGGCCGCGACACGCCGAACTGCTCCATCAGCACGCTCTCCGGTGGCAGCTGGTCGCCTTCCCTCAGCTCGCCGAGCACAATCTGGCGGCGCAGGTGGGCCGCCACCATCTCCCCGGCCTTAGGCACCCGGACTGTCGAGATCCCACTGACCACAGCGCTCAAGCTTCCCCTCGTGCCCTCGTCCCGGACGGGATCGGAACTTTACTTATCAACAAATAAGTATACGGGGATAACGCTATCGTCCGCGGGCTCAGGAAGCGGCGTGTTGCGCCGACTGGGCGGCCCTCAACAGGTCATGGGCGGCGCTCAGGAACGGCGAGCCGGCCGGCTTACCCGGCCCGTGTGATGAGGGGTAAGCCAGTACTCGCGCGAGGAGAAGTAACGCCTGGGCGGCGGGGGCGGCGGCCCCAGTGACCTCCGCAGCCGGGCCAGCCACAGGCTCACCCCGGAGCGCTGTGCACTGTAAACAGCCATAGACTTATAATCAGTTAAATAAATTAGCTCGTCAAGTGCCAGCCTGAGGAGGTCCGCCGCCGGCAGCAGAGGCTGGTCATGAAATAGTATAAATGGTAAACTACTTCTGCTCATCGTTTCCGACTTGAGGAGTGCCATGGGAGGCCTGGTCAGCTACGGCGCCTACATCCCGTACCACCGACTGGAGCGCGGCCGGATCGGGGGAGTCCTGGGCAGCGGCGGCGGCCGCGGGACACGCGCGGTGGCCGGGTACGACGAGGACACCACGTCGATGGCCGTCGAGGCGGGACGCGCCGCGCTCGCGGGCCTGACCGGCCCCGGCGCGGAGCGAGACACGCCGCGGCAACTGTTCTTCGCCACTTCCGTGCCCGCCTACGCGGACAAGACCAACGCCACCGCGGTGCACGCCGCGCTCCGGCTGCCCGCCGACGCGCTCGCCGTGGACATGGTCGGCGCGGTGCGTTCTGGCGTCGGCGCGCTGATCACCGCCGCCCAGTCCCCGGTGCCCGCGATGGCGGTGCTCAGCGACATCCGCACCGGGCTGCCCGGCAGCACCGACGAGCGGGACGGCGGCGACGGCGCGGCCGCCTTCATCTTCGGCGGGGAAAGCGACGGCCTGCCGGTGCTGGCCGAGATCGCCGGGCAGGGCTCGGCGACCGCCGAGTTCCTTGACCGGTGGCGGACGCCAGGCGCGCCCTCCTCGCGGGTGTGGGAGGAACGGTTCGGCGAGCAGGTGTACGGGCCGCTCGCCGAGGCGGCGATAGCCGACGCGCTGAAGCAGGCGGGGCTCACCCCCAGCCAGGTCGGGCACCTGATCGTCGCGGGGCTGCACGCCCGCGCGGTGAGCCGCACCCTCAAGGCGGCGGGAACGCCGGCCGAGGCGGCGGCCGACAACCTCGTCGCCAGCATCGGCAACGCCGGCACCGCACAGGCCGGAATCCTGCTCGCCGACGTCCTCGACCGCGCCGGGCCCGACGAGATCGTGCTGCTCGTCGTGCTGGCCGACGGCGCCACCGCGCTGGCGCTGCGCACCACGGACGCGCTGGCCGCCCACCGCCAGCGGCAGCCGGTCGCCGCGCAGATCGCGGCAGGAAACACCGCGCTCGAGTACGCCACCTTCCTGTCCTGGCGCGGGTTCCTCGACCGCGAGCCGCCCCGGCGTCCGGACCCGGAACCCGTCGCGGCCCCGCCGGCGCAGCGCCGGGCGGACTGGAAGTTCGGGCTCGTCGCGTCGAAGTGCACCCAGTGCGGCACCCGTAGCCTGCCCCCCGACCGGGTATGCAAGCAGTGCCACGCGGTCGACGAGATGACCAGGGAACCGCTCGCCGACGTGCCCGCGACCGTGACCACCTACACCGTGGACCGCCTCGCGTACACGCCGAGCCCGCCGATGCTCATGGTGGTGATCGACTTCGACGGCGGCGGCCGGATGCGCTGCCAGCTCACCGACGCCGCCGAGGACGAGGTGCGGGCCGGGCTGCGGGTCGAGATGACCTTCCGGCGGCTGATCACCGCCGCCGGCGTCCACAACTACTTCTGGAAAGCACGGCCGGTCCGCAGGGAAGGATGAGCAATGGGATCACACGGCATCAGGGACAAGGTCGCCATCGTGGGGATGGGCTGTACCCCGTTCGGCGAGCACTGGGACAAGTCCGCCGATGACCTCCTAGTGGAATCGGCCACCGCCGCGGCCGCCGCGGCGGGCACCGCGCTGGACGACATCGACGCGTTCTGGCTCGGCACGATGGGCTCCGGCGTCTCCGGGCTGACGCTCAGCAGGCCGCTCCGGCTGGCTGACAAGCCGGTGACCCGGCTGGAGAACATGTGCGCGACCGGATCAGAAGCGCTGCGCAACGCCTGCTACGCGGTGGCCAGCGGCGCCTACGACTCCGCGATGGCGATCGGGGTCGAGAAGCTGAAGGACTCCGGCTTCTCTGGCCTGGCCGGCTCCAATCCGCCCAACGCGGGTGACGACGGCAAGTCCGACACGACCGCGCCCGCGAACTTCAGCCTGCTCGCCCCCGCCTACGCGCAGAAGTACGGCGTCGATCCGACCGAGCTGAAGGACGTGCTCACGCGGATCGCCTGGAAGAACCACCAGAACGGGGCGAAGAACCCGCGGGCCCAGTTCCGCAAGGAAGTGCCCAAAGACACGATCAAGAACTCACCGCTGGTGGCCGGCATGCTGGGCATTTTCGATTGCTCCGGCGTGTCCGACGGCTCAGCCGCGGCGATCGTCGTCCGCGCCGAGGACGCGCACAAGTACACGGACAAGCCGCTCTACGTCAAAGCCCTGTCCCTGGTGTCAGGCCCGGCGGACGGCCTGTCCCGCGCGGACTACGACTTCACCACGTTCCCCGAGGTCGTGGCCTCGGCCCGGGACGCTTACCAGCAGGCAGGCATCACGAATCCGCGGGCCGAGCTCGCGCTCGCCGAGGTGCACGACTGCTTCACCCCGACCGAGCTCGTGCTGATGGAGGACCTCGGATTCGCCGAGCGCGGGCAGGGCTGGAAAGACGTGCTGTCCGGCACCTTCGACCTCGACGGCGAGCTCCCGGTCAACCCGGACGGCGGCCTGAAGGCGTTCGGCCACCCGATCGGCGCGTCCGGCCTGCGGATGATGTTCGAGGCCTGGCTGCAGCTGCGCGGCGAGGCGCCGGAACGGCGGCGGCTGGGCACGGTCGGCGACGGGCGCTCGCTCGCGCTCACCCACAACCTCGGCGGCGGCCCCGGTGAGTGCGTGTCGTTCGTGTCCGTTGTCGGCACGCAGCGGAGCGCCTGACCGTGGCCGCGCGGCGGTTCCCGGTAGAGGCCGGGCATGTGCTGATGTTCGCCAGGTCGCTGGGCGCGGCGGACCCGGAGGGCGGGCTGCCCGCTCCCGGCGATCCCGTGCCGCCCACGTTCGCCAGCGCCAGCGCGCAGTTCGACCCTGAGTACCCACTGCGGCCGCGGCCCGGTGCCGGATGGCACGGCTCGGGCAGCGACGCCGGCCTGGTCAAGGAGGGCGCAGGCGGACTGCACGCCGAGCAGCATTTCACTTACCACCGCCCGGTCCGGGTAGGCGACGTGCTGTCCGCCGTCACCAGGCCAGGCAAGGAGTGGGAGAAGCAGGGGCGGTCCGGGCGGCTGCTGTTCCGCGAGCAGATCACCGAATACCGCGACGAGGCTGGCGAGCTCGTAGTGACCGCGCGCAGCGTCGGCGTCCAGCGGGAGGAATCATGACGGCATTGCGGGTCGGCGAGCTGACCGTCGGCCAGACGTTCGAGACCGTCGTCGTCGAGGACCTCAAGCGCACCCAGATCGTGCAATACGCCGGAGCCTCCGGGGATTACAACCCGCTGCACACCGACGAGGTCTACGCGACGAAGATCGCCGGCTACCCGTCGGTGTTCGCGCACGGCATGCTGACCATGGGCCTGACCGGGCAGGCGGTCACCGCGCTGGCGGGTACCGAGAACCTGCTGCGGTTCGGCGTCCGGTTCACCGCCCAGGTCTGGCCGGGCGACACGCTGACCGTCCGCGCCACGGTGGCGGCCATCACCGACGGGGACGACGGCCCCGCCGCGGAGTTCTCGCTGTCCACGGTCAACGCCGAGGGCAAGGAAGTGATGTCGGGGTACGCGCTGGTGAGGCTCGCGGGCTCCGCATGACCTCTTCCTCCTGGGCCGGGTCGGACTTCCAGCAGCCGCCCCGGCCCGGCTCCCCTGTGGCGCTGTGCGGCGCGTGCCGGCGTCTCGGAGCCTGCCGGCTCGGACTGGGCCGGGAAGAGCTCCAGCCGGACGGCTCGGTACTCACGGAGCTGATCTGCGGACCCGAGAACGAGGGCGGCCCCGAGGTCGCGCACGGCGGCTGGACCGCGGGGGCATTCGACGAACTCCTCGGGCACGTGCCCCTGCTGCACGGCCAGCTCGCGGTCACCGGCCAGCTCACGGTCACCTACGTCAAGCCGGTGCCGGTCGGGCGCCCGCTGCACGCCCGCGCCTGGCTCGAGCGGCGCGAGGGCCACCGCTGGTACGTGGCGGGCGAGATGGTTCTCGCGAGCACCGGCGCGGTGCTCGCCCGCGGGGAAGCGGTGATGGTGGCGCGCGACCTCGGGCACTTCGCCCGCCACCAGGAGTGGCTCGCCCAGCAGGACAAGGCCGCGAAGCTCAGCTAGGCGTATCGCTGCCAGGGCGCAGCACGACGCCCGGCCGGGCGCCGGTCAGTTCGCCTCCGGCCTGCACGACCGTGCCGCCGGTGACCGTGTAGCGGTAGCCGCCGGCGGGCCGCCGCAGCCGCCGCGCGCCCGCGGGCAGGTCGGCGACGAAGACGTCGGTCGCCCAGTCCAGCTCGTCCAGGTTGAAGACCACCAGGTCGCCCGCCGCACCCTCGGCGAGCACGCCCCGGCCGGCGAACCCGAACAGCCCGGCCAGCTGCCCGGTCATCTTGTGCACGGCCTGCTCGACGGTGAGGTCGCCGCGGTCGCGCACGTGCCGGGTGAGCAGCAGCGTGGTGTCGCCGGTCGCGCACATCATCTGCAGGTGCGCGCCCGCGTCGCTGTTCGCCACGATCGACGCCGGATGGGTCAGCGTCTCGGCCACGCCGGCCGGATCGGAGTTCCCCACGCCGACGCCGACGATGCCCGGGTTGACGTCATTCTCGAGCAGCCAGTCGGCGAGCACGTCGGACGGGTGGCCGCCGCGGGCGGCGACGAGGTCGGCCAGCGTCGCGCCCACCCAGCGCTCGTTCTCCGGCCGGGTGACCTCGACCAGCCGGATCCGGTCCGGGTACTTGTGCGGGATCATCGTCCGCGGCACGGAGTCCCATTCCTCCCGGGCCAGCGCGCGCCACGCCGGGTCACTCAGCATTGGCTCCTTCTCAGGCCGCGGCGCCTGCACCATCTTGTGCCAGCTGTTCGCCAGCGTGAACCAGGACATGCCGCCGTCCCAGTTCACATGGATGTCGAGGGTGCGGGGGCTGACCTGCGGGTAGTTCCGCATCCCTTGAGCCTGCAGCTCCCCGGCGAAGTCCAGCATGCCGCGCGCCCAGTTCGGGTGATCCTGGTTGTAGAACACGTTGATCCAGGTGCTCACCACGCCGCGCGGGGTAGTCAGCGCGGCCATCCGCTCCAGGTCCTTGCGCATCTGCTTGCCGGCCGGGTCAGGGATGAACTGGATGAACTTGCCATGCCGGGCGAGCACGTCGAGCAACGCGGCGAACTCGGCGTCGTCGGCGTGGCGGCTCGGCACCGGCCGCTTGTTCCTGTCCTCGTCGAAGCCGAGCGACGTGGACATGGCCGCCGCGCCGGCGGCCAGCGACTCGTCGAGCAGCGCGGCGATCCGCCGCCGCTCGCCGGAGGTCGCCGGGCGTTCCCAGGCCTCATCCCCCATCACGTACATGCGGAGCATGTTGTGCCCGACCATCCCGCCCAGGTTGACCCCGAGGCCGCCGAGCTTGCCCACCGCCGCGAGGTAGTCGCCGTAGCTTTCCCAGTCCCATGGCAGCGACGCGTCCAGCGACTCGGCCGGCAGGTCCTCGATGTAGCACAGCAGCTCCTGCACGCCGCCGTGCTGCCCTGGGCGCACCGGGGCCAGGGACAGCGAGCAGTTCCCGGCCAGCACGGTCGTCACGCCGTGCTGCGGCATCGGGTCGCACATCGGGTCCCAGAACACCGCGGGGTCGAAGTGCGTGTGGATGTCGATGAACCCGGGCGTGACGTAGCCGCCGCCCGCGTCGAGCACCTGCTCGCCGCCGGGGCGCAGGCCTGGCCCGATCTCCGCGATCCGGCCGCCGCGCACCCGCACGTCAGCGGCGCGGGCCGGCGCGCCCGTGCCATCCACCACAAGACCGCCGCGGACCAGCAGATCGCTCATCGAGCCCTCCAGGTGACAAGACAGCAAAACAGCTAAATAATAACACTAAGAAATCTGCTTACAGAAGCGCCAGTGCAGGAGCGTTAGGAGGCTTGGTGGCGGAGCACAGATATCCCGAACGTACGGTGGCGTCTCCCCGGGAACCCATCACCGTGGGGCTGCGGGTGCCCCACGAGCTGCCGGGGGGCGCCGCGGGGCTGCGCGACTACGCGGCCACGGCGGAAACGGCCGGGATCGACCGGCTGTTCACCGGCGACCACGTCACTTTCCGGGGCGGCCAGGGGTTCGATGGGCTGCTCACCGCCACCGCGCTGGCCGTCGCCGCGCCGCGGCTGACCGTGCAGACGGCGGTCTACCTGCTGCCGCTGCGGCATCCGGTCCCGGTGGCGCGCCAGGTGGCGACGCTCGCCGGGCTCGCTCCCGGGCGGCTGGTCTTCGGCGTTGGCCTGGGCGGCGAGGACCCGTCGGAGCTGCGCGCCTGCGGCGTCGACCCGGCGACCCGCGGGCGCCGGATGGACGAGGCGCTCGCGGTGCTGCGGCCGCTGCTCGCCGGGGCGGAGGTCACGGTGGACGGCGACTTCTTCCGCCTGGACCGGGTCCGGATCCTGCCCGCGCCCCGGCCGCCGGTGCCGGTCGTGATCGGCGGCCGCTCAGACGCGGCGCTGCGCCGGGTCGCGCGCCACGCCGACGGCTGGCTGGGCCTGTGGGTCTCCCCCGCCAGGTACGCGAGCGCCACGGCGCTGATCGCCAAGTACGCGGCGGACGTCGGCCGGGACGTCCTGACCTGGGAGCATGGCATGCACGTGTGGTGCGGGTTCGGCGCCTCCCCGGGTGCCGCCCGGGACAGGCTGAGCACGGCGATGGAGCGTTTGTACCAGCTCCCGTTCGGAAAATTTGAAAAATACAGCCCCTGCGGGACAGCCGCACAGGTCGCGGAGAGCCTGCGGCCGTATGCCGAGGCGGGTTGCCGGTCGTTCAACCTGATCCCGGTGGCGGACAGCGAGCAGGCGGCGATCGAGGGCGCGGCCGAAGTGCGCGCGCTGCTAGGAGAGCACTGACATGACAGAACGCGTTGCGATCGTCACCGGCGGGACCCGCGGCATCGGGGCGGCGATCAGCGAACTGCTCGCGGCCGACGGCACGCACGTGGCCGCGGTGTACGCGGGCAACCACGACGCCGCCAGGGAGCTGGCCGGCCGACTCTCGGCGGCGGGCGGCTCGGTTAGCCTGCACCCGGGCGACATTGGCGACCTGGACTTCTGCCGGGCGCTCACGGCCGGGCTCGTCGCGGACCGGGGGCGGGTGGATTACCTGGTCAGCAACGCCGGACTGCTGATCGAGAACAAGGTCGCGGCGATGACACCCGGCGAGTGGGACGCGGCGCTGCGGGTGAACCTGTCCGCGCCGTTCTACCTGGCCCAGGCTGTGCTGGCGCCGATGACCGCGCGGGGGTTCGGCCGGATCGTCAACGTCGGCTCGGTGACCGCGGCGATGGGCAACCCGGTCGAAGCCGGCTACGGAGCGGCCAAGGCGGGGCTGCTCGGGCTGACCCGGTCGCTAGCCCGGGCGGTGGCCCGCAAGGGCATCACGGTCAACCTGGTGGTGCCGGGCGTGTTCGAGACCGAGATGACCGCCTCGATGCGCCCGGAGGCGCAGGAGGCGATCCGCGCGATGATCCCGCTCGGCCGCCGCGGCGACCCCCGGGAACTGGCCGCCGCCGTCCGGTTCCTGCTGTCCGACGAGGCCAGCTACGTCACCGGCTCCGTGGTGACCGTGGACGGCGGCCTGAGCATGGGCGCCTGAGGATGGGCCGGCAGGTGACGGCGGTCAGCTGATCTCCGGTATCCGGTCGGGGCGACGCAGGACCGCTACCCGCTCGGCAATCCGCCATCCGCCGGCGGTCTTCGTCACGACGTCGCGATACGTGACGCTGCCCGCCTTGCCGTTCGCGAGCAGGCCGATGCCCTTGCACAGCGCCCGGACCGTGCCGTCGCCGTCCTCGGTGATGACGACGTCGACCGTGTGGTGGGCCAGCGGATGACGCGAGCCGGGATCGGCCCAGAGCGCCGCGATCGCGGCGGGGCCATGGTGGACGCCGTGCCCGAAGTCGGAGACGTCATAGCGCCCGTCCGGACTGAAGAGCTCGTGGACACGGCTGAACTGCCGCTCGTCGATGACATGCCCGTACAGCGCCAGCAGTTCACGGATCGCGAGCCTGTCCTCAACGGTCAGCATCCCGGTCGTCCTCCCGGTCCTGGTCAGATCCTGTGCTGCTCGCGCAGCCACGCCACGGTCTTCCCGACGCCGGCGCGGACGGGCGTCAGCGTGATGCCGAGTTCGTCGTTGGTCCGCTTGGGATCGACAAGCGGCGTGGGGTAGCTCGCTTCTGCCATTGCCCGCATCGGGCCGATGTCGCTGGTCAGCCCGGCCAGCGGGACATCGCGGACGCGATGGGCGACGCCGGCGGCGGCGCAGCCAAGGTTGCAGAAGGCCGCGAGGCTCAGGACATCGTCCGGCCCTCCCGCGGCGAGGTACTTCTTGCCTGCCCGCCCCCGGTCCAGCGTGGCGAGCGCGATCCGCGCGGCATCCTCGACGTACGGCCAGCTCAGCGGGAAGTTAGCGTACTCAGTGAGCTCGCCGCGGATCGCCGCGCGCAGCGTGCCGGTGAACAGGGTCGGCTGCAAGGCCCGGTCGGTGAACGGCGAAGGACCGTACATCGCGCCAGGCACGACGAACGTGATGTGCTCGCCGCGGCAGACGCGGTGCATCCCTTCGTAGTAGATCGCCAGCTTCGCCCGCGCGTAGGGGGACAAGGCCGGGCCGGCGGACACCAGCGGGGAGCTCTCCGTCACGGTCACCGAGTGACGGTAGATCACCATGGAGCTGACCACGACGGTCCGCGCGACGGAATGCTGTCGCGCCGCGTCGAGCACGGCGAGCGAGCCGTGGTAGTTCACCCGGTCGAAGTCGTCCGCCGTGGCCGAGGACCAGGTGCCGCCGAGAACCGCAGCCGCGTGGATCAGCCCGTCGACCCCCGCCATGGCGTGGTCGAGTGACCGAGGATCAGTGATGTCGCCGATGGCAGGCTCGACGCCGATCCCGCGCAGCACCTCGGCGTCGGCGTCCGTGCGCACGAGGCCGCGGACTCGCCGGCCCGCGTCCGCCGCGAGGCGGCAGATGTTGGAGCCGAGCAGCCCGCTCGCGCCGGTGACCAGGACGCTTGAACATTTCACTCCCGTCGCCTTCTTCCGCCGACCGCTATAGATAAATTAGTTCACTTATCTTAACTTAATGTTGTGTCGACTGGTCGGACAACCTTGCGAAAGGCGGTGCAGTCTTATGGGCATGCTTGACGGCAGGGTAGCGTTCATCACCGGAGTCGCCAGAGGCCAGGGACGGTCCCATGCCGTCCGGCTCGCGGCGGAGGGCGCCGACATCATCGGTGTCGACGCGTTGCGGGATTACCCGACGATCACCTACCGGATGGGCACCCAGGAGGACCTCGACGAGACGGTCCGCCTTGTCGAGAAGGCCGGGCGCCGGATGATCGCCCGGGTTGCCGACGTTCGTGACCGAGCTGCCCTGGCTGCCGCCGTCGGTGACGGCGTGCGAGCCTTCGGCCGCCTCGACATCGTGTCCGCGAACGCGGGCATCTCGCCCCCCGGCGCCCCGCTGTGGAGACTGTCGCCCGAGGAGTGGGACGACGTCATCGGGGTCAACCTGACTGGCGTGTTCAACACGCTCGCCGTGACCGTGCCAGCGATGCTGGCGGCCGGAAACGGGGGCTCGATCATCGTCACGAGCAGCGGAGCCGGACTCAAGACGTTCCAGAACCTGTCCTCGTACAACGCGTCGAAGTTCGGCGTCATCGGCCTGGCCCGCACGCTAGCGAACGAACTCGCGACCGAACGCATCCGCGTCAACGTCATCGCTCCCGGCACGGTTGGGACCCCGATGGTGACGGCCAACAAGGCGCAGTTCCCGCTGTTCCGCCCCGACCTGGAGAACCCGACGCTGGAGGACTGCAAGCCGGCGTTCGCGAGCATGATGCCGATGGGCGAGCCGTGGGTCGAGCCTGAGGACATCAGCAACGTCCTGGTGTTCCTCGCCAGCGATAACGCGAGGTACATCACCGGGACTGTCTTCCCTGTTGATCAGGGCAGCAACAACAAGGCGTGACCGGCCGGCGCGACGTCCTCGGGCGGGAGGTCGAGAAAGAGGGACCGGCCTGAGGACTCAGGACGGGATGGCCAGGTACGTGCGCGGGCCGGAGTACGAGCGGCCAGCCGGAGATGACAACGACCCGCTGGCTCAGTTCGTCCTGCAGGACCCGGACGAGGTCGCGGTGATGCTCGCCGTGCTGTGCAGCGACGCCATGCGGCTCATGACCGGCGCGACCATCGTTGCCCTGGCGTGAACGTCGCCGGCATCGTCTTCCAGCCGTTGACGATGCCGATGTTCTCGTACCGAGTTGGCCACGAGGCCCGTGGTGGTGTCGTCGCCGCCCGCGATGATGAGGGTGCAGATCTCCATGATCACCTGGCTGGTCAGCCCCCGACCGTCCGGGTAACGGAACTGCACCAACGCGGTCAGCAAGTCGTCCCTGGGGTCGGACCGCCGCTCCTCGGCCGCGGCCGCCACGCGCGGCGGCAGCTCGCCCATCTTCTGATAGACGCCGGCGAACTCCGGGCTGGCCGGGGGTGTGTAGACGACGGCGTGCGCGACGTCGCGAGTGAAGGGCTCCCACGTCGTGGCCTTACCCGGCGCGAAGAACGGGGTTGAGCAGCTTACGCAACGGCGTGAAGTCGGGAGGATCCATTTCGATCAGAGTGGAAACGCTCGGCACCGGCGGGATGATGATTACTCGGCCGAGTTGTGATCGAATCCCGCCGGGTCGTAACCGAGCCCCGCATCTGGCCCTGCGTGCATGCTCATTGCGTGCCCGCAGTTAGCTGGTGGCCAGGAGTCTGGCGGCGTTGTCGCGCAGGATCTGCCGTTTCTGGGCCTCGGTGAGGCCGTCGAGCAGGGCGGCGAAGGCGGCCGGCTCGGCCAGCCCCTCGGCGTGCGGGAAGTCCGACCCC
>Ga0070712_100000222_pt1 | contig 32064 bp, 34 predicted proteins | sample LARL81metaG_FD_71396 | JGI IMG/M metagenome (GOLD analysis project Ga0070712, IMG submission 71396) | Corn, switchgrass and miscanthus rhizosphere microbial communities from Kellogg Biological Station, Michigan, USA - LAR L8-1 metaG | ecosystem: Host-associated > Plants > Roots > Rhizosphere ...
GGATGGCTGAGGCTGACAGGTCGCGCTCCGGGCAGCCACCCCTGCCGGAAACGGCAAAGAAGGTTCCGGCTGAGCGCAACTACCGCGCCATGCGTTCAAGTGCTCGCGACAGAGGGTACGTCCCAGACCTAGAAGGCAAGAATACTGACCAGACTGCTGACAGGTTTGACAGAAATCTGTGCTTCACTCCGCGGCGCGGCGGAGAGGACGGCGGAGAGGAAAACTCATGCTTGAAGGTTCATGCGATTGCGGCGCGGTGCGCTACACCGTGGATGGCACGCTCGACGAAGTGACGGAGTGCAACTGCGGCATCTGCCGGCGCTCCGGCGGGCTGTGGGCGTATTACTCGCCGAAGAAGGTGACGATGACGGGGCCGACGGACATCTATATGCGCGGCGATCGCATGCTGGAGATGCACCACTGCAAGACATGCCGCTGCCTGATGTGGTGGGTGCCCGTGGACAAGAGCCACGACCGCATGGGCGTGAACGCCCGCATGCTGCCGCTGGGCGCGTGGGACGAGACGCCGATAAAGAAGTGCGACGGCGCGAGTTGGTAGAAGGCGAAGCCATCGTGCCCTCGGGTTTGGGACATTTCTCGCAAAAGCCAGTTGTACCGCGGTTGGGAGCGACCCCCCCCCGTCGGGTGCGCCACCTGACCAAGCCAAAGGCCGAAAAAAATCCGCCGGGCTTCGGAGCCCAAAGTGAAGGAGACGGTTCGCTGAGTGGCCGCCTTCGGATTAGGCCATGTGACGACTCGTGAGATGCAGCCAAGGGTGTAATGCGCGGTCGGCGCCCGCGCGCCGCTCAGCTCGCCCGCATCCCGGCGATCAGAGTCTTGAAAGACGGCGCATCGGCGAGCACGGTGTTATCGGCAATGGCGAGGTATTCTCCCACCCGCAGCGCTGGCCATGTTGTACTGATTTCCTGCATCATTGCGATCGCGGCCTCGACGTCGTTCAACAAGGCGTATGCTCGCGTGAAATTTATCCTTGTGACGACGTTGTCCGGCTCCAGCAAAACGCCGCGATTGATGATTCCCCGCGCGCGCTCGCCTTTGCCAAGTGCGGCGAGCGCCAGCGCCAGAAACCCCATGGCGTTGGTATTGTCAGGCTCCTGCGCGAGTATTGCCTCTGCACGCGCCAGCAGCCTGCTTGCCGCGCTCAGTTCGCCTTCCTTGTCATGGGTTGCGCGATACATAAACATGAGCAGCACGGCAGGATTCGCAGTGCTGCTGAGCGCGTCGGCTTTTTCTAGGAGCGGAATGGCTCGTCCGAAGTTTCGTTGACCGCAATAGAAATGACCGGCGTTCATGTTCGCTTCCGGCAATTCGGGATCGAGGCTGAGTGCAATTTCGTATTCTTTTGCAGCCTCGTCAAAGCGGCGCAAATTGGATTGTACGCGACCCTTCGCAACATGCCCTTCGGCCAGCGAGCTATCGAGCGCCACCGCACGATTTGCAGCCTCAAGGCCACGATCAGGGGAAAGATCGGCCGTTCGCACCGCTTGGGTCAGCGCGAGCAGCGCCCATGCCAGCGCGTAGTTGCTGTCGATCTTGATGGCACCCTTGCACAGCCGAATGATCGCTTCGCTTCCGCGCAAGGATGTTATTTGCCCGGCAAGATAGAGTTGACGAGCCATCAGATAAAAATTGTATGCCTCGGGGTTCTTTGTACCGCGCTGTTCGATGGCCTTCCGCTCCTCAAGCAGCAGTGTGAGCTTGAGCGCCTTGACTATGGCTTCCGATATTTCGTCCTGGAGCGCGAAGATATCGTTCAGGTCGCGGTCATAGCGCTCGGCCCAGACATGACCACCTGAGGTACCGTCGATGAGCTGGGCTGTAATGCGCACCCGGCCTCCCGCCTTGCGCACACTTCCCTCGAGGATGTGGTCCACTCTCAGCTGGCGCGCGACCTGCGAGGCGTCCACGTTCCGGCCCTTGAACTGGAAAGCAGTGTTGCGCGCCACGACAAGAAGTGCCGACACTTTGCTCAGATCGGTGATGATGTCCTCGGTGATGCCGTCGCTGAAATAATTTTGTTCCACATCACCACTCATATTGGCGAAGGGTAGAACGCAGACCGACAGTCTGCGCGGCGATTTCGCGCTGCGCATTTCTGTTTCAGCCTGTCCGGCGCCTTTGACGAAGAAAACATGCAGCGGCCGCTCGATGTTCTTGACCCGATGCTCGCCCATGTCGTCGAAGTCGCACGGCACCTTGCCTTCGACTTGTTCCCGGACCACCCGCGAAAGCGCAATGCCGCCGACCGGAGCCATCGCCTGCAGGCGGGCGGGCGGCGACATTGACCCCGTCGCCATAGATGTCGTCGCCGTCAATGATGATGTCGCCGAGATTGATGCCGATCCTATAGTGAATGCGCTGCGCTGAGCCTGAGTCGGCCTTTTCGGTCGCCGCCTGAATCGCCAGCGCACAATTCACAGCCGCGACCACGCTGGAAAACTCGACCAGGGCTCCGTCGCCCAGCAGTTTGAAGACGCGTCCGCCGTTCTCGGCCACCAGCGGGTCAAAAATGGTTTTGCGGTTTGTTTTAAGGCGTTCGAGCGTGCCCGTCTCGTCGGCCTCCATCAACGCACTGTAGCCGGACACATCGGCGCTGAATATGGCGGTCAGTCTGCGCTGCACCAGGAAAGCCCGGTCGAAGGATTTCCAGCAGCATACCGGCTGCGGGCGGTCTTGCGAAGTGCATGCCTCGCTTCACCGAACCTCGACAACGCCAACCGAAAGTGAACCGCATGCCCACCAAGACCGCGTCGGCGTCGACAAACATCCGCACCAAAGTCGCCAGGGACAGCGACCCAAGAGAGGCGCTATCAGATCCCCGCAAGACCGCGCAGCGCGAAGTAGGAGGCAGTGAATCTTCTTGCTGATCGTCACTACTGCTTGGGACGCAAAGCACCCCGCGCCGATCGCCGGCTCAGTCTGGCTGCCAGCCAAGGGTCAATGTCCGCTTAGGGTCGAAAGCGGACATGCGTGCTTCCTTTGTCTGCTCTGTGCATCCTAAACGAAAACGGCGCCACGGTGGCCGCCGACAAGGCCGAGCTTGCGAGTGATGGGCGGTCATCAGTAGTCTTTTGGTGGCAGCTGCCGGGGCTTGCACGACGGACGGGGAAGGACTCTCGAATGTACACGATGGAGGCGGTGCTCTCGGCCTATGAGGAGAGGAAGGCCAAGCACGCGAAAAGCGCCAAACCCTTTGCACAAGGCGTTGCCTGGATCGAAGGAAAACTGTTCCCCCTTTCGGAAGCCAAGATCCCTATCCTGGACCAAGGCTTCCTGCATTCCGATCTCACCTACGACGTTCCCGCAGTGTGGGATGGTCGCTTCTTCCGCCTTGACGATCACCTGGACCGCTTCGCCGCCAGCTGCGAAAAGATGCGGCTGCGCAATCCGATGGACCAGAGAACCCTTCGCGCGACGCTGATCGACATGGTTGCAAGGACAGAAATTCGCGACGCCTACGTAGAGCTGATCCTGACGCGCGGCTTGAAGTTCGTCCGCGAATACAAGACTGCTGAGAACAATCTCTACCTCTTGGTTATGCCCTATATCTGGGCCATGCCACCTCAATTCCATAAGACTGGTAGTTCGGCCATCGTCACCCGCACGGTGCGGCGCACGCCGCCGGGTGCCATGGATCCGACGATAAAAAACCTACAATGGGGCGACTTTACTCGGGGATGGCTCGAGGCCTCCGATCGCGGTGCGGTCTATTCGTTTCTGCCTGACGGCGACGGCAACATCACCGAAGGTGGCGGCTACAACATCTTCGTCGTCAAAAACCGCGTGCTGCATACACCCGGACATGGCGTGCTTGAAGGGGTTACACGCAAAACCGTGATTGAGCTCGCCACCGCAAAGGGCATTGGGACCATCATGGACTTTGTCCCTGTCGATCTCCTCTATCGCGCGGACGAACTCTTCATGTGCACGACAGCGGGCGGTGTCATGCCTGTAACGCAATTGGATGGTGAACCAGTTGGTGGCGGACAGGTCGGACCCGTCACTCGCGAATTGTGGGAGGCCTATTGGGAAGCGCACTACGACCCCAAGTACAGCTTCGCCATTCCCTATTCCGATAACCGAACCGGAGTCTGACGCAATTGGATTCACTCTTCGTCAGATGATGTGTCAGGCCGAACTCAAATCTGGTTCGCCCTATGACCTCATACCTATGGGGAAGCGGGCCACGACCGGGAGTCAGTTCTAACCGGATTTGGGTCGATAGCGGACGTTCGTGAACAGTTGGACCGCAAGCGTAGCGGGCCACCTTCAACCCATTCGTTGCGCGGCCCCCTTCGTTTTTTCGGCGGCAAAATCTGCTTTCCATCGGACCAGGGTTTGGGCGTCGTCTTCCACAGGTGCCGCAGGAAATTCGACGATGCTTTTGTCGAAGAACGCGACAAACTCGTGCCCAAAATTGGAACGCAACTGCTTCCAGGCGAGTCGCATGGCGGGCTGGACCATTGTTGTCTTCGTATACCCAACCAGGTTCTCGAAAGCATCTTCCTGCATCAAACCGTGCTTGCGTTGATAGAAGGCGTCTTCGCCACTTAGGAATGATGCTCGCGAAAAGGCTATGAACTGGCGCCACTGGTTGGCGGTAAGTTCGTCTGATCCTGTCATGGCTTTTGCTATGGCCTCAGTCAGGGAACCGTCCGTTGCCGCCCTCAGATACAGATCGACAAGCCGATTGGTCCTTGTCTGTTGGATAGACGCCTGCTGATTTCGTTCAGCCTGGGTGACCTGTTGTCCGATTTGCCGTAGCTGAAAATAGAGAAAGACAAGCGAAATCAGGACAGCCAAACCGCTGATGAAACTACCAAGCGCTGCAAGGTCTGAAAGTGACATGCGGTCCCCCAATGATAAGCGTGGAACCACCATAACCGATTTCCCTGCGTACCCCAGCCGCGAGAGCGAATGTCCGACTTCTTCTATTGACTGAGTTGGCTTCGCACTGCCCGTTTGAGGTCCAGCGGCTCTCCCAACGGTAGCGCCTCGATTACCTTGTCGAGGTAAGGCCGTACGTCAGCTGCAATGTTCTCGCGCATGACTCTGTACATGGCGCGCATGATAGGTCGGCGCATCCAGAATTGGAATCCTCGAACTGCGATCTCAAGCGTCGCGCGATCTACGAGTGAATTTGTATGCTGTACATAGGCGTCTTGAAGACCGATGACATTTACCCGAAAGAGTGAGGTCAGCCGCCACAGCTCTTCGTTCGAAAAGTCAGTCTCATTCAAGCATACCCGGTTGATCAAAGCGGCGAGTTCAAGTTCTGCAGTCCATATTGCGGCATCAGTCGTACGCGATAGCGCGCCCTGATTTAAAATGGCACGTTGATTCTTTTCAGTTTGCCGCAACTGGAGCGACATGTACGCCAGCGAAACTAGCACAGCGAGCCCGCTTACAAGGCTGCCAATAGATGCGAGATCTGAAAGCGACATATGGTCCCCCAAGGCTAACACTTGGCCATGATAGCCGATTGGTGGTGTGGCGGCTCAGGCTAGAGGTGAATGGCCGCTTTGGGTCGAGAGCAGCCATTGGCTTTGGTGTGGTGTTCAAAACGGGCTAGAAGTTTGATCGTGAACCGAAGGCCTTTGTGCGATGAGCGACCGGCGCCATCACGTTGTCATTGTCGGCGCTGGCTTCGGTGGTCTGGAAGTCGCGCGCGGTCTGGCCGGAGCGCCGGTTCGCATAACTCTCATCGATCAGCGAAATCATCACCTGTTCCAGCCTCTGCTCTATCAGGTCGCAACCGCGTCGCTCGCGCCGTCCGAGATTGCCTGGCCGATTCGCCACCTCTTCAGGAATCGCAAGGAGGTGACCACGTTGCTGGCCGTGGTCAGCGGGATCGATGCGCAGACGAACCGGCTTTCGCTCGAAGATGGCACGATAATCCAATACGACACACTCGTGCTGGCGACCGGTGCCCGGCATGCCTATTTCGGACATGACGAGTGGGAGTTGCGCGCGCCGGGATTGAAGACGCTGGAGGACGCCACGGCGATCCGTCGGCAAATTCTGCTCGCGTTTGAGCGCGCCGAACGCGAGGCGGATCCGCTGCAACGCGCCGCTTTGCTCACCTTCGTCATCGTCGGCGGCGGGCCCACCGGTGTGGAGCTTGCGGGAACGATTGCCGAGCTCGCGCACACGACGTTGCGCAAAGAGTTCCGCCTCATCGACACGAGGAAGGCTCGAATCATCCTGATCGAAGCTGGTGGCCGATTGCTTCCCAGCTTCAGTGCAGATCTTTCCGGTTATGCTCGCACCGCGCTTGAGCGGTTGGGAGTCGAGGTCGAGCTCGGTCATCCCGTCGGTGAATGCCTTAGCGATGGCGTAATGGTCGAAGGCCGGGAGATCCCGGCTGCGGTCACGCTCTGGGCGGCAGGCGTGAGAGCATCGCCAGCTGCTGCCTGGCTCGATGCACCGACCGATCAAGCCAATCGTGTCCGGGTCGAACCAGACCTGAGCGCGCCCGGTCATGCCAATGTCTTCGTCATCGGCGACACCGCAACCATCGACGCGTGGCGGGGCAGGCCCGTGCCCGGCATAGCACCGGCCGCAAAACAGCAAGGCCGATATGTGGCGCATGTGATTACGCGGCGCCTGCGCGGCGACCACGCCTCGCAGCCCTTTCGCTATCGCCACGCCGGCAGTCTCGCCACGATCGGGAAGCGTTCGGCGATCATCGATCTGGGCTGGATCAGCGTGCGCGGCTGGATTGCCTGGTGGCTTTGGGGGCTCACCCACATCTATTTTCTGATCGGCGTGCGCAATCGACTGTCTGTCGCGCTCAATTGGCTTTGGATCTATGCCACGGGAGATCGCAGCGCCCGTCTCATCACGCAGGGGCAACACAACCTCGGCTGATCGCGCGGCAGATTTCTTCTCGAATGGTCAGCCAGTCAAGTTCGGATTGGCCTGGCTCGCGATAATCGCGTCCACCCAAGCTTTGAATTTCTCCTGTGCGTTCGGTCGAGCCGACTTCCAGGCGGCCCAGTAGCGGCGCATTCCAGGCTGCATGAAGCCACCCGCGACACCCGCGCGGAAGCTTTTGAATCGATCTTCGCTGATCAGACCTTCTTCGTGCTGCCCAAACGTGTCTTCCATGCTGACGACCAATGCCATGCACCAGTAGCCAAACTGACGCTTTTGTACTTCTTCAGGCGACGGCGTACCTCCATTTCCGACGATGATCGCCGCGACCATGTCGGCATTGGTGAACACGTTCGCCATCTCCGTAATGCGGGCGGCATTGCCCTGATGAATGAGCGCTTTCGTATGCTTTGCTGCCTGGTGCGTCTGTAGTGCCAGATAGATCAGCGATGCCGTCACGGCCAATCCGCTGATGGCCGTGCTGAAAGTGGCAAATTCTGGAAGCGTCATTTAATTCCACCCGAGGTTTGAGTCAGAACAGACGATAGCCGGTTTCGGTGGGCTGCTCTTGGCAATCGCCCAAGTTCCGATCTCGACACTGTGAAAGCCATGCCACCGGCGCGCGGTTGGACGTCGTTTGGCTATGGAACCGCGTCCGTGCGCAAGTTCCCGGAACGCAATCGCAGCTCGTGCGTTTCGACCAAGGGAGTTGGCCATGGCAAATCCAAGAAGCACCGTCCAGATCTTCGGACATCCGATCCACCCCGTCCTCATCCCCTTTCCGATTGCCTTTCTCATCGGCACGCTGGCGAGCGACATTGTCTATCGCGGCACGGGCGACGACTTCTGGGCCCTGGGCGCCTATTGGCTGCTCGCCGCTGCTATCGTGATGGCGGCATTCGCCGCGGTCGCGGGCCTCATCGATTTTCTCGGTGAGCCGCGCATTCGTGCCTTGTCGGCGGCTTGGTATCACCTGCTGGGCAATGTCACCGCGGTCGTATTGTCGCTGATCAATTTCTGGCTGCGCTATCGCGACGGCATCGCCGCCTATCCGACAGCGTTGTGGATTTCTCTCGCCGTGGTCGTCCTGCTGCTCTTCAACGGCTGGATGGGTTGGGAGCTGGTTTACAAGTACCGGGTCGGCATCGCCGACGATCTTCCGATCGGCGGTTGATCGCTATCGCGTGCGCGACTATTCGCGCCGTTCCGTCCTTGGCTTTGCGCGAAAGATCGGCAGATCGCCGCTCCACGGCTCGATGAACTCGTCATCGTCGTCGCGGCCCGCCATCGTCATCGCCGCAGGCGGGCGTCGCTCCATCGGCTCCAGTGCGGCACGGCGCGGCTTGCGCTTGGCAATGCGGCCGAGAGAAAGAAGCTCGCGCGCATACGATTCTTTGAGCAGCGCATCGGCGCCGGTGATGCCGCGCAGCGCCAGCGTATGCGCGCGCCTTGCGCCGATGAACCAGACCGGGCTCACCAACAGGGACAGCGCGATCACCGCGATGGCGAGCTTGTGACCTTCGGGCGTCAGCGCGCCCGCGGTAGCACCAGCAGTTGCGAGCACGAAGGAGAACTCGCCCACCGGTGAGAGAAACAAGGCTGCCGGAAAGGCGATCGTGCCCGGTTGGCGCAGCGCCCGCAGCACAGCCAGATTGAGTGTCGTCTTGCCCAGCGTCACCACTGCGAGCACGAGCAGGATCAGCCAGAGATGCGTCAGCACATAGTGCAGATCGATCAAGAGACCGATGGAGAGAAAGAAGATGAAGATGAGGATGCTCTGCACCGGTTGCGCCAGCGTCTGCGCCGTGCGCCGAAGGGTCGAGTGCCCGACGGCGAGACCTGCGAGAAATGCACCCAGGGCCGGCGAGAGGCCGAGCAGACCGGAAACGGTCGCTGCGGCGAAGCAGATGCCGAGCACGCCGAGCGTGCCGACGTCGAAATCCTTGAGGAAAAACTCCGACGCCGGAAAACGGAAACTCTTGACGCGCGTCAAGAGCACGATGAGGCCGATCAACAGCGCGCCCGCGCCGAACAACTTGCCCACCACGAGCGCGGTGTCGATCGCGCCGGTGTGCGGCGCCAGCGCGTTGACGATGAGAAGCAGCGGCACCACCGCCAGGTCCTGCGCCACCAGGATCGCGACCGCGAGCTTGCCGGCCGGGCTCTGCGCATCGCCGGATTCGCCCATCATCTTGATGCCGACGGCAGTAGACGAGATCGCCAGCATGAAGCCAATGACAATGGCGCTCGACGTCTCCCCGCTCGCAAGTTGCGCCACCAAGCTCGCGACGCCCGTCATCACCAGAATCTGCGCGACGGTCACGCCGACCGCGAGCGGCAACAGCCGGCGGAACGATTGCAGGCGCAGCTCCATGCCGAGGATGAAGAGCAGCATCAAAACGCCGAGATCGGCCAGCGTCTCGATCGCGGTGGAATTCTCGATCAGCGCGAAACCTGTCGGCCCCAGAACCGTTCCGACCAGGATGAAACCGGAGACCGCCGGCAGCCTGAGCCGGTTCATGATGAGGCCCGCGATCACGGCTGCGGCCAGCACCAAAGCCAACGCTGTCAGGTCCTGCGAGTGCATTGGCCGCGAGTCCCAATCCCCAGAACTCGATGTTAGACTGACCCGATGACGACAGCCAAACCGCAAAGCGACGAACCAAAGACGCTCATTCTGACGGGTGCGAGCCGCGGCATTGGCCACGCCACGGTGAAGCGCTTTTCGAGCGCGGGCTGGCGCGTCATTACCTGCTCGCGCCATGCCTTTCCGGAGAACTGCCCGTGGGCGGCGGGGCCGGAGGATCACATCCAGGTCGATCTCGCCGATCCCGACGATACCGATCGCGCCATCGCCGAGATGCGCGAGCGCATCGAAGGCGGCAAGCTGCACGCGCTCGTCAACAATGCGGGGATTTCGCCGAAGGGCGAGGAGGGCGAGCGCCTCACCACGCTCACCACCGCGCGCTCGACCTGGCGCCATGTCTTCGAGGTCAACCTCTTCGCCACCATCTGGCTGGCGCGCGGCCTGCGCGAGGAATTGACCGCGGCGCAGGGCGCCATCGTCAACGTCACCTCCATCGCCGGCGGGCGCGTGCACCCGTTCGCGGGCGCGGCCTACTCGACCTCGAAGGCGGCGCTCGCAGCCCTGACGCGCGAGATGGCGTCGGACTTCGGCCCGCTCGGCGTGCGCGTCAACGCGATCGCGCCGGGCGAGATCGACACCGCGATCCTCTCACCGGGCACCGACAAGATCGTGGAGACAATCCCGCTGCGCCGTCTCGGCCTGCCGGAGGAAGTCGCCAAGGCGATCTATTATCTGTGCACGGATCAATCGAGCTACATCACCGGCGCCGAGCTGCACATCAACGGCGGGCAACACGTGTAACGTGCCGTTCACTCACCCCACCGCATACACGGTCCCGTCCGTGCTGCCGAAGTAGACCGCATCGCCCGCCGCCACCGGTGACGACAGCACCGCGCCGGTGCTCATGAGCCTGTCGACGGCGACGACGAGGGCGTCGTAGAAATTCTCGCTCTGCGCCGCTTCGTAGTTCGGCGTGCCGTCGGCTTTCGTATAGGTCGCGAGGTTCGCCTTGGCGCCATCGGTCTCGAACGCCCAGCGCACGCTCTTCGTCTTGAGATCGATGGCGATGAGCTTTCCCATGTGCGAGCCGATATAGGCCGTGTCGCCGACGAGCGCGGGCGAGGAGAACATCGGCCAGTGGTTGAAGGTGAGCGCGAAGCGCTCGGCGCCCGTCTTGGCGTCGATGGCGAAGAACTTTCCGGTGTCCGACGTCGCCGCATAGACGATGCCACCGCGCACCGCCGGCGAGGCGATGACCCACGAGCCCTTGTTATTCACCCGCCAGACTTCCTTGCCCGTCTTCGCATCCACCGCATAGAGATTGGAATCGCGACAGCCGAAATAGACCATGCCGTTCGCCACCGCGGCGGAGGATTGGATGCCGACCTGGTTGTGGATCTTGGCATCCTCGCCGGTCTTGAAGCGCCAGAGTTCTTTGCCGCTCGCCGCGTCGAGCGCGTAGAAATAACTGTCCCAGCTCCCGACATAGAGGACGCCGTTGGCGATCGCCGGCGAGGCGTGCACCGTGTCGCCCGCCTTGAACGTCCATTTGACCGCGCCGCTTGCCGCGTCCAGCGCGGTGATCATGCCGCTGCCGCTGCCGAAATAGACCACGCCGTTCCACAGCGTGGGCGAAGATGCATAGAAGTCGAAGGGATCGGGCATCATCTCCGCCGACGGATAGGTGCCGTGGATATGCTCGGCTGCGAACCGCCGCTCGCCCGAGAAATCGTATTTCCATTTCAGCGCGCCGGTCGCCGCCTCGAGCGCGTAGAAATTGTGATCGTAGCTCGAGAAGAAGACGGTGCCGTTCGCGACGGCCGCAGACGAGACGATCCGCGCATGGGTTTGGAATTTCCAGCGCTGCGCTCCGTTCGCGGCATCGAGGGCGTAGAAGTTTCCGTCCGTGCTGCCGACGTAGAGGGTGCCGCCTGCGAGCGCCGGGGAGGCGATGACTTTGCCCTTGGTCGAAAATTTCCATTTGAGCACCGGCACGGCAATGGCGCGGCCCGAATAGACGCCGGTGTGCGCGGCGTTGCCGCGGAACATCGCCGTGTCGTCCGCGGCATACGCGCTTGTGATAGAAACGGCGAGCGCGAGAGATGTGAGAAGGCGCGGCATCGATGGTCCCCAGGTTGCGAGAAGCGGAGTCAAATCTAGTGGCGCGCTGTCATTTACATCGTCACGTTCTCGTCATTGCGCGGTTGCTCTTTCGTGAGATTCCACTTGAAAATGTTCACTATTTGTTCTAGAATGCTTTTTGTGTGAATATTCGCTTTCCGGTGTCATTTCTTGTTCGTTTGAGTTTGTAAAAAATATCGGTAATTCATGGAATTAAAGTATGGCAGCGCAAATTGAATGAAAGAAAAGTTGGAAAGCAAAAAAGTAGGGGAGAAGGGGCATGGCGAAGGCTCTCAAGGGTCAGTGTTTCTGTGGTGCTGTAAAATACGAACTCACCGCGAAGCCGATGTTCGTGAATTGCTGTCACTGCAAGGACTGCCGGCGCCAGACGAGCAGCGCCTTTGCCATCAACGCCGTCATCGAGGCGAAGCATGTGAAGATCGTGAAGGGCAAGCCCGTCGCGATCTCCATGAAGACGGACTCCGGCTATCCGCACGACATCTACCGTTGCGCGCAATGCCAGTCGGCGCTGTGGAGCGATTATGGCCGGCGTAAGGTGTTGCTGTTCGTGCGCTCGGCGACGCTGGACAAGCCGATCTCGCCCGACGCGCACATCTTCACGCGCTCGAAGCTCCCCTGGGTAATCCTGCCGAAGGACGTACCTGTCTTCAAAGTGTATTACGACATGAAGAAAGTATGGCCGGCGGCGAGTCTGAAGCGCAGGGCGGCGCTCAAGGCGGGATAGATAAGTTGTGTCATCCCCGGCGAGCTTCGCGCACTTGCGCGAAGCGAGAGAAGGGGACCCAAACGTCATTGCGCGAACTAAGCCCAATAAACTGGGTTCCCTTCCCCTCGCATCACTCCGTGATGCTCGGCCGGGAATGACAATGGTTGTGAAGGATGAATTGAGGAATGCAATGTTTCCACGATTTCTGAAAACACTCTTTGCCGCCGCAATTTTCGTCGCTGCACCGGCGCAAGCCGCGCCGCGCCACGCGATGACGGATGTGCGCCACGTCTTCATCGTCATGCTGGAGAATCAGGATTACGCCAAGATCTTCGGGCCCGACACCGTTGCGCCCTATCTCGGCATCGACCTGCCGAAGAAGGGCGCTATGCTCAACAACTATTACGCCACCGGTCACGCCAGCCTCGGCAATTACCTCACGCTGATCAGCGGCCAGCCGCAGGCGCCAGCAACGATCGCCGACTGCCGGAAATATGTCGATTTCACGCTCGCCGGAGCGCCCGCTCCGCTTGACAAGGATGGCATCGTCACCGGCGACGGCTGCATCTATCCCGCGAACGTGAAAACCATCGCCGATCAGCTCGAGGAGAAAGGCTTCACCTGGCGCGGTTACATGGAAGACATGGGCAACGATCCGGCGCGCGAGGCGAAGACCTGCGCGCGGCCCGCGCCGGGCGGTGACGGCGTGCTGCCGGCGACGCCGAGCGATGCCTACGCCTATCGCCATAATCCGTTCATCTATTTCCACTCGATCGTCGACCGCCAGGCCGTGTGCGACGCCAACGTCGTGAACTTCGATTCCCTGGCACGCGATCTCAAGAGTATCGACACGACGGCGAACTACGTCTTCATCACGCCGAACGTCTGCAACGACGGGCACGATGCTCCGTGTAAGGACGGTCGTCCCGGCGGGCTCGTCACCGCCAATGCCTGGCTCAGGGTCTGGATCCCGCGCATTCTGGCGTCGCCCGCCTATCGCAAGGACGGTTTGTTGATCGTCACCTTCGATGAAGCCGGAACCGACGCGACCGCCTGCTGCAACGAACCGACCGGACCGAACGTGAAGGCGCCCGGCTATTACGGTCCGGGCGGCGGGCGCGTCGGCGCAATCCTGCTGTCGCCGTTCATCAGGCCCGGCACGGTGGTGAACGCGGCGCTGAACCATTACGGCGCGCTCAAGAGCGTCGAGGACATTTTCGGCCTCGCGCATCTGGGCTACGCGGCGGATCCTTCGCTATCTACCTTTCAGCTCGCCTTCCCGCCGCCTTAGGTCAGGCAGGAACGCCGCCAGCAAGCCGATCAGCGGCAGGAACGAGCAGACGCGATAGACGAACTCGATGCCTTGCGCATCGGCGAGAAGTCCGAGCGCGGCGGCGCCGATGCCGCCCATGCCGAACGACAGTCCGAAGAAGAGGCCCGAGATCAAACCGACGCGGCCGGGCAACAGCTCCTGCGCATAGACGACGATGGCCGGAAAGGCGCTGGAGAGAACCAGTCCGGCGCCGAAGCTGAAGACGCCCGTCCAGAACAGGTTGGCGTAGGGCAGCGCCAGCGCGAACGGCAGGCAACCCAGGATCGAAAACCAGATCAGGTATTTCCGCCCGAAGCGGTCGCCGAGCGGGCCGCCGGAGATCGTGCCGATTGCCGTTGCCGCCAGGAACACGAAGAGATGGATCTGCGCGCCCTGCACCGACAAATGAAATTTGTGGATCAGGTAGAAGGTGAAGTAGCTCGTGATGCTCGCCATGTAGACGAACTTCGAAAAGATCAGCGCGACGAGAATGGCCAGCGAGGCGCGCACGCGGCTTGGCGTCAGATCTGCCGGCGGCTGCGCATGACGCTGGTGCGCCGCGCGGATCGTGCCGTTGCGGCGATACCATTCGCCGACCTGCCAGAGGATGACGATGGCGAGCAGCGCCGCGCCGGAGAACCAGGCGACGCCGGTGCGCTGGCCGGGCGAGATCGCGAACGCCGCGAGCAAAGGCCCAAGGGCGCCGCCGATGCTGCCGCCCACCTGGAACATCGATTGCGCCAAGCCCCGTCGCGTGCCTGCCGCCAGATGCGCGACACGCGAGCTTTCCGGGTGAAAGGTCGACGAGCCGATTCCGACCAGCGCCGATGCCGCGAGCAACAACGCATAGCTCGGCGCCAGCGCCAGACCGACAAGGCCGATCAGCGTGAACACCATGCCGGCGGGAAGCGCGTAGGGCACGGCGCGGCGGTCGGTATAGGCGCCGACCAGCGGCTGCAGCAACGATGCGGTGATCTGGTAGGTCAGCGTGATCAGTCCGACATGGGCGAAGTCGAGATCGAAGGTGGTTTTGAGATTCGGATAGATCGCCGCCAGCAGCGACTGCATCATGTCGTTCAGCGCATGGCAGAAGCCGACGGCGAAGAGCACGGCGAAGACAGTGGAATGCACCTGCAGCGGCGCGGTGCGGGCGGTCGTATCGGTCATGCCGGCAAACTGCATGCGCCACCGCGCGGTCGCAAGTCGCGATTGCGCATATGCGTCCCTCATCCTTCGACAAGCTCAGGATGAGGACATCGAGAATTTCCCTCACCCTGAGCTTGTCGAAGGGTGAGCAGCTCGATGCTGCATGGCGCGAGCGACTTCTACTTCGCGCGCTGTTTCGCTTCGTCGCGCACGAGGTGCGCTATCGCGTCCTTACCGTCGGCGCTGTGCAGCCAGGCTTCCGCCGCCTGAAGGGACGGAAACTGGCGCGGCGCGCGCAACGGTTTGTTGCGACCCTCGACCGGCACCAGGACCTCGAACGTGCCGGCGTGGCGCGCATCCTTGGTTTCCGCGACATAGGGCGGCGGCAACATGTCTTTCTTCTTGCGCATCGGACGGTCCAGCTCGAAATGGCGAAGGCGGGCTTCTATCAGCGCCCGGTCGAAATGCCAAACCAGATCACATTGTAGGGCGCGGGCAGGCGCTCGATCTCGCGAAAGCCGTAGGCGCGATAGAAACGGACCGCGCGCTCGTTGGCGGGCCCGACGCCCAGATGCACGTTGTCCACGCCGAGCGCCGCCATTCGCTCGAGCCAGGTGCGGATCAGCACGCGCCCGATGCCCTTGGTCTGAAGCCGCGGCAGGAGATTGATGTGCAGGTGCGCCGGATAGGGCTCGCAGATGCGTTTGGGCGTGTGCGGCGGATGGTGGATCAGCGATGCAAGGCGCTCATCAGGTGTCCAGTCCTCGCGCGGTTCCGGTGGGTCGGCATAGTGCGTGCGCAGTTCGGGCCACCAATCGGCCTCCATCTCGCGCTCGAAGGCGCGCGTGTCGTGCGGACCCACGATATAGCCGCCGACGCCGAACTCGTCTTCCACCACGAAAGCCGTCTCCGGCGACAGAACACCGTAAGGTGCCGCATAGATGTGCCCGATGAGTTTCCAGTCGTGATAGAGGTGCGAGGCATCGTTGCCCGCGTCGCCCGTCGCCAGGCAGATTTGGTATAGCGCCGGAAGGTCTTCCGAAACATAGGGTCGGATGTTGGCTTGCACTTATGCAACTCGATTTGTCATGGCCCGGGAATCCGGGCCACCCAGTTGACGCCAAGCCGCCATGCGAAGAAAGGGTGGAGTTGCTTTTTCTCGATCGAGTCCGACCTCACTTGGATGGCCCGGATTCCCGGGCCATGACAGAATGGATCTGGATGAGAGGAATGTAACAATGCCGACACTTTCCGAACGTTTGGGTTTCTCGGCCGACGACCGCCTCATCATCATCAATTGCGATGACATCGGCTCTTCCCATTCGGCCAATGTGGCGAGCGAGGCTGCGATGCGGTCCGGCATCGCGACGTCGGCGACGCTGATGGTGCCGTGCCCCTGGGCGCGCGAGGCCGTCGAGCGCTTCAAGGATCTCGATGTCGGCATACATCTCACGCTGACGGCGGAATATCCGACCTATCGCTGGCGCACCTTGACCGACGCGCCGAGCCTGCGCGACGCGCAGGGCTACATGCCGCGCACGGCAGTGGAGCTTTGGCAACGCGCTGATCCGGTAGAAGTGGAAGCCGAGTGCCGCGCCCAGATCGACCAGGCGCTTGCCTGGGGCGTCGACATCACCCATCTCGACAACCATATGGGGACGTTGCAGATCAACGAAAAGCTCTTTCCGATCTATGTGAAGCTCGCCAGGGAATACAAACTGCCTCTGCGCATGGCGAGCAAGGGCGCCGACGAGCAACTCGGTTTTCACAGCCGCGCCCAGGCCGATGAAGCGGGAATCGTCTATCCCGACCATTTCAGCTTTCAGTGGGGGCGCAAGATGATGCGCGAAGTATTCGACGGCTATCTGGCGGCACCGCGTCCCGGCATCACCGAGATGATCTTGCACTGCGTCGGCGACACGCCGGAACTACGCGCCTATGACAAGACCGAAAGCGCCATTCGAATTCATGATGCCGAGGTCGGCATCGATCCGGCGATGAAGGCGAAGTTCAATGCGGCAAACGTAAGGCGCATCAGCTTTCGCGGATTGCGCGACCTGATGCGGCGCGCCCACTGAGGTGGCTAACGCGCTGAATCAACGGCATGCGGACTTAAGGGAATGTCAATTTTTCCGCTCTAGTGTCGCCACGTCACAATGGTGGAAGACGGATCGCGCGACGAAAACAACAAGCGTGGGGTGCGCGCGCCGTTTTTCCTACTCGTCTATCCTTGCAGCTGAGCCCGCAGTTCCCGGAGAATCCGCGAACTTATCCAACGCTCCCAGCGCGGGCGTATAATCCCGACATGAAAGTGACTCTGCCCCACGCCGCGCGCGATGCCGCAAGCGGTGCTCATCGTGCTGTGGGCCGACTTTGCCGGCGCGACTTCATTCGCGCGCGCGGTAGTCGTGCGAGCGAAACGCGTAAATTCGACGAACAATTATATTGCCGAACACGGTCTCAACAGAGGGAGCGGCGTACACATGCGCGCAACTCGAAAACAGTACGTTGTGGTCTAGCGCTTCTTGCGCCCTATACCCAGTTGTTCGCGCCACAGCCGAGCCGGGATTTCCTCGACCGCACCTTCGGCCAGGTGCCCGAGATGGAACGGGCCGTATTGGATACGGATCAGGCGCGAGACCTTGAGGCCCAGCCGCTCCATTACGCGCTTCACCTCGCGATTCTTGCCTTCCTTGAGCGTGACGCTGGCCCAGGAGTGCATGCCTTTGGTTCGCTCGAGGTCGGCGATGATGGGACCATACTTTACGCCGTCTATCGTGGTGCCCGTAGCCAGCTTGTCGAGATCGGCTTGGCTCACTTTGCCGAACAGGCGCGCGCGATAGGTGCGTTGCCAGCCGCTCGCCGGCAGCTCGAGGCGCCGCGCCAACTCGCCGTCATTGGTGAGCAGCAGAAGCCCTTCCGAATTGAAATCGAGGCGTCCGACGGAGACGACGCGCGGCAGATGCTTCGGCAGGTTGATAAAAACCGTCGGGCGGCCCTCCGGATCCTTGTGGGTCGTGACCAGGCCGGAGGGCTTGTGATAGCGCCAAAGCCGCGTCTGCTCCTTCGGAGCGAGCGGCTTGCCATCGACGGTGATGACGTCGTTGCTGCCGACATTGCGGGCAGGGGAGGTCAGCGTCTCCCCGTTCACCGCGACTCGGCCGGCGAGAACCAATTTTTCGGCATCGCGCCGCGAACAGAGGCCGGCGCGCGCGATTGCCTTGGCGACGCGTTCGCCCTTCGGTCCGGCATCGTCACCGCGCTCGCTGGTCTCGGCGTCGATCCTGGGCGACCACTTGGCTGTGCTAGTCTTTTTCAAAATCTTCAGGTCCGGCATGAATGACGACGAAGCCATAGCACTCGCGCTGCAGGAAGCCGAGGCCGCCGCAGAACGTGGTGAAGTGCCGGTTGGCGCCGTGCTTTTCTCGGGCGACGGCATGCTGCTGGCTGCGGACGGCAATCGCATCGTCGAGCGCAAAGATCCGACGGCGCACGCCGAGCAGCTAGTGCTGCGCGCGGGAGCCGCGAAGCTGGGCAACGAGCGGCTTGCCGGAACGACGCTCTACGTCACGCTCGAGCCGTGCGCGATGTGTGCCGGCGCGATCAGCCTGGCGCGCGTGGAGCGCCTGGTATTCGCGGCGGAAGATCCGAAAGGCGGCGCGATCCTGCATGGTCCGAAGTTCTTCACGCAGCCGACCTGTCATCACCGTCCGACCGTGTTGCGTGCCGGCGATGGCGAACGCGCCGCAGCGCTGCTGCGCGATTTCTTCCGTGTACGGAGGAACTGATCGACAACGCCGGATTAGTCGATCTCGCCGACCAGAATGTCCATGCCGCCACCGGGCAAGCGCACGAGCATGCCGTCATAGCCGACCTTCACGCCATCGGAGCGAACCGCGTCGACGCCGCGCAGAAACGCGCGAACGGCTATCGGATTGGGCAGAACCGGAAGCAGATGTGTGTAAACGAGGAGTCTTGCGTGCGCGAGGTTCGCGATCCGCGCCGCCTCGACAGGCGTCGAGTGGTATCCGGGAATGTCGTGCATGATCTTGGCCGGTCGCGGCCGTCCGGCGGCGAGGAGCTCGTCGTGCATGATGCCGACGAGTTCGGGCGACAACGCCTCGTGCACGATGACATCGCTGCCCATTGCGGCGTGGGCCAAATCTTCATCGTAGATCGTGTCGCCGCTCACGGTGATGCTGCGGCCAGCGAAGTCGAAGCGATAGCCGTAGGCGGGATTGGCCGGCTCATGCTTGACGCGGATGGCGGTCACGCCAAGTCCCTGCGCAGCGAAGACCGGCGCCGTGGTCGTTCCGGGCGGAATCGAAATCGGAACGGCGACGAGTGGCGCGGCATCAGGCGGAAGCATCGCCGCGCCATGATGTGCGGTGCGGTAGCCATCGTCGATGGCGTAGGTTTCGTTCACGCCTGCCACCACGCGTTCGATGCCGGGCGGCCCATAGACTTTGAGCGGGGTCTTTCGTCCCGCGACCCAAGTCTGCAGGCGGAGTTCGCCCAGCCCTCCGATGTGGTCGGAGTGCAGGTGCGTGATCAACACACCGTCGATCTTGTCGAGCGGCACGCGCCAGAGCAGCAGATTGCGCGCGCAGTCGACACCGGCATCGACGAGATAGAGACGGTCACCGGCCGCGATCAGCGTGCTCGGTCCCGCGCGCGAGGTATCGGGAAGCGGCGAGCCCGTGCCAACGAGCAACGCCGACAATTCGTTGGTGGTGGCGAGCTGCGTGCTTCCTCGCACCAGCGCGTCGCGCACAGCTTCACGAAAGAGCCAGGTATCGACGGCAACGGACTGCAATGCCGCCGTGCCAACGATCACCAACAGCAGCAAGCCCGCGATGACATACCATGCCGCGCGTCTCATCGTCTTTTCAGCCCCTTCTGCTTCATGCGCCAGAGAAGCGCATCGAGTCTGTCCTGTCCGAAGAATGGCTCGCCTTCGAACGCCATTGTCGGCACGCCCCAATGGCCGCACGCGAGGTGTGCCTTCTGGTTCTCCTGAATGATGTGCTCATACTTGTCGGGAGCGCGCGTGATCGCGCGATCCAGCTCGGCAAGATCGACGCCGGCGCGCGCGGCGGCGTTGGCGAGATGATCGCCTTGGTGCCAGTCGTCGATCGTTCCAGACCAGATGATGTGACTGATCTCCTTCAAGAACGCGAGGCCGCGACCCATTACCGCCGCCGCGCAGCCAAGGCGTGTCAGGCGATGAATATAAGGCTGGTTGGGCGTGGCAGCGCGCGTCTGGACTTCGACGACAACCGGGTCCGGGCGCGGCCAGCGATAGGGCAGGCCGAGCATTTCGGCGATGCGCAGCGTGTCGCGCATCAGGTAAGGAATCCAAAGCGGATTGACTTGCGCGAAAAATTCGCCCGACCGCACCGCGAGCGGATAGACGGGACGAGCGTTCACGGCGAGATCATAGTCGCGTGTCATCTCGCACAAGCGCGGCGTCGCGAGATACGAATAGGGACTGCGAAACGACCAGAACAAGTCGACGGAAAACGTCACGAATCCCCGCATTGACGATACGCGGCGAGACTGCCTAACTCGGAACCGGAACACAAGTTCGCAAAAGCTGCACGGAGATTGCGATGTCGCACTACACGATCCATGGCGGACTCGGTTCGCCCTACTCGATGAAGATGCGGGCGATCTTGCGCTATCGCCGTCTGCCGCACATCTGGAAGCAAGTCGATTTGGCCGACCGCAGTCTTTTCGCGCATGTGAAGGCGCCGGTGATTCCGATCATCGAGTTTCCCGACGGCTCTTGGCACAACGATTCCACGCCGATGATCTTCACATTGGAGAAGCTGCACACGGAGCGTTCGATCGTGCCGAGAGATCCGGGTCAGGCGTTCTTGGCCCTTCTGCTTGAGGACATGGCGGACGAATGGGGCACCAAGGCCATGTTCCACTATCGCTGGTTTCGAGAACGCGACCAGAAGCAGATGAGCGAGTGGCTGTCTTTCGATCGTTTGCACGGCCACGGGCGTTCAGCGATCGAGAAAGCCGCCGAGATGTTTCGCGCTCGGCAGGTAAATCGCATGGCGCTGGTCGGTTGCACGCCGGAAAACGCGCCGATCATCGAAGAATCCGCCAGAGAGATTCTCATGCTCTTTGAGTCTCATGTCACACAGGAAAGTTATCTTTTCGGCTCGCGTCCCTCGCTTGCCGACTTCGGCTGGATGGGGCAACTCAGTCAGCTCGCGGTCGATCCGACACCCGATGAGCTGATGCGCAACATCGCGCCGTTCACGTTTCGCTGGCTGATGAATCTCGACGACGCCTCGGGCGTCGAGGGCGAGTGGCGCGACGCGAACGCGCCGCACTCGGCAGCGGTCGCGGGTTTCCTGAAGATGGCGGGCGAGATCTACTTTCCATTCCTGCTCGCGAATGCGCGCGCCTTTGAAAAGGGCGAGCCAACATTTTCTGTTGCGCTGCGCGGTAAAACCTACTCGCAGGGTGCCTTTCGCTATCAACAGCGTTGTCTGTGGGATTTGCGCGAGGCGTATCGAAGTCTCGATGCGACAGCCAAGGCGAAGATCGATCCGATGCTTGAAGCGGCGGCCTGCATTGCTCCCCTGCAAGTCTGATTGCTGCGGCTTGATTTGGCTCAACAGGAAATGCAACGTGCCGCCAACAAAGATTGGGAGGTGGTTATGGCTTTGATCATTTACGGCGGGAGCGTTTCGCCCTTCGTGCGCAAAGTGCGCGTGGTGTTGGCGGAAAAGGGCGTCGAATATACGTTGGATCAGGTCAATCCCTTCTCACCGCCGCCCGAATTTCTTGCGATCAGTCCGTTGAAGCGCATTCCTGTGTTGCGTGATACGGACCGCCCGGAACCCAACACCTTGCCGGACTCCTCGATCATTTGCGACTATCTCGAACACAAATACCCCAAGCCCGCGCTCTATCCAGCCGATCCCTTCGAACGGGCGCGCGCTCTGTGGTACGAGGAGTATTGCGACTCCGTGGTCGCGCAGAATATCGGCGGCGGCCTTTTCTTCGAGCGCATCGTGAAGAAAATGATGCGCGGCCAGACGGACGAAGCCGTCTGCCAGAAGACGCTGACGGAGAAACTGCCGCCTTTGTTCGATCATCTAGAACACGAGGTGGACGGCAAGGAGTATCTGGCGAGCGGCGCATTCTCGATTGCCGACATCTCGGTCGGAACGATGTTCGTGAACTTCGACCACGCGGGCGAGAAGCTGGATGCCAACCGTTGGCCCAGACTCTCGGCGTATGTCGCGCGCATCCATTCGCGTCCTTCGTTCAAGGCGATGCTCGATGAGGAACGCCCCTTCATTCAACGCTTCCGCGCCGCCTGAGGAAATCAGAATGATCGATCTCTACACATCTCCGACACCTAACGGCTGGAAGGCGTCGGTCGCGCTCGAGGAGTGCGAGCTGCCCTATGAGGTCCATGCCATCGACATGGGCAAGGGCGAGCAGAAGACACCTGAATTCCTCAAGATCAATCCCAATGGCCGCATTCCCGCGATCGTCGACCGTGAGCTCGGCAATTTCCCGATTTTCGAATCCGGCGCGCTGATGATCTATTGCGCCGAGAAGAGTGGAAGGTTGTTGCCGACCGACGTCAAAGGCCGCAGCCGCGTCATCCAATGGCTGATGTTCCAGATGGGCGGCATTGGGCCGATGATGGGACAGGCCAACGTCTTCTATCGCTACTGGCCGGAAAAGTATCAACCCGCCATCGATCGCTATCAGCATGAGTCGCGCCGTCTGTTCGAAGTCTTGAACGGAAGGCTCAAGGACAATGAGTGGCTGGCCGGCGACTTTTCCATCGCCGACATCGCAAACTTCTGCTGGGTGCGGACATATGCCTGGTCGGGCGTGAACGTTGAGGGCCTCGATCCGCTGCTGCGCTGGGTCGAGAAGATCAACGCCCGTCCACTCACGCAGGCTGGATTGAAGGTGCCGGTCGATCGCTCAAAGCTGATGACGGAGAGAGTCGACAGCGAAGGCGCCAAGCGGATGATCGAAAGCGCACAGAAGATCGTGCAGCACTAGGCTTCATCGGCTTTCTTGCGATTGCGTCGCCGCGCGACGAACTGGTTGAGCATCTCGACCATGCCGGAGAATGCCACGGCGAAATAGAGATAGCCGCGCGGAATATGAAAATGCGCCGCGTCGGCGACGAGCGCGGTGCCGATGAGCAAGAGAAAACTCAGTGCCAGCATCTTGACCGTCGGATGGCGTTCGACGAACTCACCTACAGGGTTCGACGCGACCAGCATCACGACCATCGCCAGCACGATCGCGGCGATCATGACAGCCAGATGCTCGGCCATGCCGACAGCGGTCACCACCGAGTCGATGGAAAAAACGATGTCGAACAGTGCGATCTGGACGACCGCTGCGAAGAGCGTCGCACGCTTTGCCGAGCGTGCGTCTTCTTCAGCCTCCGCCATCTCGTGGATTTCGCGCGTGCTCTTGGTCAGGAGAAAAATGCCGCCGGCGCCGAACACCAGGTCGCGCCACGACAGGCCGACGCCCCATAAGGTGATCACGGGCACGGACAGCGAGATGATCCAGGCAACGCTCGACAAAAAGGCGATGCGCATTCCCAGTGCGAGAATGAGGCCGATACGACGCGCCAGTGCGCGCTGCTCCGGCGCAACGCGGTTGGCCACGATCGCCAGAAATATGATGTTGTCGATGCCGAGCACGATCTCGAGCACGGCTAGCGTCAGCAGCGCGATCCAGGCGTTGGCGGAGAACAACAAATCGTACATCGATGACTCTTGGATCAGAACCAGGGCGGTGCAAGAGAGGGGAAAAAGTACAGCAAAGTCTCCCGCGCCGCGAGCAGCCCGATGCCGGCGCCGATGAAGACGTCGCTCAAGAAATGCGCGGTGAGCAGGGCACGCGTGAAACCGAGCCAAAGCGCGATGGCGAACCACAGAATCGCAAGATGCGGCCAGACGCATGACGTGACCACGGCCACGCACATGATCGTCAACGCATGGCCGGAGGGAAATGAGTTATATTCGAGCTTGAACTTGAACCAGACAAATCCGTAAAGACCCATCTCCATGTCGTCGCGTGGCCGGCGACGTCCGATGACGAGTTTCAGCCCGTGCAAAATCACACTGCCGGCAGCCAGGCATGCGATGAAGGCAAGCGCACAGTTCGAAGCCAGACGAAAGTCCGGTTGCTCGCCCCACAACCAAAGTCCCGCCTGCGCGACGACGAGCGCCACGATCGCTGCGACCAACCAGTGCGCGGCTTTTGCCCAGTGCGTGGTTCGTTCGAGGAATAGCTCGAAGGCGGCGCTCTCGTGATCATAGATCGCGTGCGCTGCCCGCCGGTCGATGGCGAGGCAGGCGACACCGACGACAAGGAGTAAAGCGCCCGCCCAAAGCAGCATGGACGCTGCTTGCCGCGCGGCCGCGAGACTGTCAAACGCGGTCTTGACTCCTGTCGGCCGCAGCGGAATACTTAAGGAGTCACTTAAGTATCGAACTTGGCCATGCCGAACGAAGACGCGATCGAGTGCACCCTCATTTTGAGGCGCATCTACAACGCTCCGATTGCGCGGGTTTGGCGCGCCTGGACCGATGCCGTCGAGCTTGGCAAGTGGTACGTGGCGGGCAGCGATCATGTCGTTCATTTCGCCGAAGCCGACGTGCGCGTCGGCGGAACCTACCGTGTCGGCTTCGGCCCGCCAGGTACGACTCCCTACATCGAGACCGGCCGATACACCGAAATCGTGCCGATGGAGCGTTTGGCTTTCGCGGAATCCGTTTCGCTGAATGGCGAAGTCATGCAAGGCACGTCGAATATCGTCAAGCTGCGCGACCTGGGAGAAGGTCGAACCGAACTCGTCCTGACGTGCACCGGCGAAAACAGTTGGCGCAGCGGTGAGGGCTGGACGCCATGCCTGCAAAGCCTCGCGACATATCTTGCGCATTCGGCGTGAGGGGCGTCCATGAACAATCTAGACGAAAGCGTCTTGAAAGTTCGCCGGTCCATTCACATCGCCGCCGCACCAAATCGCGTGTGGCAGGAATTCACCAACAAAGACCGAATGGATCGCTGGTGGGGGGCGACAATTTCGAATCCGGTCGCGGGAACGCCGGCTGGCCAACACCTCGTGGCCTACGAGCCTAGGCTAGGCGGAAAGATCGTCATGGAGGTGAGTATGAATGGCGAACCGGCAAGATATGGCGGTGTCATTCACACGTTCGAAGCCGGCCGGGAACTTACCTTCGAGAATGATTGGATTCCAAACCGCGGCTGGAAGACGCCGACTTACATGAGCATAAGACTGACCCCGGTGCTCGACGGTACACTCGTCGAGTTATTTCACCATGGCTTCGAGCATACAGGGGGCGATGTCGCAGCCGAACACGCCGGCTATGAGCAAGGATGGGGTATGACGCAACTGAGCGCGCTCAAACGAACTGTTGAGACCGCGACTTAGTCGAAAGCAACTGCCGAATTACAACGCAAGATACTTGCCGAACAGCGACAATCTTGGGCTGGTGGCGGGCCCGGGCAGCGGGCTACAGTCCACTCGCTTGATATCGATTTTGGAGGGACTGATGGATTTTGATTATTCGCCACGCCAAAAGGAGTGGATGAACAAGGTGGGCGACTTCATGCACGCCCATATCTACCCAGCCGAGCCGGTCTACGCGAAACAGATGGAAGAAGCACGCGCCAAGGGCAACCCCTGGATCGTCGTGCCGATCGTCGAGGACCTGAAGAAAAAGGCCAAGGCGCAGGGCCTGTGGAATTTCTTTCTCAACGAAAGCGAACACGGCGCCGGACTGACCAATCTGGAATACGCGCCACTCGCAGAAATCATGGGCCGCGTCGGTTTTGCGTCGGAGGTGTTCAACTGTTCCGCACCCGACACCGGCAACATGGAAGTGCTGGAGCGTTACGGCAGCAAATTTCAGCAGGACAAGTGGCTGAAGCCGTTGCTCGACGGCGAGATTCGCTCCGCCTTTCTGATGACCGAACCGGCCGTTGCCTCTTCGGATGCGGCCAACATCGCCACGCACATCGAACGCAAAGGCGACCACTATGTGATCAACGGCCGTAAGTGGTGGTCCTCGGGAGTGGGCGATCCGCGTTGCAAGATCATGATCGTCATGGGCAAGACCAATCCGGAAGGCGGTCGCCACAGCGCGCAGTCGCAAATCTTCGTCGAGCGGGATGCACCTGGAGTGAAGATCGTGCGCATGCTGCCGGTGTTCGGCTACGACGATGCGCCACACGGTCACGGGGAGGTGCTACTCGAAAACGTCAAGGTTCCAGTCGAGAACATGATCCTTGGCGAAGGCCGAGGCTTTGAGATCGCGCAAGGCCGCCTCGGACCGGGCCGCATTCATCACTGCATGCGCACGATCGGCGTTGCAGAGCGCGCCTTGGAGATCATGTGTAAGCGCCTGTTGACGCGCGAAGCCTTCGGCAAGCGCATCGCCGATCACTCCGTCTGGGAACAGCGCGTTGCGGAGGCTCGCATCAATATCGACATGTGCCGCCTGCTGACGCTCAAGGCTGCCGACATGATGGACAAGGTCGGAAACAAGGTGGCGCGTTCGATGATCGCTGAGATCAAGGTGGCAGCACCACGCATGGCCTTGAAAGTGATCGACGATGCCATCCAGGCGTGGGGCGGCGGCGGCGTCACATCTGATCCGGGACTCGCCAGGATGTACGCCAGTCAGCGCACCTTGCGCTTGGCTGACGGTCCGGACGAAGTGCATTGCCGCACGATCGCGCGGTTGGAGTTCGGCAAACACGCCGAAGTGCCGAAGCGCGCCGCCGCGGAATAGCCTTTGCACGCGGTATTGGAGCCGGGCGACATTCCGTCGTCCGGCTTCTCCGTTTTCGCAGTCGCCTGCGATTGCGGGTCTATCCTGGCGCGCCGGCGCGCTTGGCGAAGTTCCAAGCTCTTTCGGCAAGCGGCCGTACCGCAGCTGCATTCTGCGCAGCGTTCGCATTCGCTGCCGTGCCGTCGCGGACGCGCCCGACGATGCCTTGCAAGATCCCGGCGAGCCGGAAAAAGTTGTAGGCGGCGTAGTAATCCATGTTCGGCGTCTCGGTGCGGCCCGTCCGTTTGCAGTACATCGCGACGTACTGTTCCATCGTTGGGATGCCGAGCGCTTCGTAGTCGACGCCCATGATTGAACCCGCGCTCGTACCGCGGCCGTCCTGCTGCCACTGCATGAGATGATAGGTGAAGTCCGCGAGCGGGTCGCCGATGGTTGACAGCTCCCAATCGATGACAGCGAGCACTTTCGGTTCCGTCGGATGCAGGATCATGTTGTCGAGGCGATAGTCGCCATGCACGACAGACGGTTTGCCTTCGGCAGGAAGATGTGCCGGCAGCCACTCGATGAGCTTGTTCATCTCATCAATCGTTTCGGTCTCCGACATCTGGTACTGCTTGGTCCAGCGCGAAATCTGACGCGCGACATAGGCCGTCGGCTTGCCGAAATCCTGCAAACCGATCTCGACATAGTCGAGATTGTGTAGCCGCGCGAGGGTCTCGTTCATCGCGTCATACGTTGCCCAGCGCTGCTTCTTATCCATTCCAGGCAGGACACCTTCCCACAGCACGCGTCCTTCGACGCAGTCCATGACGTAGAACATCGTGCCGGTGATACTTTCGTCCTCGCAAAGCAGATAGGGTTTGGCAACGGGAAAACCGGTGGGATAGAGCGCTGAAATGACCTTGAATTCACGATCAACGGCATGTGCGCTCGGCAGCAGCTTTCCCGGCGGTTTCCGGCGCATGACGTATTTGCGGTTCGGCGTGACGAGTTGGTAGGTCGGGTTGGATTGACCACCCTTGAACTGACGCACTTCAAGCGGAGTTTGAAATCCTGCGATGCGTTCGGCGAGATAGGCCTCAAGCTTCTTCACGTCGAAGGCATGGGCGGCCGTGACTTCCTTGGTCCCGGAATATGTATCCTGCCGGCTTACCCCTGCCTGGCTCATCGCGCTACTCCCGCTTCCATTGTCTTGTCCGGCCATTTTTGACCCGGCGCGCCAGATGAAACAAGCCTACCGCGCCTGCTCGCGCGCCACAGCGCGCCAACCGATGTCGCGGCGACTGAAGCAGCCGGTCCAATGGATCGTGTCGACTGCCGCATAAGCTCGTGCTTGTGCTTCAGCAACTGTCTTGCCAGTCGCCGTGACACTGAGAACGCGCCCGCCCACCGCCACTATGTGACCGTCTCGACGCTCTGTCCCAGCGTGGAAGATCTGGACGCCTGGCAATCGTCCGGCTTCCTCCAGGCCATGGATGAGGTGACCCTTCTCGTAGTTACCGGGATATCCCTTTGACGCCATGGCAACGGTCAGTGCGACGTCGTCACTCCACCGAACGTCAATGTCCTTAAGCACACCGTCGCGCGCCGCAAGAAGTGCGGTGAGAAGGTCGCTCTTGAGGCGCGGCATCAAAACCTGACATTCGGGATCGCCAAAGCGGCAATTATATTCGACGAGCTTCGGTCCTTCTTTGGTGAACATCAGGCCGAGATACAGCACGCCCATGTAGCGAATGCCGCGCGCCTTGAGGGCTGCGACCGTCGGACGAATGAATTGCTCCATTGCGACGGCTTCCATCGCCGGTGGAAGTATTGGCGCGGGAGAATATGCGCCCATTCCGCCGGTGTTCGGCCCCTTGTCGCCGTCAAACACGCGCTTGTGGTCCTGCGCGCCTGCGAGAGGAATGACGTTGTCGCCGTCGCAGAGCGCGAAAAAGCTTCCTTCCTCGCCGGCCATGAATTCTTCGACGACCACTTCGTGGCTGCTCTCGCCAAAGCCGCCTTCGAACATGAAATCGATCGCCTTGTGCGCATCGCTTGATGTGTCGGCGACGATGACACCCTTACCCGCGGCCCATCCGTCCGCCTTGATGACGACCGGCAGTCCCAATGTGTCGGCAAAAGTCTTTGCGGGGGCGGGTTCGCGAAACCTTCGAAAAGCGGCGGTGGGGATGCCCGATTGCGCACAGAGATCCTTGACGAACCCTTTTGAACCTTCGAGGACTGCTGCTGCCTTGCTTGGTCCGCTTGCCCGGATGCCGGCGGCTTCAAATCTGTCCCACAGTCCGGCAACGAGTTGCTGATCGGCGGCAACGACTGCAAAATCGATCTTTTTCTCGCGCGCAAACGCCACCAGGCCGTCGAAGTCCATTGCGGCGATGGGTACACACTCGGCAACGGTCTCGATCCCGGCATTGCCGGGAGCACAATAGAGCTTTGTCAGCAGTGGGCTCGCGCTAAGCGCCCACGCCATGGCGTGCTCGCGTCCGCCAGAGCCAACAAGCAATACTTTCATGGCTAATTCCCTGCGGCTACGATGCCGAAATTCCAGACTCGTTTCTCGATAGTTCCTATATCATTAGCGCCATGTCCGAAGCAGCCACGCGCCCAAATTTGCCAGAATATTCCGTCAGCGAGCTTTCCGCGTCGCTGAAACGTACGGTCGAGGATGCCTTCCCCTTCGTGCGGGTGCGGGGAGAGGTAAGCAAGGTCGCCTTTCAGTCGTCGGGTCATGTCTATTTCACCTTGAAGGACGACAAAGCGGTCTTAGACGCTGTTTGCTGGAGGATGAGCGTACAGCGACTGAGGGTTAAGCCGCAGCAGGGCCTCGAAGTCGTCTGCACTGGGAGGATCTCCACCTATGCCGGCTCTGGCGGTTCGCGTTATCAGATCATCGTCGAACAGGTAGAACTGGCAGGCATCGGTGCTCTTATGGCTCTGCTGGAGGAGCGCAAGAAAAAACTCGCCGCGGAAGGCCTGTTTGCAACAGAGAAAAAGCGGAAACTACCTTTTCTTCCCGACGTGATCGGCGTCATCACATCGCCAACCGGCGCGGTGCTGCGCGACATCATGCATCGGCTCGACGCCAGATTTCCTCGCCATGTCCTGTTATGGCCGGTGGCGGTTCAGGGGGACCGGGCCGCCGCGGAAGTCGCCGCCGCTATCCGCGGTTTCAATGCGCTCAAGCGAGGCGATGTCGTGCCCCGGCCGCACTTGCTGATTGTGGCGCGTGGTGGCGGCTCGATCGAGGATCTGATGCCGTTCAACGAAGAAATTGTCGTTCGCGCGGTCTACGAGAGCACAATTCCGCTCATATCCGCCGTCGGTCACGAAACCGATACGACACTGATTGATTTCGCATCCGACATGCGCGCTCCGACCCCGACCGCCGCAGCGGAACTCGCCGTGCCCATGCGGAGCGAATTACTCGCGCAAACGCTCGACTATGCGAGGCGCTTTCTGCGCTGTTTTACGACACACATGTCTGAACGGCGACGGCACCTCGCCCAAACCGCTCGCATATTACCTCGCGCGGAGCAGTTATTCTCAGGACCCAGACAACGTTTGGATTATGTCGGCGCACGACTCGGCTCGGCGCTCAAGGCAAATCTGCAAGATCACAGGCGCGCACTGACAAGATCGGCCTCACTTCTTCGTCCGGCACGTATTTTTGGGCAAATCGCACTCGGAAGGGAACGCTCAGCGGCGGTAGCCATGCGTATCACGCGTGCGCAGAGGGCGCGATTGATAACGTTCGGCGAACGCTTGGCGTCTCTCGGGCGCATCATAGACAGCGTGTCGTACCGCTCGGTGCTGGAGCGCGGATTTGTTTTGGTGCGAGGTGAAAACGGTACTGTGCGTCGTCGCTCCGACAAAATCGTTTTGGGAGAAACGCTCTCTCTCACCTTTGTTGATGGTGTTCGTACGGCAGTCGCAGGCGGTTCAGGCGTGCCAAAACCAAAAGCTCGAGCCAAGTCCAACAAGGCCACCAAGGGCGGTCAGGACAGTTTGTTTTAGCGACGTCACTGGTTAGACTGACGCCATGAACAAGATGGAACGCGAAATTCGGCCGGAGGGATTGGCTGAATTGGAATATCTCGACGGCGAATATCGAGTCGTCAGAGCCGGGTCGTTTGTGATCTGTGCGGTGACCGGCGTGCAAGTGCCTGTCGAGTCGTTGCGCTATTGGAGCGTCGATCTCCAGGAAGCCTATGCTACTCCCGCGGCGGCACTTAAAAGGATGCACGAAGCCGGAAAGACGCCAAGGTGATTTCGCGCCGGTCTTTGCTCGCGAGCGGTGCTGCACTCGCGTCGATCCCGCTTATCTCGCGCGCGTCTGGACCCAGACTTGCGCTTACAGGGACTATGGAGCAGGGCAGCTTGATCGTCGGCCGAACGGAATCGAGCGCACGAGTCAGTTTTGACGGTACTTCCTTGCGCATCTCATCCGAAGGAATCTTCGCCTGCGGCCTTGAATGGAATCGAACCCAAGTCGCGCGTCTCTCCGTGCAATTTGCCGATGGCGTCAAAGAAGTTCGCGCCATTTCGCCAATTGCACGAACCTACTCTGTTGAACGTGTGAACGGCCTACCTCCGAATACCGTTACGCCGCCGCCCGAAATACTCGAACGAATCCGTCACGAAAATGAATTGGTGCAAGCGGCGCGACAAAAGGACAGTGACGCAATTTGGTTCGCGGAGTCGTTTGACTGGCCGGCGCCGGGCATTATGAGCGGTACGTTTGGCAGTCAGCGTATCGACAACGGCACTCCCATGGCACCTCATATGGGTGTGGACATGGCAAATTCAGAAGGGACACCGATCCGCGCCCCCGCGGATGCGACCATATCGATCTCGGACGACTATTATCTCGCTGGCGGGTTCAGTCTGCTTGATCACGGCCACGGCGTGTCGACCAGCTACCTGCATCAGAGTGAGCGCATGGTGCGCGCAGGCGATATTGTGCGGCGCGGACAGGTGATCGGATTGATGGGAAAGACGGGACGCGCGACGGGCCCACATCTACATTGGGCAATGAACTGGTTTCAGGTCAAGCTGGATCCCTCGCGCTCTACTCGGACGCCGGCCCCACCACGTGTTTGAGATTTGCGCCGGTTGTTCGCGACACCATCCTTCTCCGTCGGCCAGCGGCGATGCACCCAAAGCCATTGGGAAGGTTCCTCGCGCACCATGCGTTCGATTTCGGCGTTGATTTTGGTGGTTAGTGCCAGAATGTCTGCGTCGTGGTCACCGGTGCGCTCGGATGTCAGGGGCGGGTGATACTGCATGTGAAATCGCGCTCCGCCTGTCCGGCGAAGCGAGATCGGAACCAACGCTGCATCGAGTTTAAGGGCGAGGGCGGCAGGTGCGGGTGTCGTCATCGCTGGGCGGCCAAAAAATGGTACGGCGATGCCTTCGTTGGTTTTCTGATCGACGAGCATAT
>Ga0070712_100000224_pt1 | contig 31921 bp, 29 predicted proteins | sample LARL81metaG_FD_71396 | JGI IMG/M metagenome (GOLD analysis project Ga0070712, IMG submission 71396) | Corn, switchgrass and miscanthus rhizosphere microbial communities from Kellogg Biological Station, Michigan, USA - LAR L8-1 metaG | ecosystem: Host-associated > Plants > Roots > Rhizosphere ...
GGTCCCCAAGCAGGCGCGAAAGGAATTCGATAAGGGCGTTCGGTCTGACAAGGTTGGCAAAACCGATGATGCTATCGGTTACTACCAGAAAGCCATCAAATTGGCGCCCGAGTTCTACGAAGCTCGCAATAACCTGGGATCAGACCTGCTGGGCAAGTCTCGTTTCCCCGACGCACAACAACAGTTCGAGCAAGTAATCAAAGTCAACCCGAGCGACGCCGCTGCCTATTTCAATCTGGCGAATCTCTTCCTGCTCACGCAACAACTTGAAAAAGGACTACAGTGGGTTGAGCAGGGCCTTAGCAAGCAGCCAGACTCGGCCTTCGGACACTTCCTGCAAGGATCTCTTTTTGCTCGAAGCGGAAGGCCTAACGACGCGGAGGCGGCCCTCAAGAGATGCCTGGAACTTGATCCGATCATGTCCAAGGCCCACCTTGCGCTGGTAAATCTATATATGCAGCAGAAACGAAAAGGCGAGGCTGTTTCCGAACTCAAAGCATTTTTGACTGCTTTCCCGGAGGATCCGTTCGCTGCCCATGCTCGCGAAGTCCTGCAAAAGCTTGAAGCCCCACCCCCATTCCCGCAATAGAACTTTCTCGATGGGACCCAATCACAGAGAGGGAGCAAACTGGCAGAACTTCTGCTCCAGCTTGCAGGCCAACGCATATTCTTGCTGGGCTGCTTTGATTTGATTCACTCTCTGATACGCAAAGGCCAAGTTGAGATGAGCTTCAGCCAGATTGGCATCAAGTTCAATCGCCCGTTTATAGCTCTCGATCGCTCTGGCTAGGCGATTCGTGTGGCCATAAGCGATGCCTAGAAAATTGTAAAGAGGCGCATCGCTGATGCCAAGCTCTGCAGCTTTGGCGAGATGCTCCGCGGCATCTGCGTAATCCTGCCGCTGAAAATAGAGCATCCCCAGGTCACGCCGCAGAGGGGCAAAGCCTCCCTGAATCGAGACTGCTTTCTTATAATCCTCGATCGCTGAGTCTTTATTTGTCTTCGACTCAATGAGGCCCAGTTGATACCAGGCCCGATAGTTCGCTGGATTCACCTTCAGCGCATTCCGTGACCATTGGACGGCTTCGTCATCCTTACCGAGAAAAGACAGCGATCGGGCAAGTCCCGTCATGGCCTGATCAAAATTCGGGTTCAACTGCAGGCACTTTTGGAATGCGGCGGATGCCTCTGCCCATTTCTGCTGGCGCGCTGCACCTTCTCCCAGCATGAAAGGAACGATGTACATTTGCGGATCTTTCTCCTGCACTTTTGCCAGCAATTCTTCGCCTGCGGAAAAATTGCCCGCGTGAAACGCGTCCCCTGCTTCGAGGATGGCGTTAAACTCCCACAGTTTGCTCTTAGGATCTGGCAGGCCGGCCGCTAACGCCTCTGGAGAAACCGGGGAGCGATAGGCTACGTAACCCAACGCGCGAAGCTTTTCCAGGGCGTCCGCATTGAGCGCTGCGTTTCCAGTTTCTGCCGGCTTATATGGATGCTGTCGCAGCAAGGACTGCAACTTATCCTCTAGTATGGCGAGGGTGGCACTCCGTTGGTGAGCCAGGTTATCTTTTTCTGCCGGATCTGCAATTACATCGTAGAGTTCGGGTTCAGGCGCTTCGATGTAATGGAATTGGCGAGTTTGCAATGCATGCAAAGGACTCCACCCGAACGAACTGAAAGAATAAAAGCTCTCGCTATAAGAAGCATCTTCCTCCGAGGTATCTGTCGCCAGATCGCCCAAAAGGCTCCTCGCCTGAAACTGCTTTTCGCTCAACCCCTTGCTTCCAGCAAATTGCGCCAGGGTGGGCGCCACCGCAATCGTCTCAACCGGTCTGGTAACTCGGCCCGGCCGAAACCCCCTTCCCGCGGGTGGTTTGACGATCAGCGGGATATGAGTGGTCGAGTTGTAAACAAAAAAGCCATGTTCCTTTTCGCCGTGGTCGCCCAGAGACTCACCGTGATCGCTGAGAAACACGATCAAGCTGCGCTGGTAAAGCTGGCTCTGCTTCAGCCACGAGATTAAGCGTCCCAATTCATGATCGGCGTAAGATATCTCGCCGTCGTAGAGATGGCTGCGATATTGCGTTCGGTAAGGCTCAGGAGGATCGTAGGGGCTGTGGGGGTCGTACAAGTGCAGCCAGAAAAAAAATGGACGCTGAGACCCCCCCGCCCGGTTGAGCCACTTCAAAGCTCGCGTGACGCTTTCTCCTGCTTTGCGATCGACCAGTCCGATATCTTTTTGCTGAAAAGTAGTGGCCGGAAAAGTATCGTCGTAAAAATCAAATCCTCGCGCCAATCCCCAACTGCGATCCAGCACGAAGGCACTGACTACTGCACCCGTCGTGTAACCTTGCTGTTTGAAAACCTGAGCCACTGACCGAAACTTCTCATCAAGAGGCTGCCCCGTGAAGTCCTGCACTCCATTCTGAAATGGGTACGTGCCAGTCAGGATGGCAGCGTGGGAAGGCCATGTGAGTGGCACCTGCGAAATGGCGCGCTCAAAAACTATGCCATCGCGGGCGAGGCCGTCGAGTGTCGGAGTGTGGACGTCTGTGTCTCCGTAACACCCCAAATGATCGGCGCGAACGGTATCGATTGTGATGAGAATCACATTGGCTGCTGTGTGACCAGAGGGTGACGACGCTGCCAGAGTACAGCTGGATCCGGCAAGAACGAGGATCACTAGTTGGAGAAAGTGTTTCAAATGAAAAACCCGAAACCAAGATCCAGAACGATGTCGCCGCCGCAATGCGATTATTGTGGCTGGGCCTGCTGGGCTCTGCGCATTTCTTCTTCAGCTTCGCTGTTCAAGCCTTTCGCGGATAGCGCTTTTGCCAATGCAACATGATTTCCGGGATCGCTTGGAGCAAGTTCAACCGCACGGCGGAGCTCGGCTAGAGAATCATCCACTTGTCCCTGGTACAGCAAAGCTTCTCCTAAACCACGGTGACCCAATGCATAATCGGGAGAAATAGTCAGTGATTGACGGAACGCCGCCAGAGCCTCGGCCACCATTTTTTTCTGCGAATAGGCGACTCCCAGATTGTACGCGGCTGAGAAATTGCTCGGATCCAGTTCCAGCGTACGCTTCAAAGCTGGAATGGCGTGATCGAAGTCACCCGCCCTCGCATAGGACAGGCCCAACTGAAAGGCTGCCAGGGCGTACTCGGGGCTTAGTTGCATGACTCGCTCGAGTTGCTCCACGGCATTGGAAAATTGACGCATCCGATAGTAATTCAGCCCCAGCAGGTAGCGCACAGATACGGAATCAGGATCGGTTTTCAGCGCCAAATTGAGTTTTTCGGTGGAGTCTGAGTAATTGCCGTGCTGGCTCTCGGCCATCGCGTCAGAAATAAGTTCGTAAACCTCGATGCGATCTTTGGGATCAGGTAGTGAGTTGCCGCTACCCGTCGAATGGCCACCGCCAGAGAAGCCGGCATAACCGAGAGATTTCAATCTCTCCATGAGTGCGGGATCGAGGCCCGTCTTCTCCGCTAATTCCTGTCCCGCGCTATATTGCCGGATCAGAGCGGTCAGACGAGCTCGCATTTCCTCGCCAACCGCCTTTTTATTCTGAATCAGATTTTGGGTCTCGCCCGGATCGTTAGTCAAGTCGTATAGCTCGGGTTGGGGGGAATCGATGAAATGGTAATTCTTGGTTTCAACGCCACGCAGTTCGCTCCAATTGAAGTGCAAGCGCGGAAGAAAAGTTTCCGCATACAAGCTTCGTTGTTCCTCCATCTGCCTGGTCTTGATCAGCGGAAGCAGGCTATGACCCTGCACCTGTGATGGGACCTCCACTTGCACAGCGTTGAGAACGGTCGGCATCAGATCCGCCAGACTGACGAGTTCAGATATGCGGTTTGACGACGGAGGGACTGGCGAATGACTTCCTGGTAAATGCACGATGAACGGAACATGCAGCGTGGCGTTGTAAATGAAGAAACCGTGAGTTTTTTCTCCGTGCTCTCCCAGACTCTCACCGTGATCGCCACTTAAGACGATCATGGTGTTGTTGTACAAACCTTTGGACTTGAGAAACCGGATCAGGCGTCCGACCTGCGCGTCGGCAAAAGCAATTTCCCCATCGTAGGGGCGGTCTTTGTATTCACTGACATAAGGGGCGGGTGGGCGATAGGGATAGTGCGGATCGTACAGATGCATCCACAAAAAAAACTTCTTACTATAATTCTTGCTTAGCCAATCAAGCGTGACATCCGCCACGACGTTGCCCGGACGTTCCATCTCTTCCAGATTCGACTCCTGCAGGCGATTAAAATCAAAGTGATCGTAGTAGAAATCGAATCCGTGATTGAGTCCGAAACGTGAATCGAGCACCGCCGAGCCGATTACGGCGGCGGTCGCGTATCCATGCTCCTTCAACACCGACGCGAGAGTCGGCTGAGTGGGGCTCAATTTGTTCGCGGCGAAATCATGCATGCCGCTCAGCATGGGATACGTGCCTGTAAACATCACGGTGTGTGAAGGCAGGGTGACCGGCACGGCGGTGTAAGCGCGCTCGAAGCGCGCGCTGTCGCCCGCTAGCGCGTCGATGTTCGGAGTGCGGATGTGTTGGTAGCCATAACACCCAAGGTGGTCTGCGCGAAGCGTATCAATCGTGATCAGTACTACGTTGGGCGGCGCAACCGGCGCGCCCAAGGCTGAGGCTGTCCAAAAAAGCAAAGTAGCGGTCAACAGGAATGCGCGAGACCGGAAGAAAATCATTGGAAGATGAAATTATATCCCAGCAACGCCGCGGAGCCGCGCCGTTACCGGCGCTGGATATGCTAGGCTGGCAGGCGTGAAGGCTGCTCGAATCCTGCTGATTTGTGCCCTGGCCGGTTATTTCATACCGTCGAGATCAGCGGCCATTCAGGCACGCACCAAACCTCAATCGGGGCCCCCTCGTCCTGAAGTTTTTCTTGTCACCATCGATACGCTCCGGGCCGATCACGTTCACTGTTACGGCTACAACTCTGTTCGGACGCCGGCGCTCGACGGCCTCGCCCGAGAGGGCATCCGTTTCACCCAGGCATTCACCCCCAGTCCCATCACCAATACATCGCATACCAGCATTCTGACAGGGCTGTTGCCCAGCAGTCATGGCGTAACCGATTTTGCGGTTCCGCTGGCGGCGACGCATGCCACGCTGGCCGAACTCCTCAAGAAAAGCGGCTATCACACTGCCGCTTTCATCGGCGCAGTCATTCTTGACAGCAAGACCCTGGCGCCGGGACTCGATCGCGGATTCGATTTCTACGATAACTTTCCCGAGCATTCTCAGACTAAATCGCGCTGGGGCCGTGTGGAACGGCGCGGCGTGGATGTTGTGCAACATGCAGAGACTTGGATGTCCACGCATCCGGCGGGCCCGCATTTTGTTTGGATTCATCTATACGATCCCCACGATCCTTATGAACCACCAGCGCCTTTTTCGCAAACTTATAAAGATCACATGTACGACGGCGAGATCGCATATGCCGACTCAGCTTTGGCAAGCTTTGTTGCTTATCTGAAAAAGAGCGGCCGTTATGAAAACGCTCTGATCGTGGTCGTCGGAGATCACGGCGAGGGGTTGGGCGAACATCACGAAAACACACATGGAATTTTTCTTTACGATTCCACCACCCACGTGCCTCTGATCGTTAAGCTGCCTGCGAAGGGGGCAACGCGAAACCGCGATGCGCAAACGGTAGAAGCCCAGGTGCGCACCATTGACGTTTTACCGACGATCACAGAATTGTTGCATGTGACGCCGCCCGAACGACTCGACGGAGAATCGCTTCAACCGTACTTTGGAGGTACGGGAACCAAAAACCTGACCGCTATTGGTGAAACGGATTACCCTTTGCGTTTTGGCTGGGCGCCATTGCGTTCAGTGCGAGCCGAAGGATTCAAATTGATCGAAGCGCCCCGGCCCGAGTTGTACGACCTGCGCGTAGATCCGGGAGAGATCGCAAACCGCTACCAGGCGTCCAACACAATGGCGAAGCAGCTACGCGAGGTACTGGTTAAAGTCGAAGAGAAAGCGGACCACCCTCTGGCTACCGACGCAAACAATCAGTCGGCTCCGGTTGCGACTGAACAATTAAAGGCTTTGGGATATGAGAATCGGACTGACGCCGGCCACGCAATCGAGCCCGCAAAACTTCCGGATCCAAAAGACAAGATCGAAGAGCAAAACCTGTTGCATACGGCGATGATGGCTTCAGATGACAACCGGCCGGATGAAGCTCGCAGTGCGCTCGAGAAGGTACTGCAATTGGATCCCAAATCACCCACGGCGCTACGACAGTTGGGGGAGATCGAGCTGCAGGCGGGCGACTACAGGAAGGCGGCTGAGCATCTGAGACAAGCAAGAGAAGTCCGTCCCGAGGATGCAATGGCTGCATTCTACGAAGGGCAGGCGCGGGAGAAAACTGGCGATCTCGCGGGCGCACGCGACGCGCTGGAAGCGAGCCTGAAACTTACTCCGGGACAGTTCCCTGCCCGGTTGTTGCTGGGCCAGGTTTATCTCGCACTTAGGGACGCAAACAACGCCACAGACCAGTTTGAAGCTGCGCTGCTTCTGCAGCCGAACAACAGCGAAGCGCAGCTTGGCTTGACGCAGGCGCGGCAATTGCAAAAGAGCCAACCATGAGATCGGTACTGTCATGCGCCCCGGGCGCTGGAAGCCTGGGACGGGAGCTATGAGAGTGAGATCTACGAGGGTGCCCGTCACGCCTGGACCATGCCCGACAGTACCGTATATAACCAGCCACAAGCAGAACGCTCTTTCGAAAAATTAAAGGAATTGTTCTCGCAAAGGCTGAAGTAGGTGAACGGGCGCCCACCCAACAGCGGACGAGACGCCGACGCTACTATCGGCCACCCTTAGCGATCGCTTGCACTTGCATGAGATGGTTCACGTCATGCCCTGCGACCAGATTCACCAGATGTTCTACGCTTTCGTTTCCGCGTTCCTGGTGTTGGCCGTAGTTCTGCCACAAACGGCGCGGTACCATCTTCAAGACCTTCAAATTGCTCTCTCGCAGGGTGCGGAAAGTCTCCAGCGAGATCCTGGCATCGCCTCTGCGGTAGTGGAAGGCTTGCGCCCACGCATCCTGATCGAAGGCCTGAATGGCGGTACCGTTGGAGGTCAGGATAAGGCGGATGCGATAACCGATCACCAGTTCCGCATCAGCTAAGTGTGACAGTATCTCAGCGATCGACCACTTATCGCGGACGGGCCGCCTGCTGAGTTGCTTTTTGTTTAGCGGTGCGATCAGTCTCGCTAAGGCTTTGGGAGTGGATTGTTGCAAACGTAGCGGGTCCTTGCTCCGGCGGTAACTTAGCAGGCGTTTCGTATATTGCTCCGGGCTTTCCTGCATAATTTCTCCTCGAAACAAGACAGTGTTTTGTTAAGGCAAGCTTAAAAGTGAACGAGCGCCGCAAGGGCGCTCCGGTAAAGCCAAAAATGTGGTTACTGGAGAGGAATATACTCCACTAACGGACGGCCATCACCAGAATTCGGATGTGCATCATATTCAGGAGTTCGGAGACCTCGGAACTTGGTGCGTCACCCCGGTGGAGCTTTGTTCTTCGCGTTTAAAAATCTTGGTCCGGGAGGACCGTGTGTTCAGATTGATCACTAAATTTTCACTGACTTTACTGCTGATCACTGCCAGTCTGATTCTGACTGCTTGTCCGACGCGCACCAGCATCGAAAGAATCAATCGCGACCCCGGACGGTATGTGGGGAGAGAGGTAGCCATCGCGGGACACGTGACAACCTCCTTCGGCGCTCTCGGTTCGGGCGTCTTTGAAGTGGATGATGGTTCAGGCCGGATGTGGGTATTCAGTCAACGCTACGGAGTGCCCGGCAATGGTGCCAGGGTTGGCGTACGGGGTCGCCTTGAGCAAGGATTCAGCTTCGGGGGACGCAGTTTCGCCACCATCCTGCGCGAAACTGAACGCAGGCATTAATACAATCAATGGGGGGAATACTCCTGTCCGCCCCCTTGAACTAAACTGGCTGCGGATAGGTCTTTAGGCTTTAGCTCTGGCGCGGAGGATTAGCGAGAGGGGTCTGCTCGGGCACCGCTTGCGATTCCCGAATTTCCAACTTCATTTGTCTCAGGTTGGTGGCTTCGGCAGGGTCCATTCCAGCCTTCAGATCGGATTTCTCTACAAAATACCGCCAGCCGGCGTGACGATCTTCCGAACTCTGTCCGGTTTCGAAGTGTTTAACTCTGATCTCAGCGTTCTCCCGGCCCTTGACCACTAGTACAACGCCCCCGGACTCGTAGGTCCGGATATTGTGTCGGATGATAGCGTAGGAAGCTTTCGATTCGTCGCGTGTCAGAGGTTCCTCTTTAACGGGGAAGAAACTTTTAGATCTAGCTTTTACTTTTGTTTCCAGATTGCGTGTCCGCCGGTTGGTTAACGCGGCGAACACGCTTTCTATCGAAAGTTGCCGCTCCAGCTCTTACAGCGGACGAACGTTCTCAGCTTGCCAGCCCTTTGGCCCCTTTGTCACGTCGAACTCCACGCTCTGGCCCTCCTGCAAGCTCCGGAAGCCGCCTGCCTGGATCGCCGAGAAATGGACAAATACATCTTCGCCACTCTGACGGCTGATGAAGCCGTAGCCCTTGGCGTCGTTAAACCACTTTACTGTTCCTTGTTCTGCCATTTTGTTACTGTTTCCTTTTCAATCGATTTACGCTGTGAGATCGGAGGTACTAAAGGGCGGTTCAAGCTGGTATGCAAGAAGCTGCTCAACAACCGATTCTAATCAAACGCAGCTATAGTTTACCAGAAAACGCTCGATTCGGGTTGATAAATCGCGTCCCGCCGCAATGGCGACGGTTTCCTCGGTAACCTGCTTGTCCCCCCTCAATCCAGCGTCGCAATCTCCTGCTCGACAGTAGTTTCTGTATTTTCTTTCACTTCGATGGATAGCAGGTATAATTGTTGCACCCTTAAACACGAAGACTTACGCAACCTGCCATCTGCGCCTTCGCGATTGAGAGAAGCAGTCTCCGGCCGGGCGCTTATATCCAGTACCGAGGATAGCCTTTTCCGGCTCGGAGGCGCTTCGTCGGGTGATTGTGTCTAACCAGCCTTAGAGCTTTTCGACTGCGCGTTTTCGGACAGTGGGTCGTGGAGGAGCAGAACTATGTCGCAGTTCAACGGAGACAAAGCCAGATTCAACCGGGAACGCAAGCAGAACATCCAGCGCCGTAAGCGGAATAAAGCGCTTTTTGAGGCCGCCACTGCGAACGGCGGCAGCCCGGCAACAGCCAAAAAACCCGCCAGCGTGGCGGATGGCGGCAAACACAGGGATTAGACCGGTCAAACTTTCTGGCGCTCGTTGCCGATCTCCTGCACCGCTGACAAACAGCGTGCAAAAGTCGATCTGTAAATTTTGAGTTACACTTAGCTGGCAGCAAGAGGAACTATATGAAGAAGCTGTTCGTTGGCAACATACCCCACAGCACCACCGAAGCAGAGTTGCGGACGCTGTTCGAGCCCCATGGCGCAATCGAGCAAGTCAGCATCGTGACTGATCGCGACACCGGTCGTTCGCGCGGCTTTGCCTTCGTCGAAATGACAGATTCCGCCGAGGCTGAAAAGGCCATCGCTGCGCTCAATGGCAAGGAATTAGGCGGTCGCGCACTGAATATCAATGAAGCCCGTCCCAAGACCGATCGTGGCGGTCCGCCACGCGGCGGCGGTGGTGGTCGTCCCGGTGGCGGTGGTGGACGTCCTGGGGGTGGCGGGCGCTCCGGCGGTGGTGGCCGTTCCAGCGGTGGCGGTGGACGCGACGATTATCAGGGTCATGCGCGGCAGCCTCGCGAGCCTCGCTGGTAGCGGACGAAAACAAGTTCAAGATTTACGAATATCGATTTGTAGAAATTCGTTCTGTCAAAAAAATGCCTTTTGGAGGTGTCTATGTCTGGTCGAGGCCGTTCCAGCTTCACCAAGCGTCAAAAAGAGCGCTCACGGCAAGAAAAACAAAAAGAAAAAGCCGAGCGCAAGGTTCAGCGAAGATCGGAAAAGCCCGCAACTGGATCCGATGAACTTACCCCCGAGGACTTCGCCGCGGCCGCCGAGCAGTGGGCACTGCCGGGCGAGTCGAATATGGAAGAAATGGAATAGCTCCCAGGAATCTTCATCGAGCATAGAAAGGGCGTGGCTTTTGAGCCGCGCCTTTTCCATTTGCCACCGGTCCAGCGTCGATTGCGCTTTCTTGGAAAAATGAACCCTTCGACGTGCCAATAAAGTCTAAAAACAGTGAGTTCATCTCCCATACCGAAACCCAAGCCGACCCTGACTAAGCAACAGCTGCGCACTGTGTTACCTGCGGTGTGGGAACTGATGCGTCCTCGGCGTGGCCTGCTGGCCTTGGGTTTTTTGCTAATGATCGTCAATCGTGTTTCGGGCCTGGTGCTTCCCTACTCCACCAAGTTCCTGATCGACAGCGTCATCGCCAAACACCATATTGAATTGTTACGACGGTTGGTTTCGCTGGTCCTGTTTGCCACAATCATTCAGGGCATTACATCGTTTGCGCTGACTCAGTTGCTCTCGAAAGCGGCTCAGCGTTTGATCGCGGAGCTGCGTCAAAAAGTTCAAACTCACATCTCCCATCTTCCCGTCGCTTTTTACGACTCGAATAAGACCGGCACGCTGGTGTCGCGGATCATGACCGATGTGGAAGGTGTCCGAAACCTGCTGGGGACAGGTCTAGTCGACTTGGTTGGCGGCCTGCTTACCTCTGGAATCGCACTGGTCGTGCTGTTTCGCATTAGCCCGGTGATGACTGCATTGGCATTCAGCTTTCTGCTGTGTTTTGCGATAGCGCTAAACAAAGCGTTCAGCACGATCCGGCCCATCTTTCGGCAGCGCGGAAAAATCAACGCCGAGGTGACGGGCCGCCTGGCGGAATCTCTGGGCGGCGTTCGCGTGATTAAGGGTTATCACGCGGAGGAGCGCGAAGAGGCTGTGTTTGCCGGAGGCGTGCGTCGCTTGCTCGACAACGTGATGCGCACCCTCACCGCGACCTCCGTCATGAGCCTTTCGGCAAGCCTCTTGATGGGTGTGGTGGGAGCCATCATCATGTACATGGGCGCACACCAGATTATGGCTGGCAGCCTCACCATCGGCAGTTTCTTTACCTACACCCTCTTCCTGGGATTTTTGGTGGCGCCCATCATTCAGATCGTTTCCATCGGAACCCAGCTTACCGAAGCCCTGGCGGGATTGGAGAGGACACAGGAAATTCTGCACGAACGGCCCGAAGATCAAGATCCCCAGCGCACCGTAATGCTGCATGACATTTACGGAAAAGTAGAATTCGACCACGTGATCTTCAGCTACGATAGCAGCCGCACCGTATTGCACGATATCTCGTTCCAGTCTGAGCCGGGAACGGTAACGGCTCTGGTGGGATCTTCCGGTTCGGGAAAGTCGACCATCATTGGATTGATCTCCGCTTTTTATGTACCCACCAAGGGCAACGTCTTGGTTGACGGAGTCGATCTAAGCACGGTCCGCCTCGACGCCTATCGCACGCGGCTCGGCGTGGTATTGCAGGAATCATTTTTGTTCGACGGCACGATCCGCGAGAATGTAGCGTTTTCCAGACCCGAAGCCAGCGAGGATGAAATCATGCGTGCTTGTCGCATCGCGCGCGTGGATGAGTTTGCCGAAAGCTTTCCGGACAAGTACGACACCATCGTTGGCGAACGGGGCGTCAAACTTTCTGGCGGGCAGCGACAGAGAATTTCGATTGCGCGTGCCATCCTCGCGGAACCGCGCATCTTAATTCTAGATGAAGCCACGTCCAGTCTTGATTCCGAGTCGGAAGAGTTGATCCAGCATGGCTTGTCTTACCTCATGCAGGGACGCACTACCTTCGTGATCGCGCACAGGCTTTCCACGATCCGGCGCGCCGACCAGATTCTGGTGATCGAGCAAGGACAGATTGTAGAACGCGGCACCCATGAACAGCTGTACGCTCTGCGCGGCCGATATTTTGATCTCTATACCAAGCAACAGGGCTTGCAAAACAACTTGTTCCTCGCCCCTGGCGAGGGCGACACGGTGGTGGCGCCTTCGGAAGACAACGCCCGAGGTAAAAATGGCGATGGCGACGTGACCCCGGCGGACGCCTTACGATTGATCAGGGGGGAAGTACGTTAAGCAGGGTTTTCGCTCGCAAATCTTTTGATGACCGAAGCCGTTAATCAGCCAAGTGCCCCTTCCGCAATCCGACTTGTGGATCTGTCCCGTCATTACCAAATGGGCCAGACGCTGATACGTGCCGTGGATGGCCTTTCCGTTCAAATACCAGCTGGAGAATTCGTGGCTTTGCTGGGGAGTTCAGGCTCCGGCAAGTCTTCCCTTCTGAACCTGATTGCAGGGCTTGATCGCCCTACCTCCGGTGCTGTGTTAGTTGAAGATAGAGATCTAGCGAAGCTCTCGCGCGAGGAACTCGCCAAATACCGGTTGCGTACCGTCGGCATGGTCTTCCAATCATTCAACCTGGTTTCACGAATGACGCTGGAAGAAAATGTTGAACTGCCTCTGCGATTTGCTGAGGTTGATCGCGGCCAGCGGGACGCCCTGGCTCTCCGCGCGCTGGAACGGGTTGGCTTGGGCAAGCGTGCCACTCATCGTCCGGCTGAGCTTTCTGGCGGGGAGCAACAGCGGGCCGCGCTGGCGCGGGCATTGATCAATCAGCCAAAGCTGCTTCTCGCCGACGAACCCACGGGCAATCTGGATAGTCATACGGGGACGGAAATTATGAATTTCATTCGCGAATTCAACCAGTCGCTGGGAATGACAATTGTGATGGTGACTCACGAGCGGGCCCTCGCCGAGCGATATGCCAAGCGGATGATTTTTCTGGCTGACGGTAAGCTGATTGACGATCAACTAAACTCGATCGCGATCACCACCGAGACACACGAGAACCACCCATGAAGACTTACGATCTTACTGAGCTAGCTCTGCGCAATTTGCGCGAATCGTCGCTAAGAAATTCCCTGACGACCATCGGCATTTCTGTAGGAGTGGCTTCTTTGGTCGCAATGCTTTCTCTGGGGATCGGCTTGCAGAAACTGGCGACCCGTCGACTGGTAAGTTCTGGTCTTTTTGACACTGTTGTCGTAATGTCGCGGCGCGATCTTCGGGGATTCGGGCGTGATGATGAAAGAAATACCGCCACCGCCGCCGAAAGCCGCACTCTTGACGAAGCTGCGCGCCAGGAGATCGAGCGGCTGCCGGATGTGCTGGAGGCTTATCCGGACATCCGGTTCATCACTGAGCTTCGCTATCAAGGTAACCCCCATTTAACTATGGTGTCGGGCATTCCAGATTCGGCGAGATCGAACGACGCATTTTCGGGAATCCAGGGCAGTTTCTTTTCTTCTGATAGCGCGCCCGAGGTAATTCTGCAGAAGTCATTCGCCGCCGAACTGTTGGGCAAGAACACCAAGTCTAGCCAGGATGATGAGATACCAGTCGCCGATCTTGCCAAACCAATCTTGGGTCAGGAACTAGTTATGCGCTATGCGCAGCGCGTTGCGTCAGCGGAAACCCCTCAGAGAGCCAAAGCAGACTCATCCGCAACCGTCGGCAACGTCAAACATCCGACTCAGCAACCATCAGATTCAGCCTATTCGGTGATTTCCCGTGAGCAAGAATTCAAGATTGTCGGAGTCTCCGACCTCGATCCAGACAGTATGCGCGGAGCGGCACGGGCACGCGTCTTCCTGCCGCTGAAAATGGCTGAGAGTTTGCACGTAATGCAATCTTCCGATCTGCGGGACAGCGTACGCGGCTTTAACAAGCAGCCCAGCTATTCCACGATCAGCGCACGTGTAAAAGGCCCCAAGCAGATCGAATCGGTCGAGCAGGCTATTAAGAAGTTGGGCTTCAACACATTTTCCATCCTGGATGCTACTCGCAGCTTGCGTCAGTTCTTTGCAGTACTCGACCTGTTCCTGGGAATTTTTGGCAGCCTGGCGCTAGCTGTGGCGTCAATTGGAATTGTGAACACGCTGGTGATGGCTATCCTCGAGCGACGCCGCGAAATTGGAATCATGAAAGCCATTGGGGCCAGCGATGGTGACGTGAAAAAGCTCTTCTTCGCCGAGGCCGGAGCCATGGGAGTGTTGGGCGGCATGGTTGGAGTGACGTTGGGCTGGCTCATCGGGCATGTGATCAACATCGGAACCAATATCTATCTGAAACGCCAGTCATTGCCACCCGAAAGCTTCTGGTCCGTGCCTTGGTGGCTGGTGGGCGCAGCCGTTGTTTTCGCCCTTGTCGTCAGCCTGGTCTCAGGACTGTACCCGGCAGCTCGTGCCGCCCGGCTCGATCCCGTGCAAGCACTGCGCTACGAGTAAACTCAAATTATGGTTCGATTTGGCCGGGTCTGCTTACTACTCCTCACTTTATTTTTGCTTCCCCTAGCGGCCCAAGCGCAAGGACGAATTGATTGCGATGCCGTGAACAGTCGCATCCTCAAGCAGCCGGTTCACTACTGTGTGCAGTTGCCTGCCGGCTACGATTCAACCGACGTGAAACCGCGCCGCTATCCGGTGCTCTATTTTCTGCATGGTCTAGGCCAGAACGAACAGACCATGTTCAGCGCGGGGGGCTGGAGCCTGATCGAAGACTTGCGCCGGCAACACAAGATCGGCGACTTTTTAATCGTCGCCCCGGAAGGAGGACACAGTTTCTACATCAATTCGGCGGACAATTCCTTCCGTTACAGCGATTTCTTCGTACAGGAATTCTTACCGCATATCGAGGCCCGGTATCGTGTTCGTCCAGGCCGCCAAGGCCGGGCGATCACGGGGATTTCAATGGGAGGTTATGGAGCATTGCGTTTCGCCTTCGCGCATCCCGAGTTATTCTCGGCGGTCAGCGCCCAAAGCGCAGCCCTGATTACCCAAACTCCACAAGAACTAAGCGCGGCGGGGAGATCAGAGCGGAGTGTCGATCGCCTGCTGGGGCCAGCCTTCGGACAACCCATCAACATGGCACATTGGAAACAGAACAGCATTTTCGCCGTGGCCAAGGCGAATCAGTCCAATTTGCGAAAGCTGGCAATTTATTTCAACTGTGGCCAGTCCGACGACTTTGGATTCGAGGACGGAGCTGCTTCGTTGCACCGGCAATTGCAGGCGGAAGGCATCAGGCACGAATACCATTCCTACCCCGGTGACCACAGTTTTACCTACTTTCTCGCGCATATGGGTGAGGTCATTGAGTTCCACTCACGCGTATTTGCAGGACAAAAATAGTCCACCCCTTTCAGTTGTTGTGACCAGTCTATTTATGCCATCCTTCTGGACGGATCGGGGTTCATCCCCTGCACCTGTGATTTACTCCTGGCAAAGAGGTGACTGATGGCGTGCAGTCCAGCGATGTTAAAAGGCGTTCCCCTATTTGCTCTACTCGATGATGACGAAACCGCAGTGTTGGCAGCTCAAGTCGAGCTCAAAACCTTTGCACCACGTCAGCGAATCTGGAAGATTGGCGATCCGGGCGGACAGGCCTACGTCCTCGTTTCAGGCGCGGTACGGGTAACCATGGTGGATGAAGACCACCAGGAAGTTGTGGTCGACCAGCCGGTACAGGGCGAATTCTTTGGCTTTGCCTCGATGCTGGAGCAAACCGCCCACCAAACCGAGGCGATCGCACTGGTGGAAACAGTTTGCCTTGAAGTAGACCGGGACGATATCGCCACTCTGCTGCAGCGGAAACCTCATGCGGGCATGGATATGTTGACTGTGTTGGGCCGCCAATTTCATGCGTCCCAGCAACTGGTAAGACTGCGTGCCACCCGCAATCCCAATGACATTATTGAAGAAGACATGACTTTCGGTGAGCGAATAGCCGATGCGGTAGCCAGTTTCGGTGGCTCATGGACATTCATCATCACGTTCGCCGTCGCGATTTGCGGTTATACCGCCGTCAATGTCCTGGTCCGCCACATTGCCTGGGATCCCTACCCCTTCATCCTGCTGAACCTGTTCCTCTCGATGCTCGCGGCCATTCAGGCGCCGGTCATCATGATGAGCCAGAATCGTCAGGACACCAAGGACCGGCTGCGGGGTGAACTTGATTACGACGTCAACCGGCGCGCCGAGTCTGAAATCCAGGGCCTCGCTCGCAAATTGAATTTATTGGGGGACAAGATCGGAGATGTAGAAGATCTTATCCGGCGAAAAATATGACGTTACAGCGCGGGGACAGCCCCCCGGCTGTGCGGCGGAGCGAAGGTCGGCAGTGTTCTCGAAACGATGGCAAGCTGATGCTGCCTTCGCGCTATTCACGCCCTCTCAGGAGTAGCCGCAGTTATTTCAAACTCTAGTTGTTGCTTACCTAGCACTGGATGAGTAGCCGTAAGCCGTACCGTTCCGGCCTTTTCTTTGGCGCGAATCCACACAGCGCCGGTTCCTCCGATTAAAGCGAAGGGGTTATCTCCAATCATTTCGGCGGGACCTTCGAGTTCAAACTTGACGGCATCGTTGGCGAATGGCCGGATGGCGTCAAACTCATCTGTCACGCGTAAAACTACTCGAGTTGTGTCCGCTCCGTCGGCCATGAGGCTGGTGTCATCGGGCAGAAGGGTAAATTTCTGATCCACTCCCTTGCCGGAATACCTCTTCACAATGACTTGTTTGCCTTGAATATAGCCCTCGAGACGTAAATCCCCCCACTTGTGAAAGAGTTCGCCTAATTCCACGACGAACGGAGCATAGCGGAGATGCGGAAAACTCTTCCGGTCGGGGTCAAAGTCAGCCACTAACTCGTCGGCAATATAGAGCTTCAGGTGGTCGCAATTGGAGCACACTACGACATTCGAGAATCCTACCGATGCATCCCCCCTTGCCCAATGGAACGCGGGCTCTAGCACAATTTCTTCCGTCGGGTCGCACTGTGACTTGTAGAAACCGGCCGCAGGTTTTGGTTCCCGGAAAATATCGGTTACGCCGTGATAGCAAATGCGGTCGCCGGAACCGAAGTCCCCGTGAGTATTGTAATCAAAGGCACACCACCCAATGCCACCGGCATATTGCGGATTGGAAGCCAACTGATCGTGGACGCGGGCATGACGCAGCGTGTGTTCAGTAAGCCGCTCCACTTGATCGATCGTCTTAGTGGGATAGGTATGGCCCACGAACTCCGTATTCAAGTACCGGGGATGATTGGGAGGCTTCAGCGGGAACCCGAAATCGTTCATGGTGAAAACATCTTCGATAAACTCCGATTCCTGGAAATAGCGGATACCTCCCGTCTGACGAGTAGGATCCAGTTTGTGAGCGAGAGCGTTGGTGCGCACGTAAAAATCGTGATCGTCTTTGGACTCGTTAATACGTACACCCCACAGAATGATGGAGGGATGGTTCCAATCACGGCGAATCATGCGGCTGACGTTGTCAATGGAGATCAGCTTCCACGACTCATCGCCGATGTGCTGCCAGCCTGGAATTTCTTCAAGTACTAACAGGCCGATCTCATCGCAGGCATCGAGGAAGTGGCGGGACTGCGGATAGTGTGAAGTCCGAACGATATTGCATTTAAGTTTGTTGCGCAGGATTTGCGCATCTCGGCGTTGTGCACGCCCCGGCATTGCCTGTCCGACGAAAGGAAAGGTCTGGTGTCGATCCAGTCCGCGAAGCTTGATAACTTTACCATTGAGTTCGAAACCGTGGTCGGTGAATTGAGCCTCGCGGAAACCGATGGTTCGCGAAACCTGGTCCAGGGGACGAGGAGGTGAGCCGCTCGATAAGAAGACGTCCACGGTATAGAGATTCGGATTCGTCAAGTCCCACAGCTTGATGGAGTTGAGACCGGTGAAGTGTGCTGTATGCACGACAGGTTCCGCCGCGGACGCGGATGGTGTGAGGTGGTCGTATCTCTTGTCGATAACGCGATCACCTTCCCGGAGAACAACCTGGACCGTGAGCCTCTCGCCAGACGATTCCAATCGCTGAATGTAACAATCAACCTCAAGACTTGGATGTTCGGTCAGCACTTGTTTCGGCTTGGCAAAGACATTTTCAATGAAAGTTGAGGGTACGATGCGCAGAGAAACCTCACGGTAGATACCGCCGAAAGTCAGATAGTCGATCTGATAACCAAACGGAGGAATGTCGGGACGTTCGCTTGAATCGACGTCAACCGACAATACGTTCTCTCGCTCGAAATCGACGTGCGGCGTAAGGTCGAAAGAGAAAGGCGTATAGCCGCCCTTATACTCTCCCAACCTTGTGCCATTGATCCAGACGGTCGACGCAGTCATGACCCCTTCAAAATCCACGAATACATGTTTGCCCCTCGCCTCCGGCGGAAGCTTGAATCGGCGCCGGTAGCAAGAGACAAATTCATAGCTCTTTTCATCAAAACTGTGCCAGGGCAGGCGAACGTTGGTGTGCGGAATGACGACCCGATCAAAACCGGAATCGTCAAAATCACGCGCGTGGACGCCGTCAACACTAGTCGGGCTATAGCGCCAGTTCCGGTTGATGGGAAGGTTGATCCTTCCCGCTGGAGTATTCGGTCCATCGGCGGCGCTGGAACGAACAGAACGTGCCACCGTCGCGCCGGCGATAAGTGTTCCGGTGGTTTTGAGAAAATTGCGTCGATCCATGAATTGCCTCCGCGAAGTCGCCAAGAGGTCGCGGGCTGATTATCTACCAAGCTCGCGTTCCTGTAAACGCTTACATTGATGCCCTTTATGAGCCGCGTCCCTCGCCCGCCGCTCGTGATATCGGGCATGGCATTTCAATTTGTCGATGCTACCCTTACGAAATATGAAGAAATCGACTGTCGCAGACAGGCGCGTCTCCACGCTCTGGCTGGAACGGCACTTCTTGCTAGAATCGCTTTCCTGCCGTAACCTGCCCGTGGAAGTCCATGAACATTAAAGAGGTAGCCAAGAGAGCGAGAGTTTCAACCGCAACCGTCTCTCGCACCATCAACAATTCGGAAAAGGTAAAGCCCGGCACGGCGGCGCGCGTGCGCAAAGCAATCGAAGAACTGAATTTCTATCCCAATACTCACGCTCGCACGCTGGTATCGGGAAGAAGCCGGATGCTGGGACTGATTATCTCCGACATCACCAACCCTTTTTTCCCTGAACTCGTGAAGAGCTTTGAAGACCAGGCAGTGCAGGGTGGACAGGAAGTTATCATCGGAAACACAGATTACAATCCCAAACGCATGGCGGGATGCATCCGGCGCATGGTGGAACGCAAAGTCGACGGCGTCGCCATCATGACTTCCGAGGCCGACCCTGCGTTATTCACCGAACTTACCCGGCGCAACATTCCTACGGTCTTCATGGACACGGGCAAACCGGGGCCCCACAGCGCCAACATTAGAATTGACTACGCCCAGGGAATCCAGGAAGCCCTGGATCACCTCTTCTCCCTGAAGCACCGGCGGATTGCATTTATTACCGGACCGATGGACCTCGAATCGGTAAAAATTCGGCGGGCCGCTTTCGTTTCCGGACTCAAATCGCACGGAATTTCCGAGCGTCCATTGATCGAAAAAGGCGACCATCGTATTGAAGGCGGGGCCATCGCCATGAAGAATCTGCTGGCTTTACCACTGCCACCAACGGCAGTTATTACGTCAAACGATCTCACTGCCATCGGGGCACTGGCAACCATTCATGAGGCGGGATTGAAAGTTCCAGAAGATATTTCCCTCGTTGGTTTTGACGATATTTCCTTCGCCCACCTGACGCAACCACCGTTGACCACCGTCATTCTCTCCCGCACCCAGCTTGCTGTCACTGCTTTCGCCGCCCTCGAAGCCTTGATCCGAAAGGAAGAAGGACCGCATGTCGATTACACAATTTCCACTCATTTGGTATTGCGGGGTTCGACGCGGGCAATCTGAAGAACTTCGAAGTGATTTAAAGTTCGATGCCAGCCTACAAACCGATTAGGCGGGGCTTGCGCCGTTTGCGGCCGAACAGACATAAATATCGGGTTTAATACCTGTAACTGATTGGTATCGCTCCGCCATGTGAGAAGCGAAGGTCTGCGCACTTTCAGTCTTTACCAGGTTCACCGTGCACCCACCGAATCCGCCACCCGTCATCCTTCCGCCACAATATCCTTCGAGCGATTCGGCAATTTCGACCAGGATGTCGAGTTCCCTGCAACTCACCTCGAAGAGGTCGCGCAGACTGCAATGCGATTCGCGCATCAGGTCTCCAAAGCGATTGACATCACCGGCGCTCAGGTACTTGGCGCCCTGCTGCACCCTGAGGTTCTCGGCGACGACGTGCAAGCAACGTTTATAGATGGTCGGAGGCATTTCGCCTTCGTGTTGCTGCAACTGTTCCAAAGAAACATCACGGAGGGCACGGGATTCCGGATACCAGCGAGTCAGGATCTTCACGCCCTCGTCGCACTCTTCGCGCCGGCGATTGTAACCGCCGCTTGCGTGCTCGTGCTTCACCATGGAGTTGCAGATCACCAATCGAACTGACTCAGGGATGGGAATCAACTTGTAATCCAGCGAACGGCAATCGAGCATCAACGCGTGTCCCGCTTTGCCAAGGCACGATATGAACTGATCCATGATCCCCACGCGCGCGCCGATAAAAACATTTTCGGTTCTTTGACACAGTTTTGCCACCTCCGGCAAGGAAAGCTGCGCTCCATTCAAACTCATCAGTGCAAGCGCGCTGGCCACTTCAATTGCCGCCGAGGAACTCAGCCCTGCACCGATCGGAACCTCGCCATGGATTAGCAAGCTGGCACCCAATGATTGATGGCCCATTTGCTGGAGCATGACGGCCACCCCGACGACGTAATCGCTCCAGACCCCTTGGCCGCGAACGGGTAAGTCGTCGAGGTCGAATTCGAATCGCTCCGAAAACCCTTCGGATTGAATGACCAGCTTCTGGTCTTGCCGTGGAGAAATGGCCACTCGCGTGGAGAAACCGATGGCACACGGCATCACAAATCCCTCATTGTAATCAGTATGTTCTCCGAGCAGATTGACCCGGCCTGGCGCACAAAAGATTCTGGGTTTGGTCCCAAATGAATCCTCAAAGCGCCGGCTCAATTCAGAGGCTTTCATTTCATGATCCCACGTGGAGTGAAGGTCAAAGGCCACCAGCAGGGTGAACTTGAATCTGGGGATATGAAATAATCCATATGTAAGCGATTACAACAGTGCAACGATAGGCCGCCGTTCTCTCCCTGTCAAATTAACGTTTCGATAAATGTTTTTAAGGTTTGGCGTACATTGTAAACCGACGGTCGGAGCCACTGATTGAAGCTTACCGAAGAGCCGCATCGCAGACTGAATCCGCTTACCAATGAATGGATCATGGTATCTCCGCATCGAGCCGGTCGTCCATGGCAGGGTCAATTGGAAAAGATTCCTCTTCACAAAGAACTCGCGTACGATCCAACGTGTTACCTCTGCCCCGGAAATCCCCGCGCAGGCGGGGTCCTAAACCCCTCCTACAAAAGCACTTTCGTTTTTGACAACGACTTTGCGGCCTTGAAGCCGGAAACCCGTCCCGACCGTATTGACCTGGAAAATCGCGGCCTAGTTGTGGCCCATGGCGAGCCCGGCCTTTGTCGCGTAATCTGCTTTTCTCCCCGCCATGATCTGACCTTGTCCACCATGCAGGTCGACGATATCGAAAACGTTGTCCGCACCTGGACTTCGCAGTTCGCGGAACTGGGGGCAATACCTCAAATCAATCATGTACAGATCTTCGAGAATCGTGGCGCTGCCATGGGAGCCAGTAATCCCCACCCTCACTGCCAGATCTGGTCCACTCTTTCCATTCCTGATATCCCGGCAAAAGAAAGTGCTTGCCAAAAATCTTACTTCGACCTTCACCAGACGTGTTTATTGTGTGATTACCTCAGCTTGGAAGAGCGCCAAAAAGCGCGAATCGTTGGCCAGAACAGACATTTTGTCGCGCTCGTTCCCTTTTGGGCTGTCTGGCCTTTCGAACTGATGATTTGCAGCCGTCGCCACTTGGGAGGCCTTCCCGCACTAAACGATGAAGAGGTTGAGGGGTTGGCGCAAATTTTGCAACGAGTAACCGGCGCCTACGACAGAGTTTTCGATGTGCCCTTTCCTTATTCGATGGGATTTCACCAAACTCCCACCGATGGCGACCCCCATCACGAATGGCACTTTCATGCCCACTTTTACCCACCGCTCCTGCGGTCGGCCACGATTCGCAAGTTTATGGTGGGATTTGAGATGCTGGGCATGCCGCAGCGCGACATTACTCCCGAGAGCGCAGCCGAACATCTGCGTTCATTGTGTAGCTGAGGACATGGTCCGCTTAGCCTTTGACTCAAGGCTCGGATAGCCTGATGCTTTGAGGTCCGTTTCTCATACTCCTCGTCGTCCAGCACGATCACCACAAGAACGAGGGACTCCTCCGTGTAGACAAATTCTCCCGTTCGATGTCCACAATGTGACATCTCCACAACCGAGTAGACCGAGATGACAGCAATCAGGACCAGCCTGCTCACGGTCCCAATGACCCGTAGCCAGGAGATCTGGGGGGCAAAATGCGTTGACAAATTTGCTGCCGGGCTGTAATCGTTTACACCGCGGTCGGGCCACGGAGGTCGGACCCGCCCACCACGGCTGCGAAGGAGAGCCATCCATGTTGAGGACGATCGATTGGACCATCATGGTCGTCTACTTCGTGTTCGTATTAGGTATTGGCGCGGTCCTGAAGCGATATATAAAAACCAGCACCGATTTCTTTCTGGCGGGACGTTCCATCCCCGCATGGGTGGCAGGCCTGGCATTCCTCTCCGCGAATCTCGGGGCGCAAGAAGTTATCGGGATGGGCGCATCCGGAGCAAAATACGGTATCGCCACCAGTCACTTTTATTGGATCGGCGCTATCCCCGCAATGGTCTTCGTAGGCGTCTTCATGATGCCGTTTTATTACGGCTCACGAGCGCGCTCCGTTCCCGAATACCTTCGTCTCCGCTTTGATGAAAAAACACGTGGGCTGAATGCAGTTTCGTTCGCCGTGATGACTCTTTTCTCCTCCGGCATCTCGATGTATGCGATGGCGAAGCTGATCCTGATCTTGCATATCTTTGACGCCCCATTTGTATGGATGGGAGTGCCGCAGGCATGGATATTCCATTTCTCCTTAGTAATTTCAGCTCTGGTGGTGTTGGGTTACATCCTGCTCGGCGGACTGACCAGCGCTATCTACAACGAGGTGGTGCAGTTTTTTTTGATCGTCGCTGGATTTTTACCCCTGGTTTATCTTGGACTGAAAAACCTAGGTGGTTGGACCGGACTCAAAGCCAGCCTCGATCCTTCCTACACTCACTCTTGGGTGGGTATGGGAAACGCGCACACCAACCAGCTTGGCGTCGAATGGTTCGGTCTCACTATGGGGCTGGGATTTGTGCTTTCGTTTGGATACTGGTGCACGGATTTTCTGGTCATACAACGCGCGATGGCGGCTAACTCCATGAATTCCGCGCGATGTACCCCTCTGATTGCGGCCTTCCCCAAGATGCTCTTCCCTGTCCTGGTCATCTTGCCTGGCTTGATCGCCATCGCTCTGCCAACTCAAAATCTGGCTGGCCTGGCCGGTTCCAAAGCGACGGTAACTGTCCAGGGAGAAGGACTTGTCCCCGCCAAGATTGATTCTTCAGGCCAGCCCATTCGCGACAAAGACGGCGTGGTCCAGCTCGACTATGACCTGGCGACTCCCAACATGCTCTTGCATTATTTCCCAACAGGCATGCTTGGCCTGGGCCTCACCGCTCTACTGGCAAGTTTTATGTCGGGCATGGCGGGAAACGTAACCGCCTTCAATACAGTTTGGACCTACGACATCTACCAGTCGTACATCAATAAGACGGCAAGCGATGAGCATTATCTTTGGATGGGCCGGATGGCCACGATCTTTGGCATCACGCTCTCGTTGGCCGCAGCCTACATGGCGACACGTTTCAATAACATCATGGATATGCTGCAGCTGGTATTCGCGTTCGTGAACGCACCGCTGTTTGCCACATTCCTTCTTGGCATGTTCTGGAAGCGCACCACCGGTCACGGGGCTTTTACTGGACTGTTAAGCGGCACCGTGGCCGCCGCAGTGCATCAGGGACTGACGCTCCCGCAAGGTGGAGTTTCTGGAGTTAAGGGCGGATGGCTCGCGATCACGCACGCGTATCCCAGCGAGATGGCACAAAATTTCTGGACCGCGATTTATGCCTGGACAACCTGCCTTGTATTCACCATCCTGGTCAGCCTCCTTACACGGGCGCACCCAGAAAAGGAACTTGTTGGCCTCGTGTACTCGCTGACTGAACGCCCGGCCCAGCAAGGCCTGCAATGGTATCGAAGACCCGTGGTGCTGGCGATCGTTGTGCTGGTGGCAACCGCATTACTGAACATTGTGTTCAGATAAATTCTGGGAGCGAGGCAACGATGGGACTCGATATTCGGCTGCCGATTGGTTTCCTGTTTTCCATCTTTGGAGTCTTGCTCATCGGTTATGGCGCGTTGAGTGACCCGGCCATCTATCAACGCTCCCTGGGCATCAACATTAACCTCGAGTGGGGGGGCGTTATGTTGGTGTTTGGCGTAATCATGCTTGCCTTGGGCAGGCGAGGAACTCATACTCAGCGGCCCAAGCGACGAAGCCGTCAGCGGGGAATGTAATTCTTGAGAAGAGGATCTATCTCTCCCGCGAAGGCAAGTAGCCGTCGTTCGGCATCTTCCGGCTTTTCTTCATCTCGCAGTTCCGTATTTATCCGAATCAAAGCATTATCGGTGCGATTCAGCCGCAGCGAATCAAGTGTCAGGTAGAAATCCATCTTAGTTTCACTGGCCTCCTGGTGGCCATGTGCCGTATACCAGAACATAACTAACTGACGTTCTTCTCCACGGACGATCAGATACCGATTGACAGGAAATGGGGTGTCTGCCGAGAGTGAGAGAGTAGTAACGCGGGAATCTATCGGCAGCCAGCCTGAGCCGGCAAGACAGTCCTGAGGTAAATGGTGATAGAAGGCCGAACGGTTGGAGAGATACGCCACATACAAATCAACATCGCCACCTTCAGCCGTCGCATTCGTATATGTACGCTGCAAAAAATTCCCTGGACCGAGTCGCTTCAGGTCCGTCGCGAGCAACGGTACGTCTGTTCCCAGCCAGTGGCTCACTTCCAATGGAAATGACGCCAGCGCGACGGTCGGGGGAGCAAATTGTTCGGAGCGGGCCTGCAAAAACAGCGCCGTTCCGGCCAACAGTACAACCACCGTAACAACACGTGAATTCCACGAGATCACGCATACTCCTTTATTCCGATTCGCTTATCCGCGAGCAATGTCCGTGAGCCATGATGCAGAAGGAAAATCAAGAGCAACGATCCGGCGAAGATGAGCCATCCCGAAAGCATGTGCAAGGTACCCTCCGCCCCTTCGAGACCCCAATACTGGATTACCAGCCCGGTAACAGCGATCCGCAAGGCATTCGCCAGGATCGAAACTGGAATCGCAATCAAACCCAGAAGAACACGCACCACAGTCTTTGTTTCAGACAGGTATCCGTAAATAACGGTCAAAGTCATCAGAGAGAACAGCGACCGAATTCCACTGCAAGCCTCCGCGACTTCCAGGCGAGCGGTAGGCAGCAGAATAATATTGCCTTCGCGAATCGCCGAAACCCCCGCCACATTTAGAAATGCGGTGGCTGCCTTAGAGGCGAAGATTTGAAGCGGTAAGGTAATCTGATCCACCAACGTTGACGAGGGGATCATTAAGACGAGGAAGAGCAGGGGAAAAGAGATATTTGCCAGATGCCTCCAGCCAGCAAGAAAGACGACCATCCCGCAAACTAGTAGCAGAAGCGAAACTCGGGAGAGGAAAAATTCGGAACTAACTGTGCCTAGAACCAGCGCAAGCAAAGCGAATATCAGAATTAGCAGACCCCACCACGACGGATTGCTTGGGATCGCCGCCAGCTTCGCGCGCCGCTCCCAGAGCAGGAATATCGAAAACATCGGAACAAAAAATCCGTGAGTGTAATTGGGGTCGCGCCACCATTGCTCGGCCAGTCGAACCATCAGCGGCGCGTACAGCCACGCGGCCAGCAAAACCAGAACTCCACACTGCCAATAAATCAGAATACGACGGCGGAAAACGTCTGACCTGGGCCCAATAACCCTTTGCACTTATCACTTCCCTCTCGATTTGCGCACTTTCCAAAGCACACCGGCCAGACCGGAGGAAAACAACAAAATTGTTCCTGGTTCCGGAGCAACCGCTAGCGGCGGGTGAGGAGACGAAAACCCTCCGGGCAATCCCCCAAGCGGCACCAGGAACGGCGGGAAAAAGCGTCGGTTACCCTTGACCGGCTGCAATGCGTTCCCCACATTGGGCGTAGCTTCTGGTAGCGATGTCGGATAAGTCTCCGGCTGAGGTTCGACGGCACTTGTCACCAATTCATCGGAGAAAAGCGGCTGATCGAGATCCGATATCAAGGGATCTGCGAGTGACGGAGGGCCCAGTGGCGCGACCGCTACGCGATTACCGCAACGCGTGCGCGCGGTAATTTTTCCATCGCTGATTAGTTTTTCGCCAGGGTGGAGCGGCATCTTCTTCCGAGTCCAGTAAACATTGTCTCCCTTCCGGTAAGCCACATAGACCAGCTGCTTTTCGGCAACGGTAATCAGATGCGCATGTTGATAGTCAAAGCCTAGAAAGTGTTGCGCGACAACCGGATCATGATCAGCAATCTCGCGCAATTCTTCCCCGCTCCCGACGCCGCCTGGAATGACCGAATACGCATAGGCTGGGCGGATCGGTCGAGAACTAACAAACAACGGTTCCCTAAGATCCTCATTCGGCGCTATCAACCCCGATTCACGAACAGCGGACGAGCGAGCCAAGCTGGCTACCGGTTGCTGGCGGGCAAATTGCCAGGTAACCACGACTGACGCTGCTAACAGTAGCGCGATCAGAAACAGATTTCTGCCGTCTGATACCCACCGCCAGAGATTTTTTCGAAACGCACGCACAAGGGGATTCTTCTTCAATTGCGCCTCACGAAAGATTCAAAGTGGACTTTGCGGGGAGGGAAATGTTTTAGAACTATTGATAAGAGCACATCCCATTCCAAACCTAAAAGCGGCCTTTGACGCGGTTGACGAGCTTGGTGGAACCCGGATGTGAAGACTTTTGCACAAAAGAGACTTTTACTGCGCAAAATGAAGGTCAAAAGGCGAAACTAGGTGCCATCTGATCATCACAAATAACACCGACTCTGCACGGTCTATGGAAGCCATTGATTTGAAGGGGTTTTGCGGAGCGAGGCTTTTGAAGCAGGAATGGACGTAAATCAGCTATCACCGTCTGATCCATTAGTCCTCGTCGGATGGTATTGGCTCTCCCACAATGTTGTAGTAAACCTCTTTAGGTTTTTTCGGCTTCGGTTGTTCAGCCTTTGGCGCAAGGGACGGAGCTTTCGCTCCGGACGACATGACTCGTGGAGCGGCGGGCGGCACTCCCACAGGCTTCGCTGTCGGACCTGGGTTTACTTGCGAGGCAGGAGCGGGCAAAGGGCTTGCAGCAGGAAAGGCAGCCGGAGGCGCGGAACTGATCAAACTCGGCCTTCCCACCGGCACTGCTGGACTCGGATGCGAAATGACTTGCGCTGTTGGCGCAGGCGCGGGCTGTGAAACGACCGGCACACCGTCGGCCTTCTGCGAAACTGGCGTTCGGACTTTTCCACTGCCTCGACGCTCCAGGAAATAGTTGAATATTGCAGCCACGAGTCCGGCGATACAAAACTCCACCACCGAAACGAATAGGTCGGGATAATTGTAGGGTCGTTGGGTAAAAGAGGTTGGCAATCCCGAAGATTGACCAAAGAAATCACCTAACCAGGGCACGATCACATTGTTCATGATCGAAACAACCAGGTTCCAGATTGCCTCTCCTAAAATTACGGCAACAATAATTCGGCCAACCCATTTGCGCCCGTCCGACCCGTAAAAGGTGAATGCCTGTCCCGTCTGATCCATAATTTCGCCTTCAATCAAGATTGTTACACACCCGCCAAAGTGACGAAAAGGAGCAATCCTGTCGATATATCACCCGAAAACTCACGGTCATATTTGAAAGGCCGTCCAGCCTGGCGCTCGCCCGGCACTGTCTAAAGATTTGACACCTACATGCCGATATGTCGCGGGCACCGGCTAAATGGTGAACGATGGCAAGTTGTGTTTAGTCAGTCTGAGATTTGTCATTAAATATCAGCCAATAGTCACTACTACCTGTTGCCAGCGCGGCGTCGCTCCATCATCCGCCATATTTTGGGTGCAGGATACCGAACCAGGAGATTTGAACGGTGATTTCCTTGAAGAAGTATCTGGACATGGATGCAAGCCATCCTTACATCAGTGAGCCAGACTCCAACGAGCTCCTTGCGGCGACTCTCGAATCCTACAGCTCGGCCCTGTTAGCCATGGGGAAAAGTGGAGTTCGCGCCTGCCCTGCTCTGGGCGCTGACTTGGAACAAGGCCTGGCAGGTTTGGAAAAACGGCTGTCCCACCAGATCACCCCTTCTCTCGTCAGAGGAACAGGAAAACACGTAGAAGAACAGTTGCAGCAATGGGGCGGCCGCACCGCCGAATACTTTAAAGCGAAAACCAATGACGTGAAAGAGCTGCTGATTGTATTGGCCCGGACTGCAGAATCCCTGGGCGAGCGCGATCAGCGCTACTCAAAACAGTTCAGCGAATTCACCATGCAATTGCAGACCATCGCCAACCTGGAGGATCTAGCGCAAATGCGTTCTTCGATCATGCGCAGAGCAACAGAACTGAAAAGCTGTGTGGACCAGATGGCCCGAGACAGCAACAAGTCCGTGGCGCAGCTGCGAGCCGAGGTTTCAACCTATGAAACGAGACTCAAAACTGTAGAGGAGCTTGCTCTACGCGATGCCCTGACCGGCCTGGGCAATCGTCGCAACGTGGAAGAACGGATCGAGTTACGAATCTCGCATCAGCGGGTTTTTTGTGTGGTAATTCTTGATCTGGATGGCTTCAAGCAAGTCAACGACACGTACGGGCATGGTGCCGGTGACAGTCTGTTGAAGCAGTTCGCCCAGGAGTTACGGTCGAACATCCGTCCTACGGATGTCGTCGGCCGCTGGGGCGGGGATGAGTTCATCATGGTGTTGGATTGCGATCTTGCCGGGGCGCGATCCCAAATCGAGCGGGTTCAGAAGTGGGTGCTTGGTGACTATACGATCGAGCCCAGCGTCAACAGTGCGAAAGTCAAAGTAAAGATCAAGCTGAATGCTTCGATTGGCCTGGCTCAGTGGCAACCAGGCCAAACTACAACCCAGATCACCGAGTACGCCGACGCTGCCATGTACAAAGAAAAAGAACAGTCCCGAAGCAAAGTTCGCGGCTAACCTCGAGCGAAAAACTCCATCCAATTCAGTTCGTTTCGCAGGATAATTTTTCTGCCCTAGCCATACCGTCAAACTTCGAACATCCTGTCTCCGAAAAATCCGCCGGATAAAGCATTCGTCTCCGACTGAATGCTCTGACCGGCTTCTGGCTTTTGATAAACTTCTCCCGCGTCAGATGGTTACTCGCATCTCCCCAAAAGCACGGAGAAATACCCAAACATGCTTGATCGCCGAACCTTCCTCATCGCCAGCGGACTTACCGCGCTAGCCTCAACCCGAGTGCTTGGCGCCAACGATACCTTGCGCATCGGAGTGATCGGAGCCGGCGCTCGCATGAAAAACCTGCTCGACTATGCCGAACAAGTCGCTCCCTACCAGATCGTGGCCGTAAGCGACGTATATGCTCCTCACCGTGATGCCATCAAGGAGAGGTCCAGCGGCGTTGCGACTACACATTTGGATTATCGCGAAGTGCTCGCGCAGGACGTCGACGCGGTCTTCATCGCGTCACCGGACCACTGGCACGTTCGTATGGCGGTGGACGCTCTGGCGGCGGGCAAGGACGTCTATTTGGAGAAGCCCGTCACGCACACCCTCGAGGAAGGCGCCACGCTCGCGCGCGCGGTCCATTCCAGCAAGCAAATTCTGCAGTGTGGTATGCAGCAGCGTAGTTGGCCTCACTTTCGTGATGCCGTCGATCTTATCCAGGGAGGTAGTCTCGGGCACATCGTGCAAGTGCGAACTTACTGGTGGCAAAATTACCAACGCAATTGGGTGCCCAAGCCTATTAACTTGCAGGCGCTCGATTGGAAGCTTTGGCTTGGAAGCGCTCCCGACCAGGCCTTCAGCGAAGAAAAATATAATCACTGGCGCTGGTTCTGGAATTTTGGCGGAGGCGCCATGACCGATTTATTTTCTCACTGGATTGATGTCGTCCACTGGGCAATGAAATCTGACCAGCCGCGTGAAGCACAAACGCTGGCCGACAAATATGTTTTCGATCGGTGGGATTGCCCCGACACGATTCAGGCTGCATTCCGTTACCCCGGGTTTGATGTGATCTACGAGGGCATGATGAATTCATCCATTGACGATGGAGGCCTTGAATTCCGTGGAACGGAAGCAACTTTGAAGATTGATCGCAGCGGCTTCAGCGTTTATCGTGAGGGCGTGCCAACTGGACAGAATCCAGTGGTCACGGCCCACAGCTTCCGCGACGGCACCATCAGTCACATTGAAAATTTCTTCGAGTGTATTAAGACACGTAAAGAACCGAACGCACCCGTTGAAACCGGAATTGCCGCGGCCCGCGCAGGTCATATCGGGAATCTGGCCTACCGTCGTGGTGGTCAGGTCGCATGGCCTCCGAAGACTTCGAGTTAAGTATTTTCGGCCGTTCCGGCCTAGGTCGGATCTTGGCATTTATCGGATCGCATAACCGCCGTCGACCCGGATCGTAGTACCCGTGACGAAGTCCGAAGCCCGCGAGGCTAGGTAAATGGCAGTTCCAGCAATTTCCTCCGACTGCCCCCATCGGCCGGCGGGAGTCCGCGCAAGAATCTCGTCATTCATTGGCGTTGAACGGACAGGTGCCGTCATATCCGTCTCAATCCACCCGGGGGCGATCGCATTGACTTGAATGTTGTGCGGGGCGAGTTCGATTGCCATGGACTTGGTGAGTTGGACGATCGCTCCTTTGGCTGCGCTGTAAGAAGGGACTAGCCCGGACCCAAAGAACGAGTACATGCTGCCAATATTAATAATCTTTCCGGCGTTACGACTAAGCATCGATCTGGCCGCGAGCTTCGAAAGAAGGAAAACGGCGTTGAGTTGGGTCTCGATGACGTTGTCCCAATCTTCCGATTTTTCGTTCAACACGCCGCCGCTTAACGACACGTTGCCGGCATTATTTACCAGGATGCCGATGCCACCAAGTTCGCGCTCGACCCGGTTAAGGGCGGGCTCCAATCCCGCGCGATCGGTCATGTCAACCCTCATAGCGAGCGCAGGAACACCGACTGCTTTCAATTCGGAGAGCACCCGTTGATTCTTTTCGTCATTTCGTCCAAACACTGAGACGGCAGCCCCAGCCTCCGCCAATCCGAGCGCAATGCTGCGGCCGATTCCGCCATTACCGCCGGTAACGATCGCAACTCGTCCGGTCAAGTCGAATAATGCTGGAGTCTTCATCAGGCACCCTGATTTCGAATTAGAGTTCTACTGCCCTTCGGCGAGCTCCCGAACCCAGATACTCCGAAAGTGCACAGGATTGCCGTGATCCTGCAGACTAAGCGGGAGCTTGTCTGGCGTTGGCTTGTAAGGAGGCCGCACGTGGTGACCCGTCGGTCCCGACAACTCTACATTGTCCTGCACCAGTACTCCATTGTGCAGCACGGTCACCCGCGCCGGGCGCAGAACTGTCCCATCTTTAGCGAAACGCGGACCGTGAAAA